>Ga0164292_10000188_pt1 | contig 43792 bp, 43 predicted proteins | sample GEODES117metaG_FD_111486 | JGI IMG/M metagenome (GOLD analysis project Ga0164292, IMG submission 111486) | Eutrophic lake water microbial communities from Lake Mendota, Wisconsin, USA - GEODES117 metaG | ecosystem: Environmental > Aquatic > Freshwater > Lake | place: USA: Lake Mendota... | reverse complement strand
TTTCTTTTAACAACAACTCTTTCTTAAAAATTTCTAAATCACTCGCTACCATTTCTTGCACTAAAGCAGCTAAATCATACTTAGGCTTCCATCCCAATTTAGTCATAGCTTTTGTAGGATTTCCAATTAGTAAATCTACTTCGGTTGGACGATAATACTTAGGGTCTACTTTTACAATTACCTGACCTTCTTTTAAATTATACGTTCCTGTATTTTTAACTACATAACCTTCTTCAGCATCATCGGCTCCTTTAAAGTCAAGCTCAATCCCTAATTCAGCAAAAGTCATTTTTACAAATTCACGGATTGTGGTCGTAATACCTGTAGCCAATACAAAATCTTCTGGTTTATCTTGTTGCAACATCAAGTACATGCCTTCGATATAATCTTTGGCATGACCCCAGTCACGTTGCGCATTTAAGTTTCCTAAGTACAAACAATCATCTAGCCCTAATGCAATACGCGCAGCGGCACGAGTTACCTTACGTGTTAAAAATGTTTCACCACGTTGAGGCGACTCATGATTGAATAAAATACCATTACAAGCATAAATATTATAGGCTTCTCGATAATTCACCGTAATCCAATAAGCATATAATTTAGCAACACCATAAGGAGAACGTGGATAAAAAGGAGTGGTCTCAGATTGTGGTACTGCTTGAACTAAACCATATAATTCTGAAGTAGATGCTTGATAGAATTTTGTTTTTTGAGTAAGTCCCAATAAACGAATTGCTTCCAAAATTCTTAAAGTACCAATTCCATCCACATTGGCGGTATATTCTGGTTCTTCAAAACTCACTTGCACATGACTCATGGCACCCAGGTTGTAAATTTCATCGGGTTGCACTTCCTGAATAATACGTATTAGGTTGGTGCTATCAGACAAATCGCCATAGTGCAAATGAAGATGCCTATCGGAAATATGTGCGTCTTCATAAATATGGTCTATTCTTTGGGTATTAAACAAAGAGGACCTTCTTTTTATGCCATGCACTTCATAACCTTTATTGAGTAAAAACTCTGCTAAATAGGCGCCATCTTGGCCAGTTATTCCTGTGATTAGGGCTTTTTTCATGGTATTGTTTATAGGGTACAAATTTAAATAGAAAAACCCGCTTTGCGGGTCAAGATGGTAGTTTATTTAAGTAAGTTTAGCCTTTGAACTCTTCCATTGTAACATGACCATCTGCGCTGATACCCTTTCTTTGTATAACATTTATAAATGTCATCCAAAGAATTTTAATATCTAATAGAAAAGACTGCTTGTTTACATATTCAACATCATATATAAATTTCTGATCCCAACTAATTGCATTACGTCCGTTTACTTGTGCCCAACCAGTAATACCAGGTTTTACATTATGACGTTTAGCTTGTTCGGGACTATATCTAGGTAAATATTGCATAAGCAGGGGTCTAGGGCCAACCAAACTCATATCTCCTTTAATTACATTTATTAGTTGTAGTAATTCATCTAATGAAGCTGACCTTACAATTGATCCTATTTTTGTTAATCGGAATTCATCTGGAAGTGGATTGCCATTTTCATAAAAGGCATCCCGCATTGTTTTGAACTTAACAATTTTGAATGGTTTACTATTTAAGCCGGGTCTTTCTTGAAAAAAGAAAACTTTGCCATTGTTGGCAAGGAATAATAAAATAGCGGTAAACAGTATAATTGGGGAAAGAATAATTAAAAGAATAAGAGAAATAAAAAAATCGCTAAAGGGCTTAATAAACTGTTTGTACATATATTAATACTTTGAAAAAATAGTATCCAAGCAATCAAAAATTCTAGTAAATTCTTCATCGGTTAAGTTAGATCCGCTTGGCAAACACAAGCCATTCTCAAATAAATTATCTGAAACTCCGTTCAAATAGCTTTTTGAACCTGCAAAAACTGGTTGTTGATGCATTGGCTTCCACAAAGGCCTAGTTTCTATATTTTCTGTATCCATTGCAAGTCTAATCACTTCTCTAGACAACCCTTTGTTTTTAGCCGGATCTACAACAATACAAGTAAGCCAACGATTTGAAAAATACCCTTCTGGTTCTTCTTGAAACTGAATTTCAAAACCTTGGTTATTGTATTTCGAGAAATATTTTAGATACTTTTCAAAATTGGTTCTTCTGGCTGCTACTCTCTCATTCAATACTTCTATTTGTCCTCTTCCAATTCCCGCAAGTACATTTGACATTCTATAATTATAACCAATATGGGTATGTTGGTAATGAGGCGCTACATCTCTTGCTTGAGTTGATAAAAATCTTGCTTTTTCAATCATTTCAGCGTCTTCAGACAATAATGCTCCTCCTCCTGAAGTAGTAATAATTTTATTTCCATTAAAACTCAAAACTCCAAAAGTACCAAAGCTGCCACATGGTTTTGCATTAATATTAGCACCCAAAGCCTCAGCTGCATCTTCAATTACTGGCACACCATATTCATTTGCAATTGATATAATTTCACTCATTTTTGCAGGCATGCCATATAAATGAACTGGAATAATTGCTTTAGGTAGATTTCCGTTTTGCTTAGCTTCCTGTAATGCGGTTTTCAATAAATCGGGGTCCATATTCCATGTATCCTTCTCGGAATCAATAAAGACTGATTTAGCACCCTGATATGCAATTGGGTTAGCTGATGCCGAAAATGTAATTGATTGACAAAATACTGTATCTCCTGTTTTTACACCTAGTAATATTAATGCAATATGAATTGCAGAAGTGCCAGAAGATAAAGCGGCTGCATGTTTTGTTTGAGTTTGTTCTTGCAAAGCTTGCTCGAATGCATTTACATGTGGGCCAAGTGGTGCTATCCAATTTGTTGCAAAAGCTTCATTAACATAATGAAGTTCATTTGTTCCTATATGTGGAGAAGAGAGCCAAATTTTAGTACAAGTCATTAATTTTAAAAATTTTAAATCAAAGAATAACCACCATCTAATATAAAATCAGTGCCTGTTATCCATTTACTTTTATTAGATAATAAATAAATTACCTGATTTGACACATCAGTTACATTACCTAAGCCTAAGGGATAGTTTTGATTATGAAAATCATTTACGCCAATTAAGCCAGGTGAAATTGTATTTGACCTTATCCCTTTATCTGATAATTCTGAAGCAAGTACTTTCGAAAAAGATCTTAAAGCTGCTTTACTAGCAGCATATAATGCAGTTCCTTTAATTCCAAAGTGACTTGAAATTGAAGTTATAAATACTATCGAAGCATTATTATTTATTTTTTTAACTTTAATAATTTTTGAATTAAAATAACATTAGCATCAAAATTAATCGAAAAAACGTCTTTTATAGATTTATTATTAATTAATGAAATAGGTCTATAAGAAATTAAGCCTGCATTTAAAACAATTCCATCTAAATTCGGTAAATTATTAATAATATGATCTACATCAGCTTCATTTGTTATATCTCCTTGGGAAGCTGAATTTCGGGTGGAAGAATTTAACATATTTAAGACATTATTTAGTTCTGTATTTCTGCGTGCGCAAATAAAAATTGACGCATTATTAAACGAACAATCAATTGCTATTTGTTTTCCGATACCCGAACTTGCACCAGTAATAAATATATTCTTATTAGTTAGCATAATTAGAATTAATACTTAAATAAAGTTCTTCAATAGTTTTAGAGTTTTCAATTATCGAAGGTGTAATAAGAATAGAAAAATTATCTTCAATTGTTACTATTAAACTTAATGCTATTAATGAATCCCATTCTTGTAAATTTTTAAAAACCGTTTCAAAATTAATGTTTTCGTCAGGTGTTTCTTCGAAAATCAATTTAACTACTTCAAGAAATTTTAATTTATCTATCATATTTTTTAATTTATTTTAATAGGCCTAGCGGGCATTCCAAATGCAGTACAATTAGCTGGAATTGATTTTATAACAACTGCTCCAGCTCCAATGATAGCACTTTCACCTATTATTAGTTGATTTATAATTTTAGCACCAGTTCCAACATATACACAATCATTAATTTCAACATCTCCAGAAATATTAACAGATGGCATAAAGGAAGAGTATGAACCAATTTTTGTATCATGTCCAACTGTACACATTAAATTTAAAATTATAAAATCTTGTATTTCAATGTTAACTGTTATTAAACAACCTGCACAGATAATACAACCCTTTCCAATATAAACATTATCATTTCCAATAAAAACACTTGGGTGAATTAAAGTAGGAAAATCAAAAAAATCACTATTTATACTTTCTATAATTTTTTTCTTAACTAAAGGATTGCCGATTGCTATTACTAAATTAACATGAAAATTTATTAAATTTAATTCTTCTGTTGAACCAATTACTTCAATACCGTTAATTATAGTACCTTTTTTTAAACTATCATCAACAAAACCAATTAATTCATATTTTTTTTGATTATGATTAATTTGGTCAATGAGCATTTTAACTTCTCTTCCAAATCCACCTGCACCCACAATTATAATTTTTTCCATAATTTTAACTTAAAGATAATTGATTGTAATAATTTAAAAGTTGAGGATAATAGTAATTTTGTGAAAATTTAGAAATAATATCCTTACGAATACAAGCACTATTATATTTATAATAATTTTTTTGTATTTCTATCATTGCTTTGGTCAAAGCTTCTTCAGAATGTGTAGGAATTAATAAACCATTGCTATCATTTATCACTTGTCTTGATCCATTAACATTGGTCGAAATACACGGCAAACCCATACTTAATGCCTGTAGAATTACATTAGGAAAACCTTCTCTATAACTTGGCAATATTAAAACATTTGAAATTGATAACAATTCTCTTATATCATTTCTAAAACCTAAATAGATAATATTTTCGGTATTATAACAATTAATAGAATTATTATTAAATTCATTCTCTCCTACGATAAATAGTTTCACATTACTAGAATACACTTTAACTTTATTAAAAGAATTATATAATTCTAAGATACCCTTGTCTTTGTTAATCCTTCCAATATAAATAAATATAAAGTCATTTATATTTATATTAAATTTATTCTTGTATTCATCAATAGTAAATGGATTAATTAAAATTGGATTCCAATATTTTTCATCAACTCCATTAATATTTCCATAACCTATAATTTGAATTTTTTTTGAAGTTAATCTATATTTTAGCATTAAATTCTTAACATCAATACCTTCAGCTATAATTTGATTAGCAAAAAAACAAGTAACTTTTTCAAAAAAAATTAAAAGCTTTTTTTTAAATCCTCTTTCGGTTTCAAATCTTAATCCAGTTATAGTATAAACTCTATGCGGTACTCTGCATAGATAAGATGCAGTCATCGAAATTAAACTGGCTTTTGGTGTATTAGCGTGGATTATAAAGGGCTTTTCAATTAGTATTATTCTCATCATTTTATATAATGAAATAATATCATAAAATATTGAGACTTCTCTTCTCATGCTCAATTCTATGGTCCTAATTTGTTCTCTTTTAGATAATTCAATCAATTCAATTCCAGGCGAAGAAACTGCTATAATATCGAAAAATTTTCTTAAAAAAAGGAATTGTCCAAAAAGCAACGTATTTAAAGAACTAGGTACTGTTGTTATTCTTAATATTTTTTTTTTCATTTATTAGAAAACTTAAATTCTTTTAAAACTGGATATAATGAAATTCCTATATATATTGAAAATAAATTAGAACCTAATAATGGTGTTGCTAATAAAACAATAATTACCCATATAAAAGAGAATTTAATTACAAATGATTTTTCAATATCAATTTCATTTAATTCTTTTATATATTTTATATATTTTTTTTTAAAAATTAAATAAATTAATATAATTAATGGAAGTGAGTAAAAAATATAAATTAATCCTGATAAGGTGCCAGCATCATTATTATTTTTACTTGCTATAATATCGTATGAATCACTTAAATCTGATAAATTAGAAAAATTTTCAGATAAAATAGAAATAAATGAACCACCAAAAACATTAAAGAAATCAATTAATCTAAAAAATAATGAGCCATTTAAGCTGCTTATAGAAAAATTTTGATAAAACGCTAATGGAAATAAAAAATAATATAGCAACAAATAAAATAATAAGTAACTAAATAGTTTAAATACTGATTTTCTAAATTCTTTAATTTTAATATTCAAATATGCAAAAAATAAAATAAATAAAAATCCGTACAATGCAATTTTTGCACCACATAATATAACTGCTAGTGAAATTATTGAATCTTTGTAATTCAATTTCCTTTTCAAAAGAGAAGATAAAACAAATATTGAACTTGCTAGAACTAAAGGTGCTTGCATTGCACTAGAATGTAGTAATCCAGGTGGTCTAACTTGCATTGATAAATAACTTGTAATTTCTGTTTCATAACCCCAATTTTCAATATTTATTTTTTTAAACAATAATGATAATGTTTCAAAATCTGGAAATTCATAAACATCAGGACTTACTTCAACTACATAGAGAGTATTAAATTTTTGCAAAAACTGAGGTGATCCATATAATTGAAAAAACATTATCGGAACTGAGATTTTTAAAAAAAATAAAATTTGTTTTTTAAAAATATTAAATGCTTTATCATAGAATATCCTAGAAAAAAAAATGAAAATTAATGAATAAAGAATTAAATAGAAAATATTAAATGATTTAAATCCTAATAAATAAATAGTTTTAGCTATAATTGAGAATATTATTAATACAAATAATATCTTATTATTTTTGATTCCATTTAAGATTACTATTAATAGAATATTTGATAATAATAACCAATTTATAATTTGTCCTAAAAGTGATAAAGAAGGATACGCAATCTGATTACCCAACAATACATTAAGCCATATCAGCGGTAATATAAATGAATATTTAAAAGTATTATTATGCAATTTTGAATTTATTTTTTAACCATGGAACTAAAATAATATTAATAGAAAAATTATTTAAAGGTTTATAATAAAAAGATTTAAGTAGATAAAATATGCTTTTAGTGTAATTATGCATTTTCCAAGACGTTACAGACAATTCGAAAAAAACACCTGCTTTTAGAGTGGTTAAGTATTTTGGATTCAAAAAACTCAAAACATCTTTGGAATCTTTTAAAAGCATTTTACAATAATATTCTAAATTTGAAATGGTAACGTTATTGCTGGAAATAATTTTTGTTGTACTATTTTGAAAAAATCCAACCCTATATCCACTTGATAATATTCTTATAAATATTTCCCAATCTTCAATTCTTTTATATTTAATGTTATAGCCCCCTATTTTTTTTAAAATATTTTTATTTATTAACAAAGTAGAACCTGGCGCAAAATAGATTCCCCAAAGACAATCTTCAAGTTTTATTTCATTATAGGGCCTTTTTTTTTCTTCAATACCTCTATTATTTAGATAAATAGAAGTAAAATTTGTACAGCTGATTTCATAACCAAATTCAGTCATGTAATTAAATTGATTATCTATTTTGTCTTTAAACCATTCATCATCACTATCTAAAAATGCCAAATAATTTCCTTTTGCATAATTCATTCCAGTATTTCTAGCAGAAGAAACATGTAGATTAGTTTCGTGTTTTATAACTTTTATTTTATTTCCATATACATTTAATTTAGATAATGTATCATCTGTTGAACAATCATCAATCACAAGGATTTCTAAATTAGGATACGTTTGATTTAGTGCAGAATTGATAGCATTACAAACTACATTGGACCTATTAAAAGTGGGAATTATAACAGATATTAATGGCTTTTTGTTATTGTTCATGATTATTTAAAAATAAACCTTTTAAAATTTATAAAATAATATATATAAATTGATAAAATTGACCTCTTCTTTGGAAATAATTTTGCTAAATAAATCCTAGCCTTATAATCTTTAATAAGATTAGTCAACTTATCTTGATATGTATAATTCATTGATGTCTCACTGAGCCAAATTTTAGCATTATTATGAAAATATAAATTAACACCATTTTTATTAAGATATAAACTATGGTAAATATCTTCACAATATGCCTTTCCTTTAAAAGGAAAATAATTATATTTTATTGTATTTATTCTATTATGAATTATACAACCTCCTGGTAACCATTCACTTTTAATAATTATTTCATTTGATTCATCTGGATCAACTCCTATATTTGTTAAAGCTTTAGTTAATATGCCAGGTTTATAACCTTCGCAACCGTTTATTAAGAAATAATAAATATTACGAAATAATTTTGATTGAGGTTTTTTGTAAAATGACTTCTTAGTATCTAAAACAAATATTGAAGGTGCAATAGCAGAATTAATGGGTAATTCCAAAAGTGAATTAAGCAATATTTCAATAGTATTATTTTCTAGGATTAAGTCATCATCAAGTTGTATTATATAATCACCCTTTGCTAGATTAAAACCCATTGTTCTTTGCGGAACCTGTCCCATAACATCTGATATACATATCTTAACATTTTTGGGTAGTTGTTTTGAGATTTTTTGTGATTCATTAAAGGGGATGCAAATTAAAATTTCAAATGGAATTATGGAATTAGAATTAATCGAATTTATAGTATCATATAATTGATCTCCACCAAGTGTAGCAATAATTACGCTTATTTTATCTGAATAATTTGTCATTTATAATTCTAAAAATGTTACGCCAATTGATAAACCCACACCAAAACCACATAATAAGATTCGTTGTGGTTTGTGGAAAGTGTTATTGTTGAAATAGTTAGATAATGCAATAGGTATGGTATTTGAAACAGTATTACCAACTTGCTCAATATCACGTAAAAATTTTTTGTCGGGAATTTTTAATTTTTTTTGTAATGAATCTAAAACCAATTTAGAAGCTTGATGAAAAACAAATAAATCAATATCATTTAGATCAAAATTATTTTTTTTAATAAATTCATTTATAATATCAACAACCTTTGTGCTTGCAAATAGATATACATCTGATCCGATCATTTCAAAATTTTCAAATGCAATTTTAGACCCAAGAGCACTGCCTTTATTTATTATTTTATCAAATCCATTTCCATCTGAATAAAAAGAAAAATTATTAAAAGTATAAGAGAGTCCAATTTTTTCTTTACTAATTATTGTAGCAGATGCACCATCTCCAAAAATACTTCTATTCCCAATATCATTTTTTGATATATGTTTTGAATACGTTTCAGATGTAACAAACAATATTTTATTTGCTTGATTTGAAAAAATCATTGAATAAGCCAAATTTAATCCATATAAATATCCTGAACATCCAGAATTATAACTAATTGTCTTGCATTTATTTGACAATTTTAATTCTTTATGTAAAATATATTCAGGACCAGGGATTAAATAATCGGGGCTTTGAGTACAAAATATTAATGTATCAATTGATAATATATCAATGTTGTAATCAATAAAACATTTATTTGATACTTTAATAGCTATGTCTGAAGCAAATTCATCATCTTTTGTAATATATCTTTTAGAAATGCCAATTTTATTTGTAATTTGTTCGGCTGTATAAATTCCATGTTCTGCTAATTCCTCATTTGTAATGAGTGTATCCGGCAAATAAAATGAAATATAATTAATATATACATTATTCATTTTATACTATTTTATAAATTTATATAAATCTTCAATAGTGACTAAATTTTCTAATTGATTATTGTTTAATTGAATTTTGAAATTATTCAGCAAATAATCAATTAACAAAATCGCAGTCATTGAATCCCATCCAGGTAACTCTTTAAATTTTGTATCTAGATAAATGTCATTATCACAATTGAAAACTTCGTCATTGATATTATTTAAAAATTCTTCTTTTGTCATAAATATTTTTTTAATTTATTTTTTATATAATGGATGATTAAGGTAATATTCTTAAAGTATATTAATGCGGTTATTGAATTAGGAGATCCAAATGGAACTAATACTCTGCCAATTAATTTATCATCCAGAGTTAATTTGTTCATATTATTCGCAAAAAAGTATGTAAAATAATTGTCTAAAACTTTTAAGTTTTCTAAACTATACATTCCATGAGGAAAGGAAGCAACATTACAAATATATCCAGTTTTATTTTTAATTTTTAATTTAGAAATATTAACTTCTTCTTCCAATTCCAATTTATTCATCCAGTTCCATGGTTTATGTGTATCACCATGTATACCTAATTCAATTAAATTTGTTTTTACAGCGGACTTAATTTGATCCCAAGATGCTGGAAGCCACAGCGTATTTGTCATAAATGAATTAAAGTGTAAATTGTATTTATCAAATTCAAAATTTGAATCATCTAATGACAGGGGGGATATTCTACTTTTAAATAGATCACTCCATATCAAATTAAGATTATGATTAATGCTTCTTCTGTTTTTAAAATGATATATCTTATTAAAATTGTCTTTATTTATAGTCAAATTAATTGGTAAATTATTAAATATGATAGTCTCAATATTAAAAATTGCAGGCGACTTCATTGAATCTATCCAACCACTCGTAATAAAAACAGTTGCAGGCACATTATATTTTCTTAAAATTGGCAGGGCATGAGAAAATACACTTTCAAGTCCATCATCAAAAGTGATTAAAATAGCATGAGTATCAGATTTACTATTAATATATTCAGTAATCTCAGATTGCCTAATGACATTGAAGTTTTTTGAACAATATTTAATTATTTTTTCAAAATCATGTGTTGTTACAAAACAATTCTTTGATTCATCAAATATTGAATACTTGGGTAGAGTATCAACGACTCCATGAAACATTAAAGTGTATAATTTTCCTTTTGACATGAACATTTTAAATTAAAAAAAAACACTATCACCATCTAACGATGTTGGTGAATAATGTAAATGATCAATATTTAAATTATTTTTGAAGTAAGTATTTTGGTTAATTTTTGTTTTAAAGCCTAAAATATATTTGAATATTTTTAAATTTTTATTAGATTTCAAAATTAAAAAGCAAATATTCTTATGATTTTTTTGCAAAAATTGTGATAATTCTATATAATATGACAAGATATTGATTGTCGAACCATTATGTATTTTACAATCAATACATTCTAAATAACTGAATCTTTCAGTATTTCTAATTTTTAATAAAAAACTTGCAACAACTTTATCCCTATCATATATGTCGTACAAAAACATGCAATTAGCATTGTCACATTCAGTAAAAAGCCATTTAACCATTTCTTCATCTTTCGTAATATTTGATATTTTTTCTCTAATTTTTATTTTTAATTTTTTTGAAATGATAATTCTAAAGAAAAAATATAAAATATTACGAAAGATTAATATAAATATAAAGAAACAATAAAAAAAAATATTTAAAATTGAATTCCTGGTTAATTTAAAATTAAAAAATCCATTTTTATAGGGATTAAATAAAAACAATATTGATGAATTGAACCAATAATTGCTTGGTTTTCTAAATTGAAAAAGTTTCGTTAAAATTGGTTCAATTTTAGTTATTGGTGTATTATTAAACAATAAACCTTTTTGATTCGCAAATTTTTTGAATAACCTTATACTATACGATCTTGCCTCAATATTAACATACCAAGATGTAGCCCAATATGATTTGAAACATTTAATTTTTACATTCTCAATCGGAATATTACCAAGAAATCCATAAATTTTATTATCATTTGAGGTAATTTTCCATCCAATAGGATCTTTAGGATGATAAAATGGATTTTTCTCCCAAATCCATTTTATTTTTTTTTTCCAATCACGACTACTTAAACAAATTTGACTCTCAATTGAAAGAAAATTTGCCAAAGAATCAATTTCATCTAAAAATATTTCTTTAATCTCAAATACCTTATTTTCCATTTTCAAAATTTAATCTAGCTATATTTTCAGGTAATAATATTTCATAATTTAATTTTGAAAATCTTTTTTCACAATACTCTTTAATAATTTTTAAATTATGAATTGTAAATATTTCATTCTTTGATTTATCTATCTTAACGATTTTTACAAATTCATCAGGATTAGTAACATTTTTTCTTATATCTCCATCAAAATCATAAAGTGGGTCAATAGAAACTTCTTCATTCGTATTTAAATAAACAGGTCTTGCGCCGCTCGCTATTATTTTAAAAATTGCTGTGCTACCTCTATATAATGCCCATTGAGAATCTGCAATATCTGTTTCTATTGAGTTACTTGATAAAATAATATTATTAGGTATTTTTTTTAAACTAGGATTTAACAAGAAGATCTCTTCAAAACTTATACTTGGATGTAATCTCCAGATAAATTCAATATCTGGTAATTTAATTGCACATAATAATGAAAACTCAAATAAATTAACACATTCGTTAATAAAACCTTCAGGTATTACTATACATTTTTTATTGCTTTTTTTTGTAGATAAAACAATGTTTTCAGATACACCTCTGTATGAACCTAGAATTCCTAATGGAATATTACTATTATATTTATTTATTTTTTCAAATCCATGTATGCCGGATGTTAAAATTATACTAGGATTTAAATTATTAGAATAAAAATTAAAAATAGCATTAGAATATTTAAATAAGCCAGTATGCTGGTAAGCAATACAAAGTATATTTGAATCAATTTTATTAACTACAGAAAAAATTATACGTTCATAACCGTGACCCTCATATGGAATAACTATGTATTTTGGTTTGATTAATTTGATAATATATTCAAATTGTTTTATCAATCTCATATTCGTTTGTGATCCAATTGACATAAATTCCCACATTATTCTTTTTAATATTCTTCTATCAATTTCATCTTCAGCTGGTATTTGTAATAATTTTTTTGATGATTTAAATAAATTAAATCTTATTTTGAACTCATCTATAAAAGATAAAGATTTTGTGAATAGAATATTATTTTTGAATTTATTGCTTTTGTAAATATCATTCTCGTTATAATTAAATTGAGGAATGTATGCAAAAATTGAATTTAACCCTTTTAATTTTAATTTATCAGAAATATCTTCAAAGTAAAAATCGTTACTTTGATTGATTTGATGTTTATTTAATAAATGTGAAACAAACAGGTATTCAAAATGTTGATCTTTATCTATATGTCCAACAAAATAATTTGAATTACAAAAAAATGATTTTTTTGCAATTAATACATGATTTAAAAATACTTGTAGGTTTTTTTTTATATTATATACAAAATATTTTATAGGATTTTGTATATGAAATATTTCGGTATATCTTTTTAAAACAATAGGATGAGCTCTAATTATATGCATCCAAGGAACACAAAATATTTCAATACCAAAATCTTTTCTTTGGAGTATTTTGTGTAATTTATTACAAATAAATTTATACTGATTTTCGTTTATCACTAATTTTTAGTTTATTGCAAAAACAGTACAAGGCGAGCCGTCTACTTTATCAATTAGTAAAGGTGCGACAATTACAATTTTAGGTGTTTTATTTAAATTATCTAATTTCATATCTTCCAGAATTAGTATCTCTTCATCCAAAAGAAACGCCTTATGTGCAGCTTTTCCCTCTTGTCTGTCTAATTTACTAGTTAATGATATCATATCAAATCCGAATACACGTAATTGCGGAAAAATCGTTTTCATTTTTTTTGCTAGTGACGCCCTTATTATTGGTTGTTCTTTATAGTAAATTTCATTATTTCTATTTTTACCAAAACCGCTTTTACAAATTAATAATTCTATATCTTTTGGTAATTTTTCCATTTCTATAACTAGTTTATCAATCTCACATTCAACAAAACCAACTTTATTAAATATCCAAAAATCAGCAATATAATTTGAACTATTTTGTGAGAGTGAATTAAAATGATATGGAAAATCAATATGTGTTCCTGAATGAACGGGCATTTTTAAATATGAGTTATTAGATGAGTCTCCATTTGATATTTTATTAACTTCTTCTATAATAATTTTTCCTTCAGCACCACCATATATAGGCGTGTCTTTGTTAATAAAATGAGATAAATATAAAATATTATTTTCTTTAATCATGAATTAATAATTTTTTAGCTTCTTCGAAAAGATTTTTATTAGAAGCTAGAACTTCACATTTCAATCCATCTTCATAAATTTTTAAATAATATTCACCCCCTGCCTCTTTAACCATTGAAAGGCCTGCAGCTACATCCCATATGTAAATATTTTTTTCATAATAAACATCAAATACCCCTTCTGCAACATAACAGAGCATAATACTTGCTGAGCCAATAGCTCTTATTTTTTTAAATAATTGAACATTATTTACAAAATTGTTTAAATAAACAGTTTCATAATTGCCTCCGGATGGAAAACCAGTTGCTAAAACTGCATTTTCAATACTTTTTGTTTCTGAAACTTTAATATATTCATCATTTTTTTTAGCTCCACCATCTATAATACTTGAATATAATGTATCGTAAAACAAATCCTGAACAACTCCAATAGTTGGTATTTTGTTATCAAATAATGCAATTGAAATACTCGAACATGGATATTTAATACTTAAATTGTATGTGCCATCTAATGGATCTATTATCCAGATAAAATCATTTGTTAGTTTAAGATTTTCACGTTCTTCTTCTGATATTATTTTTATATTAGTACATGATAATTTATCTAAAATTAATTTGTTTAGTTTATAATCAAGTTCAGTTTTTATATCCTTTCCCTCTAAACTAAGTACAAATGGATTAAACAAGTATTGTTTTGATAATAATTTTGCTTCAATACAAGTTGCTTTAGCAATTTCTAAGAATTTATTCACAATAATTATTTATATGGATTTTTTATACCAAATTTATTACTCCATTTATCATCACTAGAATAAATTGCAAAAACTAATTTCATGGTTTCGAGCGCATCTTTACTTGTACCAGAGTCAATAGGCTTTGATTCAATTATTGATGATGCAAATTCATTTACTTCATCTCGCCAAGAATTATCATGAAGAAACTGAATAGTTTTACATTGCATTTGACCATTATCACTTTCCTCATCTCTGCGTCCAATAATAATTTTTTCCTCTCCATAACTTTTTGAACCAGAAAGTATACCTCTCAATTCAATATAGCCTTCTGTCAACGATATGTCTAGACTAAATTTGTGCTGCCATTGTGTTGCAGATGAATTTAACATAGCAACACGCCCTTCTTTATCTTGCATTATTGCATATGCATTATCTTCTACATCATGTTTCCAAAAATTATTTGATATAAAACTCTTAACTTCTACAAATTCGCCGCAAAAAAGTCTCATTAAATCTACCATATGTATTCCTTGATCAAGCAAAATTCCTCCACCAGCAAGTTCTCGTTTTGATCTCCAACCACCAGAAAAAGGAATTACTCTACTTTTTCCATAAACACCACGTAAATTTATTACATCCCCTAATTCTTTTGAATTAATTATTCTCAAAGCTTCTTTTATAGATTCATGATATCTATGATTAAAACCATACTTTAATTTAAGATGTGGATTTCTTGATTCAACTTCGATAACTTTTTCTATATCATCAACAGACATTCCTGGTGGTTTTTCACAAAAAACATGTAATCCTGAGTTTAGTCCAGCAATTGTCACTTCTGCAGCAATATTATTAGTTAAGCATACAAATAATATATCTAATTCTTCATTTGCTAATAAGTCTTTGTAATTAATATAAGTATTTACGTTAGCAATATTAGGTTTTTCATTTATGAAATTTTGTTCACAAATTGCAGTCACCATTAAATTAGGGTTTTGGTTAATAAATTGTAAGCGCCTCTTGCCTACAATACCAAATCCAGCTATTCCAACTTTTAAAATAAATTTCATAAACTGATTATAAATTTTTAAATAAAACAAAATATATTATGAACATAAAATCATGATATTGATTTTAGTTTAGCTAATATATGTATAACCAGACCATCATATTTTTTATAAAACGGTGGCGTTATTACTGGAAAATATTGGTGCCATGGACAAATCTCATTCATTAATAAAGTATCTTCTATAACCCAAGGATAATTATAAATTCTATTTATAGTTCCGTCTTCCAATACTTTTTCCTTTCTATTACAACAATAAAAAATACATTCGCTGCTATGTCTAAATAAGTGAAAGTATTTATCAATATCATGATTATTCATTTCTTGCATTGAAGCTATATTAAAAACCATAGTCAAATTAACGTATTTCAATAGATATGAATCTTCAGCTGTTATGCAAATAATTTTCTTCTTCTGCTCAAGAGCAACATTTAAACTATCAAGATCTGTAACTAATGTAACATAATCATCAAAATTTTGAGAATAAAATCTTTTAATATAAATTAAATCAACTAACAAACTTTTATTTAAATTAACTAAAATTCTAGTATTTTCAGGATTAACAACACCTAAAAGTGTTGTTAATGTACCAAAACCATCACCAATAATGGCAATATTCTTGCCTTTCCCAATTTGAGAAATTGTTTTATTTAGATAAACTAAAGTTAAAGTATGACGAAGTCTATCAAAATCATAAACAGAATTTACAACTTTTGATATTCTTCGTGCTTTAAGATCAATTGATATAAAACAAAATAAATTAGAAAAATTTAAAGATTTGAAAATATTTCGAAAAGCTAAAATATTTCCAAAAAAATTTAAAACTAAGTTTTTAAACGATCTCTTTTTTGAATTTCCAAGCATACTTAAACCTTCGAAATCTATACCATCAAATTTTAAATTTTTATGATGTTCATTCCAATATATTGATGAACTTAAATCCTTTTTATTCAATGATCTAGTTAAATATTGTATACTTTCATTTCCTGTTTTAATCTTCATAATTTATATGATTTATTTCGATAAATGATTTTTGTAATTTATTAGATGCTCTAAAGCAGACATTCCCATTGCAATTACTGCTTCAAAAGCGTTGCCTCCAATGTGAGGTGTAGTTATAAGATTTGGGATTTCGAGCAATTTAACATTTGAGTATGGTTCAATTGAATATACATCTAAAGCTGCACCACGTATTTTATTTTTAATTAAAGCATTTTCTAGATCATTTTCATTTATTATACCACCTCTAGAGGTATTAATAATAATTGAATTTGATTTCATTAAATCAATCACATGTTTGTTAATTAAATTATCAGTTAGATTTGTTAATGGCGTATGCAATGTAATTATATCAGCATGTTTGTAAATATATTCTTTTTTGACAAAATGTATATTTAATTCACTTTCCAAATGTGTATAATCGATTATATCATTTACTAAAATTTTACAATTAAAAGGCTTTAATAACTCTCTAACTTCCCTGCCAATATTTCCAAAACCAATAATACCTACTGTTTTTTCAGAAAGTTGAAAGCCGCCATTTTTATTCCAAGTGTGATTTTTGAGTTGATTTGATGTTATATAAAGATTTCGTTGTAACATTAACATAAATCCTATTGACATTTCAGCAACTGATCTTTTATTTATACCACCAGTCCAACCAATTTTTATATTATGAGAATTGCAGGCTACTTGATCAATGTTATCAAGACCTACTCCAAATTTTGAAATAAATTTTAATTTTGGTAATTTTTCAAGTAGATCAGAGTTGATATCTTCAAGTCCAATAATTGCTGCATCAAAATCTTTTAGAAATTCAATTAGTTCAATTCCAAATAACCTTTTTCCATCTTTATTAATTTTGGAATTAGGAAATTCTTTATTTAATTTCTCTAATAAAATTGTATTTTTTGAAAAAGCAGCATTTGCAACGCAAACTTTCATTTATATATTATTTATATTTTTTAAATAAAATATCTGTCTTCATTTTTTCTTCAACTCTAATTAAATCAATTGGATTATCAACCGCATCTACTTCATACTCTGTTTCTACCATACGAATTTTAAATCCATTTTCTAAAAATCGATTCATATCTACTGATTCTATAATCTCTAACTTAGTTGGCTCAAGTGATATAAAATTTAATAAAGCGTCTCTTTGAAATGCAATAAGTCCTAATTGCCTATAATAATCAATTTTTTTATTATATTTATGCGCAGACGGAATTGGTTCACGAGACATATATAATGCATCACCGTTTTTATTAATAACAACTTTTACGTTATTTGCATTGTCAATATCTTCTATACTGTTCAATTTAATCATTAGATTTGATATTTGACAATCACCACTTAAAATTGGTTGGATTACTTGTGAAATCATTTCTGGATAAACCAATGGTTCATCTCCTTGAATCATTACTATTATATCATATTCTTTTTTCAATTTTTTTTCTAGCTCGATCATGGCTTCAGCTGTTCTTTCTGTAGCTCTTTCATGCAAATTAGAGGTCATAATTGCATTCCCATTAATTAACGTGACATAGTCAACAATCTCATTGTCACAAGTAGCAACAAATAAATCATCTATTTCTGTACAATATTTACTTCTAAAATAACAATGTCCAATCATAGGTATTCCTAATATTGATTCCATTGGTTTATTAGGGAATCTTGTAGCTGCAAGCCTAGCGGGAATTATTCCAAGTATACTCATTCTTATTTATTTACTAGTTTTAAAGATTCTCTAATTTTGTGACCTAAAAAGTATGCATCAAAACCAAATGCAATAAAATTATATCCGTTTTGTATTTTTAAATTAACTAAATCATGATCAGGCTGTACAACATGATAACCAATTAATTTATTGTATTTTTTTGCGATATGTTCGTACTTATTTAGTGCATCAATTACTTTTGGATCATTCCATTCACCAGGCTTTCCAAGTGATCCTGACAAATCATAAGGGCCGATAAATGTTCCATCAACTCCTTCAATTTGTAAAATTGAATCTAAAGCATTAATTGCATCTATATGCTCAATCTGAACAATGAGTTTTATGTTTTTAGATTTAACATCTCTATAATTTTCAAAATCAAAGCCATAACTTTGTGCTCTTGATAACCCAACCCCTCTTGTTCCAACTGGCGGATATTTAATTGAATTGACAGCTTTAATAGCTTCAATAGCTGAATTTACAAACGGTACAATTATCCCATCCGCCCCTGCATCTAGAACGCGTTTAATAATTCTTGCGTTATTTTCTCCAACTCTTACAAATGCTTTTAATCCTTTGCCTTGTATAGCCATGATTAATTGTTGAGCTTCAAAATAATCTGTAACTGTGTGTTCTAAATCAATACACAACCAATCAAAACCAGCATCAGCCATTATTTCGGCTATTGATGGATGGCCAATAGTTATCCACGATCCAATTGAAGTTTTCATATCAATATTCATATTATAATTTTCTATTTTCTTATCCACCATTGGTTATATTGACTAGTTGAATCAATTTTACATTTTTTAAATAATTCCAAGCCAGCTTTTTCTAATAAAATTTTTGATTTTTCTGTTTGTTCTATAAAATTGTCATCTATCTCAATTAAAACGGACCTAGCTTTTAATAATACTTCATTAGCCCCTGCTAAAATTAAATGCTCAATGCCATCAACATCAATTTTTATGTAATCGGGATTTTTTAGATGAAATGTATTCAACATTTCATCTAAAGATGTGCCAAGTATTTTATATTCAAATATTTCTTTTATTGGTTTCCCATTTTGATCGATACTTGCTCCAAAAGTGGATAAAGCGCCGCCCCATTGTGTTGATGTCATTTGGAATAAATTTTCATCTATCGTATTTGACATTGGTATTGGAATAATCGTAATAGAATTTTGCAAATTATTTATATAAATATTTCTTGCTAAAATTTCTAAATTAAAAACAGATGGCTCAAAAGCAAAAACTTTGCCTTTATTTAATTTAGAAGCATAAATACTATACAAACCAACATTAGCTCCAATATCCCAAATTACTGAACCTGGAACAATATTTTCAATCCACTCTAAAGTTTCAGGCTCCTTAGTAGCGAAAGTATTTAACCTGTACGAATTAATCCAATTGGGGGACATGAAGTATAACTTTAAGCCATTATAACTTACTACATCATATTGATTCATGTTATAAACACTTAGATAAGAGATAATTTTTTTTCCGAATCTTGTTTTATTGAAAATAGAAACGAAATAATGAAGAATATTTTTCATGATATATTTATATATTATTATTTGTAGAAAATTTAAGTATTTGGAAATGTTTGATTGAAATAATTTTTATTTTAAACCCCCAAAATATAAAAAATAAAATAATTATAATTTTATAGGCTAATTTCAAATAATAGTTAATCTCTAGATAATTGAAAATGAATAATAATAGAGTAGAAGACAAAAACAAAAGAGAAATTGTTAAAATTGCTGGCTTATTCCATGCAATTTTATAAAATCTTTGAGATATGATATAGCCTAATAGTCCAGTAAATAATCCGCTTATTAGTGTCCCCCATCCAACGCCAATTACTCCAAAGTATTTAACAAAAAAATAATTACAAATTATATTAACTATGATTCCAAATAATGTTAATGCAGATATTAAATAAGTCTTCTTTGCAAAAATTAATTGATTTTGTTTCCCAAAAAAATAACTACTATAAAGAATAGATAATAATATGACAATTTGAGAGGCTCCGTGGTATTCTTTCGGAGCTAGAAGAAATATTATTTCTTCAGAAAATAATGACACAAATAAAGCAAATAATATTGATATGAAATAGAAAGGAGTTAGATATGTTCCAACTTTATCTTTTTCATCTTCGCCTTTAGAAAACATAAGTTTATATACAATTGGCGACCAAACGTTTTGAATTGCAGTCATAAATGTAAAGACAACAGTTGCGATTTTTTGCGCAATACTATATAACCCAACACCGCCTAAATTAGTCATTAATCCCAATATATATTTATCGAATTGGTTGGCAATAATTCCAAAAAATAGTCTGGGAGTCAAAGGAAAAGATATTTTAAATGACTCTTTTAATAATGCATATTTAAAAGAAAATTTGTATTTCAATAAAAAACTTCTAGTTAGCACTAGAAATATAATTCCACTTGCAATAAACTGCGAGGAAACCATACCAACTATTCCTATTTTAAGATATAAAATAAAATATATTGAAAATAAAAATCCTATGATACTTTCATCAAGTGTATACCACACAAAACTCTTTGCATTTTCCATGTTCTTGAAGTAAATTAAATAAAACGACTTCAAACTAGTCATGCCGGTTGCAAAATAGGCTAATAATAACGTAGAGCTGTATGATACTGGTATCTTTAAAAATATTAGCAATTTTTCTTGGTATGTATATGTGAAAATGCCAAAAAAGAGATAGGTTCCAAAAACGAATAACAAATTCGTATATAATAATTCTGTTTTTTCGTATTCTTTAACTTCGAAAAAATTTCTTTCATAACTTATATTCATTCCAAAATTGGAAATGCTGTTTATAAAAACTGCATAAGCTTGACATAAGGCAAGTACACCGTAATCCTCAACTTTAAGTACACGAGTAAAAAAAGGCATGCTTATTAATGGAAGTAGAACGCCAGATAAACTAGGAATTAAATATAATAAACTATTTTTTATGCTCTTAGACAAATAAAGTAACTTTTAACTTGATTATTTTGTAACTTTCAACATCCATTTTTCTAATTCAATTTCACCTTTAATTATTTTAATTCCATGAGCAGCTCTATCATTGATTTCAATTATATTTATTGGGTCATAGTAGATTGAAGAAACATTTAATTCTTTTGCAATTATTGCTGTAGAAGTAAATGGCATTGATATTACACCTACAGATTGCATGATTAAATCAATGGCATCACCATCTGGCGGAGTAGAATAGAAAAAACTTTTTTTCATCAACCATTTAACTAAAAAAGAGTATTTTTTATTAACTAAAATTCCAATGTCTCTTTTTCTTTTAAAAATTAAATTGAAATTGTGTTTTTCTGCTATACGTGCAATATCAATTAAGAAGGGATTAGTTACTTCAGGTGTATTAAATCCATTTGACTGACCTAATAATACATATCTTGAATCTCTCATAGGTTGAACATCAAAAATTACAAATGTTTTTGATTTGTTTAAATCAGGCAATTTAACTTTAGTACTACTAAACCAAATTGGTCCTACAATTTGAATATTTTGATTTTTAACATTTGAATGTCTTTTTATAAAATCATACTGATACTTATCCCAAACCAAATAATTAGTCCAACTAATTACATTCCACATATGTTCTTGTAATGGATATCCGATTTTATTTTTAAAGGTTTCACAGTTTGTTGAATAAAAATAAAAAAGTATTCTTGAACCTTTGCTTTCTGCTTCGTAAGTCCACATTGGTCTATATATATGATTAGAATTGTGAAATAAATAATCTAATGCTAATTCTGACTTTGACAATAGATTAATATGTTTATTATAAATTAATTCACTAAACAAGAGAGCATATAAATAATTAGAATTAAATATTTGACAAATAGAAACTAAAACCGTATTTATGGCCCAGGTGCAAAATTTTAAAAATAAAAGAAAAGAATTGAGCGAAGGGAAAGGCAGTTTAGATTTATTTACAACAATATTTCTAAAACTTATAGATTCAGATGATTTAATATTATGATAGATGCAATCGATACCTTTTGACCTGTTTTCCCAATTTAAGTACCAAGTAATTATATCATGACTATTTTCTCCTGGCAAATTATTCAAATGTAGTCCTTCAAAATAAGCGTACTTGATTTTACGTTTAATTATTTTATCTTTACTACTAAAAATATTTTTATATAAATGTGAGCAAAGTTCAAAATTTGCTTTTGAAAATTTAAAAAGTATGTACAACAACCAATAAATCTTATTCTCCCAAATTTCAGCATTATACCCATACTTATTAACTATTGATCTCCATTCTGGAGGAAGTGGATAAAAGATTTTTTTTTGAGGATGTAAGGTGGCCTCTAATAAACTCTTATTAAATTCAACTCCAATTAGTTTTTCTAATAAATATTGCCTTGCGATTAACTCGACCCTTCCAGAGTTAGTACCAAAAATATAAGTAGAAAATATTTTTTTAGTAGAGCATAAATAAGTAGTACTCAACTCGTCCTTTATTTTTGATATAATATCAAGTTGATCATTATTTTTTAAAAAATTAAAAGCTCTTATACTTTTTCTTATTTTAGATTTTTGTTTTTTCTTACAATAGAATTCAAATATCATTATTTGATTAAATTTTATTCGACTAAATCAAACGACATTCTTTCGCCTTTTTTCACATCTTTTATAAATTTTTTTCCAATTAGTTCTGGCAAATATTTGGGATGCAATCCGAATCCTGGTCGGACTGATTTTATATTCATTTCCGAAACTATATCACCTATTTTTACGTTATTTGATACATATAAAGATCTGCTAAACTCCCTCCCTTTCATCTGCTTCTTAGTAAGTGAATAATTAATCTCCCCTATCGCTACTTCTGCTTCACGTACAGCATTTACCATTTCTGTAAATTCCTTTTCGTTAAGAGAAAAAGAGGCATCTGGACCACCTATAGATCTATCTGTAATAAAATGTTTTTCAATTACCCTGGCGCCAAAAACAGTTGCAACAACAGGTACCGTAATTCCCAATGTATGATCAGATAAGCCGCTGATTACGCCAAAACGCTCACTCATATCTTTAATCATCACCAAATTCGCTTCTGCAATTGGTGCGGGGTAACTTGTTGTACATTTCAGTAAAACAATCTGGTCATTTCCCTGTTTTTTACAGGCCTCAATTGCAAGGACAATATCGTTCTCATCAGCTATTCCGGTAGAAATGATAACCGGTTTGCCTTTAGATGCAATATATTCTATTAGAGCTATATCTGTAATTTCAAGGGAGGCTACTTTATAAGCAGGCACTTCAAGTTTTTCCAGAAAATCTACTGCTGTTTTATCAAATGGGGATGAAAAACAAATCAGCCCTTCTTCAGAAGCTACTTGAAACAATTGCTCATGCCACTCCCATGGCGTATAAGCTTCCTGATAAAGATCATGTAAGTATTGACCGTCCCAAATCGTGCCCTGCTTGATCATGAAATCATTCGTTTTAGCATCAAGAGTAAGCGTATCAGCTGTATAAGTTTGCAGCTTGATAGCATCCGCACCCGCGCGTTTAGCAGCTTTTATCGTTTCAATGGCATTTTCAATACTGCCATTATGATTTGCAGACAATTCCGCGATAATGAATACAGAGCCGGATTCACTAACCAGAAAGTCACCTATTTGAACTTTTTTCATTTGATTATTTTTATCAGATATCGTTATTTGGGGAACGTGCGAAAAATTTCATCATTGGACTGGCATAAAATTCGTCCTTTAATAGGAATAATTTAACTAAGTCAATAGCTACTCCATCAACAATCTGCCCATCCTTGATTATCTCTTCAATTGTATATCCAAAAGACCTGTTCATCTTTAAGGCAGTTGTGTTTGATGCAAGTGCCGTTCCATACACTTTTTGAAGTTTCAAATCTACAAATCCATATTTCAGCAACAGATAGTAGGCTTCCATTCCATAAAGAGAATTTCGTTCGCTAGTGACGCCTATATATAATCCGGGTTCAGCAGTACCATTTACATGATCAATTTTGCTAAAATTTACTACTCCCAATTTATCTCCAGTTTTTGACTGAATTACAAAATATAATTGGGAAGCACTATCCTTAACTGATTCAAACCACCTGATTTGTTGTTCTTCAGAGATGATACTTTGAGAAATCATATGCACAGAAACTTCTCTCGAATTACGCCACTGACGAACCAGTTCAATATCATTTTCATCCATCTTCTTAAGGTCAACGGAAACACCGAATATCATATACGAGTTTTTTTAAGTCGATCACCATACTGCACTTCATTATCTAGCAGAACTTTTACAGGGACTTTAAAGCTTTCTAGGCGAGCCTTACAATGATCTTTCAATCTGGCTATGAACGCTTTCTTATCTTCCTCTTCCGACAATCTGACCTTAGCAACGATCATTTTTCCTATTATAGGATTCCTTTCACCATAAACCATCACTTCGGCCACATTATCCATTTCATTGATTACATTTTCAATTTCTGTTGGATATACTTTTTCACCTCCTACATTGATTAATTCAGATTTACGGCCTAAAATTTTAAAGTATTCACCTTCCACCAATACTGAATCACCTGTTTTGAACCACCCATCTTCTGTAAAGGGACTAGTTGCATTCAAATATCCAAGCATAGCTGATTCGGCCTTAATCTCCAGCAAACCATCTACAACTCTTAATTCATAACCATCACCACCCAGTTTCACCCATAATGAATCATCACTTTTAGATTTTGATTTCAATACACCTAATTCAATCAGCCCATAAGTCTGCAAAAGACGCACATCAGGAAAAATACTTTTCAACTTTTGCAATGTAGATGGCAGCATAGGTTCTGTGCCATAAGATATCATGGTTAAACTTCTTAGGTCAAATTTTGTGTATACTTCACTTAACAATAGCAGATTAAGGAAGGTTGGTGATGCCGGTAGCAATTGAATTCTATTCTTCTCAATAAGCCAGCAGATATTTTCAGGTGTTCTTACGTGAGTAGATATGACAACGCCTCCGTTAGATAAAATATGAAACATGGTATTTAAACCACCCCAATGATCGAACATTAAGAAATTGAGTGTTCGAAGCGCTTTTCTTTTCTCATGAAACTTGGTTAATAATTTAGAAAAATCATGAACTGCGCATTTTGGTTCACCTGAAGTTCCGGAAGAAAACAACACTAAACCAGGGTGATTTCTAGCTTCTATTTCTTTGTACAAGTCATTTTTTTCAAAGCTGCCGATTGTCTTGAAATCAAATGAATCGTTTTCATCAATCGTAAAGACATGTTCTACACTTGCAATTGCTAATAGCTTTTCCTCATTTTTTACATATTTAGTCAGAGGAACTATAATACATCTATGGGAAATAAGTGCAAGCATTAATGCAATTGATTCAGGTGTAAAATCTCCCTTAAGAACTACAACTGCACTTTTGGTTATATTCTTTTCAACGAGCAAGTCCTTGAAAAAATGAACACGGTCATATAACCAGCGATATGTATAGGTTTGATCATTCCAGATGATTGCTTCATTTGAAGCTTCTTCAAGAAAGATATTTTCTAAAAAACTGATCGAATCCTGATTATCCATAATATTTATGTATTAATAAGTATTGTTCCATATGCCAGCCCTACGCCAAATCCTGAGAGTAGTATTCGCTGGTTATTTTTTATTCGTCCTGCATCAATTGCATCCTTAAGTGCAATTGGAATTGAAGCAGATACAGTATTGCCCAGTTCACGTATATTGATAAAGACTTTGTCCATGTCCAGATTAAGTATCTTAACCAATGAATCAAGTGTCATTAAACTTGCCTGATGAAATACTACCAAATCAATATCTGCCAGTGTAAGCTGATTCCTCTCCAGTAATCCACGAATTTGGTCCGGCACTTTTGAGTTAATAAAAGACCAGACAGCCATTCCATCCATCTTTATATTATTCTTGCTTCTGATATTTCCATGAAGATCTGCATTGGAAATTGCTGTTTCTGCTGATTGAGGAAGACGAGCACCACCCGCAGGAATCATAAATTTATCGTACCCAATACCATAGGTTGCCACTGTAAGATCAATTATGCCTTCATTATTTGCTGTGGCCTCTATCACTGAAACTGCAGCCGCATCCCCAAAAAGTACCCGTGTTGAACGGTCTGCAGGATTAATATATTTCGAATAAGTATCCGCAGTAATTAATAATATTTTTTTTGCAATTCCCGAACGGATATAGGAATGAGCCATCATCAAACCATATATATAACCTGTACAGGCATGATTAAAATCATAGCAAAACAAATTTTCACTTAATGAAAAATGGCGCTGGATTAGAAAAGAATTGGACGGCATTATGTAGTCTGGACTCTGCGTACAATATATAATTCCATCAATTTCATTTTTATCGTAAGTCACAAACAATTTTTCGCATGCTTTTATGGAAAGATCAAGTGCTGTCTCACTCGAAGCAGCAATATGTCTACTTGCTACTCCTGATTTCGTTTGTATTTTATCAACATCCCAAGCCGGAAACTCATTACGAAGATCGTTATTAGAAACAATCCTTTCAGGAAGGTAATATTCTATATGTTTTATAATGGCATTCATGCGATTAGTTCAATAAATCGTTCGTTAAATGAAAGTTCTCGTTCAAGCGTAGTTTGCTCTCCGTGCCCTGGATAAACATCCAAACTACCATTCAACTTGGAAAGCATTTGCAAAGATTTTGAAAGTTTTTCTTTGTTTGCTCCAGGAAGATCAATTCGACCGATTGTGTTTTTTAAGAGTGTGTCTCCTGTAAAGAGTGCACTCTCAATTAAAAAACATACACTTCCTTCAGTGTGACCTGGGCTAAATAAAACTTGTATTTCAAAATCATCAATTATAAGAGGTAAGGTTATATTATCAAGGTGAAAATCAACAAGTGGTATTCCTATTTTTTCTTCCCCTTCAAATAAAGTCATATAAAGATTCGCTGATTTTAATAATCTTTCATCATTTGAATGAAGATAAAATGGACATTGATGTTTTTTCACAAGATCTGCCACTGAAACAACATGATCGAAATGCCCATGTGTATTTATTATTGCGCTTAAAGAAAGATTATTTTCTTTAAGGTAATCACACATCAGGTTAAAGTTTCCACCCGGATCAATGATTATCGCTTGATTATGTTTGTTTGAAACGATATAACAATTTTCCGACCATTTACCGTTTACGATTCGGTGTATCAATATACTACTCATTATACTCCGCCTAAATAAATATTCTGTGCCGTTATTTTATCTGACTGAGGACTGATTAACCACTTTATGGTATCAACCAATTCTTTAGTAGTTCCCATTTCCGGAATAGCATTTCGCTTTAATACAACTTTTAATGCATCTGGATCAATATTGTGCAAAAGATCAGTTTTTATAGCAGAAGGCGACACCGCATTACAGGTTATTCCATATTGAAAGACTTCTTTTGCCATAATTTTTGTCATAGCTAATAGAGCTGCTTTTGACGCAGTATAAATAGCTTCTCCCTTTTCCTCATATTTAACTGCCATACTCCCCATATTAACAATTCTACCGAAACTATTCTTCATCATCAGTTTAATAGCTTCTCTCGACATAAGAAATGAGCCCATAAAATTGGTATTCATTGTTGAAGCTGCTGCGTTATATGAGACCAGTGTTATTGGTGCCAATGCATTATTAACGGCTGCATTGTTAATAAGCACATCCAGTCGTCCATATTTTTTCCTTATTTGACTAAAGAATGTCTTTATAGCTATTTCATTCGTTATGTCGAGCGAATGATGCTCATAATTAGGACTTTCAATTGATGCTTCGCCCCTGCTACATCCAATTACCTGATGCCCATCAGCAATAAAATATTCAGCAAGTTCTTTCCCTATTCCTTTTCTAGTTCCGGTGATAATAATAACCATAGGTGAAATTTATTGCTGCTCTTTTATCAATAGTTCTATATAATCGCTAATAGTTTGGATGGTTTTGAAAGGACTTATTGTTTGACTCATGGCTCTATCATCAGCCAATGTAACTGAAAACAACCAGTCATCTTCTATCATTTGTTCTAGCGCAACAATAAATGTTACCAGGTCAATAGAATCAAATGGACTTTCAGAACCCATTATCGGTGTATTAGTGTCAACAGTACCATCATATGATTTACCGCTATTGGTGATAACTTGTTTAAATGAAGCAATAACAGCCTGTTCAATTTCAATTTTTGTCATACTATTTTATTTAATAGATTAAGATAATGAGGTATAGTTAATAATATAATCAGCCAGTTTTAATGAACCATATCCATCTATGGCTGTTTGCATTTTTAATGTTATTGCCTTTCGAGTTTCAGGATCAAGGAGATAATTTATTTGGTTAACCAACATTGTATCAAATGCAGGGTTATTAGGATCGATGACTTCCTGAACCAACCCCTGTTTAAAAAAGTTGCCTATGCTATAAGCCTGGTTGTCTGCTGTAAGCAAAGCCACAAATGGGGTTCCTATCCTGCACAACTCATAAGTTGTTTGTCCTGCTGCAGTTATAGCTAAATCTGCGCTACCCATCAAGGCTTTCATTTCATCTGCACTGAGCCCACCAAGCAACTGAGCATAATGCTTCAATTCACTAAGTTCCGGACTGTTTATATCCTTTACAATAACCGACAAGTAAAACTTGGGGAATTTTTCACTTACTAGTTTTGCTATACGGACAGATAGACCATTGTCATTTCCACCACAACTAATAAAAAGCGATTTGACTTCCAGATTAATTTCTTTGACTGGAACACTCCAGAAGGATGATCTTAGAAATGCATACTGTGCTCCAAGTAAATAATCAATATCACCTCTTTTCTTATACCCTAATTGTTCAGCTCCCATTACACCATTTACCACTATACCAGAAGGATATTCTAATCGCAGATTATCATCAATATACACCGCCGTTTTAGATTCATTTTTTATCAAATGATAAAGAACCGCAGGGCATTTATATGAATCTATCAGAACAATACCTGCATCTTTATCTTTCAGAAGTCTGATTGTCTTATCTACTTCAGCGATCCAATCAAATAATTGGTACCTATTATCGCTGACTGCTGAAACTACGGACTCGTTTCCATTAATAATAAATTGTGGTAAATACCCACGCATTTCAAATGCCTGATATAATGATAAGCATCTTGAAATATGACCCATCCCTGTCTCACCGCCACCTTCTGTGAAAATAAAAATATTATCCATTATGGGAAAACAACTTTTAGAAGTGCATATGCACTATCGTGAAACGAATCTGTAGTTAAGAAAGAAGATTAATCTTTGTTTCTTTATTCAATTTATGAATCAAAGTCTGATCAGTTTTGTACATCAAGGTAAGATGTGAGTTCAATTGACTGATTGATGGGTTATTATCTAGTATGTTGAATATATTTTCAATCGTTGGTTCTAGCGATTGCAATCGTAATGCCTTAAACAACTCATTAAACAATTTTAGATCTTCAGGGTAATCGAGAGTTAGCCTATAATCGCGAACCAGGTTTTCTGGCAGATCAATGATCTCAACTTTGAATAAATCCTGATTATTTTGGAGATACCAGGTCATATATTCAGAGTGCTGCGCTTTACCCACATATTTCAGAATTCGCCTGAGCACTTCAACATTGTAAATTTCACAAGCTGTGCCAACAGCAGATTTTTTTGATGCAGTGTAATCAGCTCCTACGCTTAGATGGTGATCGAGTAAGTAACTCATTATATCACTAGAGATTACCGGACAATCTCCTGTTACCCGTATGACAATATCTATTCCATATTTATCACATGCTCCAATATAACGTTCTATAACATCATCCGGGTCACCTTTCCAGAATTCAACTTTCCCACCCAAGGTCTTTTCTTCCAACACTGCATCTTCTTCTTTAGTTGAAGTTGCAAGTACTACCAATTCAGCCTGTTTCATGTCAAGACAATTTTGCAAGCATCTTTCAATTGATGATAAACCATCAATTAATTCAAATGCTTTTGCCTTAAGTCTGCTAGACTTCATTCGGCAGGCTACTATTACGCCTATTTTAGCTACTTTTAAGTGATGTTCACCAATGGTTGAATTAGGCGCAATGGTATCTTTAAGTATATAGCTTTTTTGTTGCAAATCTTGTATTGCAGAGAAAGCGAGTCCTGATTGTGCAGTTCGCCTAAATATGATATCCTTTCCCGAGATGAGACTACCTTGAGGAAGTTCATTTTCAGCAATAGGCACCTGAATACTTTTCTTTAAATATTCATTTTCAGACTCGGAAACAAAAGGTCCATTAAGGATTTCGGCAGAAGATTTTACCCGATTAATCAATAATTCCATTTCATCAGGCTCAATGGCAGAATAGAAGTCGTATTTCGAATTTTTTCGATCAAGACAAATATGTTTTTCTATAAATGAAGCTCCTGCTGCGAGACCAAGTAGTGGAACTATACAAGAAAAATCTGTACCTGCTTCAGCATGATCAGCGATACAAATTTGGTAATTCGGAAAATATTCGCGTAAAAATTGTATTTTCTGGATACCTGTATCTTTCAACTGTGTTGGATATGCCTGATGACCTATCTGAAGAATCAGTTCACGCATACCAAGCTGGGAGAATACACTAATAAATGTAGAAACAGCATCAACTTCATAGCCAGAGATGTTAATCATCAGCAGTTTGTTCTGAAGTATATTGTTCTTTTTTAGTCCGTCGATTATATCCCTGTTTTCCAGCACAGAAGCTTGTAGCTTAATGCCAACAATATTTTGAGCGTTCTTTTCAAATATTTCAACACCATAACGATCAAAAATATCAAGCCAAACGCCGTTAAAATTTTTAACGGCGGTATTAATTAATACCTGCCACTGTTCGTGTTGCAAAAGTAAATCCTGGTAAATCGGATAACCGCTGAAATCGGGAAGTGCAATTGTGTCTGGATGGAAAGCCTGAAATTTAATATGCTTTTCCTTGTAGTCAATAGCTCCAAATTTTTCTATGGTAGCTTTAAGTATATCAAAACTTCCTCCATGAGAGTTGGCACATTCAAAAATGATAGCAGGTAACTCCAACCCGGTTTCAATTATCTGTTCGTTTTCCGACATAGATTTTCCTTATTTATTTGTTAACCCAGTATGTGGTACGGCCGGTTTTCTTTTTAACATCGAGATAATCAATGCCAAATAGTCTTAGCAATAGTCCAACAGGAGTTATGATTACAAAGAAGACAATGGTAAAAAGTATCTTTAGTATAAAGTTCATGTTAATCTAATTTAAATTCGTTTTGCCAATCGGTTGTTTCAATCAATTCTGGTTGCTCTCTTTTATCCAGTACAAAATTACCCAACACCAGGTAATCCATCCCTGTCCGCATAAAGCATCGATAAGCATCTTCCGGACTTTCTACAATAGGCTCTCCCCTTACATTGAAAGATGTATTGATTAGTACAGGACAACCGGTAAGTTTTTCAAAGGCTGTTAACAATTGATGGAAATCGGGATTGGTTTCTTTATGGACTGTTTGTATCCTGGCAGAATTATCAACGTGGGTAACCGCAGGGATACTTGAATTCACCGATTTCAAACGTTCAAAACCTTCTCCTCTTTTCTCACCAGAACTAGAAGTGCCTGATTTATCTTTATGAACATGACCAACAATAAGCATATATGGTGATGAAAAATCACTACGTTGTTCTACCCCTTTCATATCAAACCATTCTTTGGTTTTCCCTGCTAATACTACCGGTGCAAATGGCCTGAAACTTTCACGAAATTTAATTTTAAGGTTCATCAACGATTGCATATCAGTTGATCTGGAGTCTCCAATTATACTGCGCGACCCAAGTGCTCTCGGGCCAAACTCCATTGCACCATTAAACCAACCGATCACATTATTATCTGCAATCAATTTGGCAACTTCATATGACAGTTCCTCCCTAGAGTATTTTTGATACTTAACCTCTTTTGTTTTAAGGAAAGATTCAATTTCTGATTCACTATATGAAGTTCCAAGTAATGATCCAAATTGCAGATCATTAACATCATCTACTACACGTTCTTTTCCAAGGGTCATATGCCAGGCATATAAGGCTGCGCCTAATGCACCACCTGCATCACCTGCTGCAGGTTGTATCCATATTCTTTCAAAAGGTCCTTCACGGTATAATCTTCCGTTTGACACACAATTAAGGGCTACACCTCCTGCCAAACAAAGATTTTTCTCACCGGTTTCTTTATGAATGTGTCGACCAATTCTTAATACAATTTCTTCCGTTACCACCTGTATTGATCTCGCCAAATCCATGTCCATTTGGGTGATAGTAGATTCCGGTTTTCTAGGTTCTCGACCAAAGAGTTTGTGAAATTTTTCACTGGTCATTGTAAATCCGGTACAATAATTAAAATAGCTCATGTCGAGGTGAAATGATCCATCTTCTTTTACATCCACAAGATGTTTGTAGATCAAATCAACATAGGTAGGATTGCCATAAGGGGCCAAACCCATCAGCTTATATTCACCTGAGTTAACTTTAAATCCGGTATAATAGGTAAATGCAGAGTAAAGTAATCCGAGTGAATGCGGAAATCGAATTTCGTTTTTAATGGTAAGGTTACTGTCCTTTCCGACGCCCCAACTTAAGGTAGCCCATTCACCAACACCATCCATGGTAAGCACTGCAGCCTGCTTAAATGGTGATGGAAAGAATGCACTTGCTGCATGCGATTGATGGTGTTCAGGATAAATGATTGGTCCTTTATACTGTAATTCATTCCGTATTTCTTTTTCCATCCAAAGTTTCTCTTTGATCCACAAAGGCATTGCAGTTATAAAGGAACTAAAACCCCGTGGAGCGTTCATAAGATAGGTTTTGTATAACCGATCGAACTTGAGGGAAGGCTTTTCATAAAAACTGACATAATCAATATCGTTTATACCAATCCCTGCTTTTTCAAGACAAAATTTAATGGACTGTCTGGGAAAATGAAAATCATGCTTGATCCTGGTAAAACGCTCTTCCTGTGCAGCAGCAACCACTTTGCCATCCTTGATAACACAGGCAGCACTATCATGATAAAAGGCAGAAATGCCAAGTATATTCATTGTTACTTCTATTTATTTATTAATTAATTGATTATGTAGTATTTCTAAAGCTTTATCATAATCTTTCAGAAGATTTGAATTGTTTTCTGAAAGATCAAAGCGGTCGCAATATTCTTCGTGAATACTTATAGTTACATTTAATATGTTTACAAGGTCATTTATTGCATTCTTGTGTTTGTTATCGAAATGACTGTTTATTATTCTTGCAACTGCCAACCCTTCCGCCAAATATTCTAACTGCACTCTATCATATCTCATAGAATATCTTGAATGCGAGCCAAATCGTAATGTTTCCCTTACATACCAGAAAATTGTAGATTTTGTTCTATTATAAATCTGGTTGCCAATTGATAAATGTTGTAGCAACTGTTTATGTACTTTGGCAAGTATCAGTTCAATTCGTTTTTCTTCAAAGCAAGCATCAAAGGCAGGTGGCTGTTTATCCACCAATGAACGACTTTCTTCCGGCAATATTGAAAGTAAATCTGCTGATGTCCGAAGTATATTATGTTGAAAACTTAGATCACCTTGATTATTTTCCATTGACTCATAATATGCTAAATAGGGGATTATATGCCTAATGAAAAAATATTCAGGGAACCTGCCAATATCACTAGGATATTTTGGTGGAAATTTCAGAATATCAGTGAATGAGGTAAAAATCGGGTGACGCAGGTAGTATTCGAAAGCTGTTCTCAATTCACGAGTAGTGTTGTTTACTTCAGGAATGGAAGAATGATTTACTGATTCATTATATGCCTTTCTGAAGGCATCAACTTGTTCACTGATTTCTGATTCCGTGTAGGGTGCAAATGTTTTAAAATAATCATGAAAAAATGATTTATTGCCATTCGCAAACTCTGGATTATATAAAACATTATTAATGCCGGCTTTGCAATCTCCCTTAACACCAACTTCTGAAAATTTTGCTTCGATGGCATCAGCAAGTATGTGTTGCCCTTCTGGTAATGGATGACAGTGATCGAGGTAATAATTGTCTGGTATTAGTTCATACATGTCGACCATTTTCACAAAGGGATATTTCTTCGCCAATGCATCAACGGCCTGAATATATGGATTTCGAACACGATACAAAGACGTATCACTTTCAAATGATTCTGTCATCATCCTTTTTGCCTCTTGCTGATCTCCCTGAATTTTTTTAATCTGCGAAAGGTTAAATAAGATGATTTCTTTTCTAACTCCCGCCTCCTTTAATAGCAACTGTAAAAGATAAATTGCTTCTTCAAAACTACCTGATTGAGCTTTTGCTACAGCATAATTATTGGAAACCAGCAAGGAATATTCCTGACTCATTGCCTCTGTATGTGGCTTTATCAGTATTTCCTTGTAAAGCGCAGCGGCTTCGAGAAAGTTGCCGGCTTCCTGAAATGCAAGTGCCTTTTTAAACCTTGAGTCAGGAATACTTATTTGGTTGGCTATTTTATCATTTATCCCAAGATACTTGTAAAAAGAAAAATTGCCTTTTCCGATACCGGAAGGGAAAAATTGGTTTGCCTTTGGACGCACGATTATTACAGGCGTATTATTTAAACGACAATCACGAATAATTCTTTCGATGTTGAACTCAAAATCTTCCGGGTATTCCGGAGATTCGATTTTAGGATTAAATGTATTGTTCCATTCAAAATAAAGCAGCCTGTTTTTAATACTTGTTTTCGCTGGCATCATATTCATCAATTCTCTTGCTTCATCTTTTAACTGGACTAATTTGCTGTACTTCCTTTTTCGAACTTCAGTGGATGTTGTATCACAATTACCCAGGTAAATTAGTACTGCTTTTAGATTTTTGAGTTCTTTCTTCTTATGACGAAAATAAAAAGCAGCCGAATCAGCGGCAGTCATTCCAGGCAGTGAGCTATTCACTATTGTTGTATCTGAAGGCCAGATATGCTTGTCGGCGTTGATGAAAGTATGGGTTTGCCTTTCTAAACCAATACTCATGCTGGTTGAGTCTCCAAGGATTAATACGGTACCTGGTTTGTTCTCTTTAGTCATATTACATGCTTAAAAAAGTGGGTAAATATCATCGCCTGATGCACTTTCAGATGCCGATGAATTACTTTTCCCTTTGCTATTATTTTTGGATAGTATTGCAAAATATATAATACCCAACCACATATATTTTAACTTTTCACTAACCTTCTTTTTAGAAAAGGCGAATTGCATTAGTTCGGAAAATAATTTCGTTTTCATTCAGTAACCCAATTAAGTTTGATAAATTCCTTGTGCAACACCTTTGCGAAAAGATCATGCCCTTTTGCATTGATATGCCCATCCTCATATATAACCGGACTGTCAGCCGTATGTTCTTTCAACATTGGTTCGGTCATATCAACATAATTAATCTTATTCTTCTCAAGTAATTCAATTAGTCGTTTTCGGGGCAGGTCATAGTCTATTAGTTCTGATGTACTTTCAGGCCCAAATTGTTGCTGTATAGCACCTAAGCCAAACAAGAGTTTAATTTTATGCTGAAAACAATAATCTCTTACAACCAGAAGGATTTTATCTATAATATCATACATATAGTCATAGTGTCTTGTTTTCCAACCCACGAATATGGGGTCAACGAAAGTACCACCAGCTTTATTGTTTAAATTTATGCCTGCTTTAAACTCAGTAAATTCTTTCCGGAAGGCATAAAAATTGCCGATTATGTTTCTGAAAAAAGGAATTTTAGCGAGTGATGAAACTTTCTGTAGCTGAAGTTTTCCTTTGTTATCAATTACAAAGTGTGGGCGTACATATCCATTTACATAATTATTCAACACCCTGTGAACTGCCCATGGGTACTGTTCAATCACGATTATTTCAGGTTTATATTTGCTTGATTTCTGTAAAACAGAAAGGCAAACCTGATCAAGACCAAGGCTGCAATGACCCATATTAACCACTTTCCGATTTAGTATTTCGCTTAAGCGGTTGGTATATCTGGCTTCTTGGTCAACTGCTCCACCCCATGTATGTGAACCTCCGAAACAAACTATGGATTTTTCGTAAGCGCCCAAAATCATTTCTTCATCTCTGTTGCCGTCTGAATTATGTTTGACTCTTACTGGAACTTCCGGACGTTGTTGAAAACTTACCTCTTTTTCCATATTGGGTACTCCCCAAAAACCCATTTGAGCATCGAACTGGTAAAAAGTGGTATCACCGTTTGTCATTACCTTTTTTTTCTTTATACTCATGGCCTAGATTTTTTTGTTTGCTAAAATATTTTAATAAGGGGCATCAAAATAAATTCTGATGCCCTATTGGTTTTTCAATTTGGTCAATTACAAATTGTTGTTCGTCATTTGTGAGCATAGTATGCATTGGAATGCTTATTGCCTCAGCATAATAGGCCTCCGCATTGGGAAAATCGGCCCTGTTGTATTTGCCACTTTTTTCGTAATAAGGGTGATGGTATACAGGAATATAATGCAGATTTACCAGTATTCCCGCTGCGCGAAGTTTTTCAAACATTTGCAACCTGCCTATTCCACCCTCCTTTTTCTTATACCGAATTATATAAAGATGATATGCAGAATAGGTATCCGGATGCTGGTAATGTAAAGTTAAAGTGTCGCTTGATAATGTATTATCATAAAGTCTTGCGATTTCATGTCTTTTTTGGACAAATTCATCCAGTCTTTTCAATTGGCTGAGACCAAGTGCTGCATGAATATCAGTAATCCTGTAATTGAACCCTAAATCAATTTGTTGATAATACCATGGTCCATCAGGTACATGGGTCATTTCTGCAGGCTGCCTAGTAATTCCATGGCTCCGGTAATGCGTTAAACGCAAAGCAATTTCCGGATCGTTCGTCATGCACATTCCCCCTTCGCCGGTAGTTATAATTTTTACCGGATGAAAACTAAAAACGGTTATATCACTATACAGGCAATTGCCGATAGGTGAGCCTTTGTATTTCCCACCAATACCATGAGATGCATCCTCGATTATCCTGAAGCCATATTTCTTGGATAATAAATGAATTTTCTCCATCTCACAAGATTGACCAGCCAAATGCACAGGTACAACTATTTTAGGCAATTTACCCTCCACTTCTGCCTGTTGTAATTTTTTTTCTAGTGCCTCAACACTCATATTATAGGTAAGTGGGTCGATATCAACAAAATCTACCATAGCACCACAATATAAAGCGCAGTTTGCAGAAGCCACAAAGGTGATAGGACTTGTCCAAAGAATGTCACCTTTACCAAGATTTAATGCCATACAGGCAATATGCAGTGCTGAAGTAGCACTGTTAACAGCAACTCCAAATTTCACACCACAATAGGCAGCTACAGCCTGTTCAAATGCTGGTATAGCAGGCCCCTGGGTGAGGTAGTCGGATTTAAGTACATCGATAACGGCCTGTATATCCTCTTCGGATACATCTTGCCTTCCATATGGTATCATAATAACTGTATTTTTTTGGTTTTAGTTTCAAACTCTTGCTTGTGTAACTCAGCAATGTGTTGTTTTACTGTACCTAAATTTTTACCTAAAAATTCCTTAACTTTTTGATTTGATAAACTCATATCATATGGCCTTTTAACCAAATTTGATTTACTAAGTAAAGAGCATCTTTCAATGAATGATTTATCTAATCCAAATTCTTCTGCGATCAATATACCAAAATCATACTTAGAAATCCTATCATCACTTACAATATTAAAAATACCTTTTTCGTTTTTTTTCAATAATTCATGTACAGTATTTATCAAATTTTCTGCTAGAATTGGGGTATAATAAACATCATCAAATAAACTTAATGACTTTTTATTTCTAAGAGATTCAATTATGAAGTCACTAAAAGATTTTCTATAAGACGTACCCCATGCATAAAAATTTGTACGTATAATTAAAGCCTCTGGGTTAATTTCTTCTATCCGACTTTCAGCCATAGCCTTTGTCCTTCCATAAACATTGATGGCTTGTCTTGGTTCCCCTTCAGATAACATAGAAACGTTTCCTTCAAAGAGGTGATCTGTAGAAATATGAACCAATCGAATACCTAAACGTTTCGTCACATTTGCTACCATACTTGTTAGTTCTACATTAATATGAAATGCTAATTCTGGATTGTTTTCACATTTTTCTACACTAGTTAAGCCAGCGGTATGAATTACTATTGATGGATTTAAAGAGTCGATTTGTTTCATCAATCTTTCCTCAGAAAAAAAATCGAGAAAAAGGACTTCACTATTATCCGGATGGATTTCCCTTTCGTTTAATCCAAGATAAATTCTATAATCATTATTCTTAGAATAAAACCAATTGACAGCCAACAGCCCAGACCCCCCAGTAAGCAATATGGAAGTCTTATGACTCATTATATTTGGCCAATCTTAAGTTTATTATTTTCAATCCAGCTTTTTAGCTCATCTACCGACATCCATTCAGTATTGTTATCCGATGAATAAGTGAAATCACTTGGCACAGACTTGCCATCTTTTATTCGCAATGGATCAGATGACCAATCATGAATAGCAGGTAGAATTTTATAATGACTGTCATATTCAAAAGTATGAGGCGCGTCCTCAATACCAATCATTTGCTCGTGAATTTTTTCACCAGGGCGAATTCCTATAATTTTTTGTTTAGCATCTGAATCAACTGCTTTTGCAATATCCCCAATTGTCATTGATGGTATTTTTTTAACATAAATTTCCCCCCCAAGCATATCTTCGAATGCTTTCCATACAAGCTTAACACCATCTTCTAAAGTAATCATAAAACGAGTCATGCGTGGATCTGTTATTGGCAATTCTCCAGTACCGGCTAATTTACTAAAAAACGGAATTACTGATCCTCTTGAACCCATTACATTGCCGTATCTAACAACGGAAAAAGTAGTTTGATTCTCATTTACATTTGAATTGGCTGCAACGAACAATTTATCTGAAGCTAACTTAGTAGCACCATATAAATTAATGGGATTACTTGCTTTGTCAGTTGACAATGCAACTACCTTTTTTATTCGACTTTCAATACAAGCATCAACTAAATTCATCGCTCCATTTATATTTGTTTTTATACACTCAAACGGGTTGTATTCTGCTGTAGGAACTATTTTTGTTGCTGCTGCATGAACAACATAGTCTACGCCGTCCAAACAGCGTGAAAGCCTATCTTTATCTCGGACATCTCCAATTACAAATTTAACTCTAGGGTCGTTTGAGAATTTTTGAGCCATTTCCCATTGTTTCATTTCATCACGGGAATATATAATTATCCTTTGAGGATTATATTTTTCTAAAGTCATTGGAACAAACGTATTTCCAAATGATCCTGTTCCACCCGTAATAAATATGTTTGAATTTTTAAGCATATTTTATATTATTTGTTTACTATAATTTAAATGATGATATATTCATATTTTGATATTCAACTCTATTCCACTCAAATATTTCCATTGATTCATCTAGAATCAAATGTAAAAATATTTGATGAATACATTCAACCATACCATATGTTTTCATGGGAACATAAATTGAATAATCAGCTAGTGATATTGATTTATTGTCTTTTTTTAAACCAGACAATGCTAAAGATTTAATATTATTTTCTTTGCAATAGTTTAAAACACTTACAATATTGGGACTATTGCCACTTGAACTTATTGTGATTATAAGATCCGCTTCAGTAACTCCTTCTATTTTTAAGAATTCTACCATTGCGTTTTCGTAAGAATAATCATTGGATAAGGCTGTTAATAAAGCACTATCACTTAATGATCTAGCTAAAATTTTACCATTTTTAGAAAAATCTAATGCCATGTGATTTGCAAAAGCAGCACTGGCTCCATTTCCAAAAAAATATATTTTATTTTTATTTTTTTTTAAACTTTGTAAAATATTTTTTATTTCATTAAAAAAAAACTGCGAGTCAGTCTCAATTGAATTAGAAATAAATTGACTGGTTTTTAAGCCTATTGAAATGTATTCAATATATTTATCAAAATAGTTCATTTAAAAGATGGTTTATAATATATCAAGAAATATAACATATACTCTAATCAAGTTTGATTATTTTTTATTTTTAAAAATTTGTTTCGTGGAAAAAAGTTGTATATATTTTAGATTGTAGCCAGTCATCTTTATAATTACGAGTACTTGGCATCACATAATAAGTCAACAAAATTCCACTACTAGTCTCAACTGCATTAGGATAACCACTATTGGGAGAAGATACTTCAATAATTTTTTTGTGCTCGGAATAGGTATTTCCAAAGTCATTACTAACTCTTGCAATAATCTGATATGGCAAATCTCGTTTTCCAGAGAATAAAAATAGTTTTTTACTTTTTGTAAAAATGGGTTGAGCAGGTATTTGCCATTTATTAGTTACTACTCCTCTCAAATCCCAAGATTCACAATTATTTCTAGAAATATATTGTACAACAACATTTGAATCGGTTCTTACATAGGCATGGAAAACACTATCCACACTTAAAAGTGAAGTCTCACCAAATGGAGGCTTATACACAGACTCTACAGTTGAGAAAAAATTAAAAGATTGACCATTGTCAATCGATTTATATATTTCGACAGCGCTATTTGTCCAGGTAGAATTTGTTCCGCCGTAAACAGACATAAATGCAGAATTATTTTTATCTGTAATGATTCTAAAGTGAGGAGTAGGTGCAATTATTTTATTAGTCTTAAGTTTTCTTGGTATTGAAAAACTAACACCTTCGTTGTCACTAAACATTGTATATAACCCTTTTATTTTAAATGACGCGTTAGTAATAGTATCATTAATTCGATTACCATTAAAATCAATCGGATATTCTTGAACGGTAAATGCCAATACAACTCTGTTATTTGTTAATGTTCCAACAGCTAAATTTCGAATTTGTGAAACAATATAACCTTTACTTGTGGCTTCCGATGGCAAATCAAAAACATTTATTGGGTGTTGCCATGAATTACCTCCATCAAAAGATTTTATCATTTCGATTGAAACCTTTACTTGATTTGGTAACCCGATATCAGTTGCTTTCTGATAGAAAATGAGAATACTTCCATTTTTTGTGGAAATTATACTTGGCCAAGAAGCTGAACTAGCTATCTCTTTTTTTTGAAATTCGAGTTGATTAGTGTACTTATCATTACGTTTATTACATGAAATAAACGTAATGATGATCATAAATTTTAAAAATAGATTTTTCATTTCATAGACTTTTAAGTTTTAAAATAACGCACAAAACTGCGCACATTCAACCTGTTTTTCAACCTTTTTGTATTACCTATAAACAAAAAATCAAACATATAAAGTAATTGATTTTCAGCTTATTAATGATTTACGACTATCCGTGAATACCCAGTATTAGTGTGGACCACACTAATCCAAATCCTACGCTACCATCTTCCTATACAACTGCCCAAACACCAAATACAACACCGTTAAAAATCCTGCTAAAAATCCACCTAAAACTAGTGATTTTAACCTGCCTACTTTGTCCTTTTCCAATGGTAAAATAGGTCGGTCAATTAATTGTACGAGTGGGGTTTCTTTTCTTAAGTTTACTTTTGATAACTCCAATTGAGCAACTAGCTGAGTGAGTATAGCGGTATTGGCTTGCACATCCACCTGACGTCTTGTGCTTGGCGTACGTTTTACATTCAATGCGGGGTTTAAATTGTATACATTGTCACTTGCAGTGGCAACACCCGTAATGGCACTATTTAATTCGGCCCTAATACTATCTGCCTGGTGTTGTAAAATATCTACATTTAAACGTGATTTTTTACTTTTTGTTTCAATGTAAAAATCAGAGGTTTCTTTTAGTAATTGCTCACAAAACAATTTTGAAAATAATTCATTTCCAGTTTTTACCGTTAAACTAATAATGCTTACTTTTTTATCCTTCTGTGCAATCACTAAATTAGTTTTTGTCAACCCTGCAGAAATCACCTGCAAGATAGAATCTTGCACCAAACTAAATTTAGTCCTGTCGGCATTGATAGGAAAATTAATATTGGCAAGCGCTGGCTTTTTAGCCCAGCCTTCTTTTAATTCATTTATTTGAATATAATAATTTGCTAAGCTTATTTCCTTGCCTGCTATTTGCACCGGGTTCAATAATGTTTTTTCTACCACCAAACGACTCTTCATGAGTTCAATAATATTTGAACTTGTAAACAAGCCCCCGCCACCGCCTCCTAAGTCAAAGCCAAAACTACTTGCTAAACCCATAGCGCCGCCTAATCCTCCGCCACCTTTATCTTCCTCTAATACAAATGTGGTGGTTGCTAGGTAAGTAGGTTTTTGAAAGCTCGCATACAAAAATCCTATGATACCACCCAATGCTGCAATACCTATAATGAGTTTCCATTGCGTTTTTAAGTATGCAAACCACTCCTGTATTTTTTGAATCAATTCCTTTAAAGAAATCTCATCGTTGTCTATCTGCTGTTGATGATCAGTCATGTTGTTCATTTTATCTATTTAAAATAGCTAATGTGGCTAATACGGATCCTATTTGTGCTATGACGGTTGTAAACTGTAAGATACCAGTCAATGCCTTTTCTTTTTTCACATCTGTCTCTGGTAAGACCACTTCCGCGCCTGGCTTGATAGTTGGATTGATTCTGAAAACACCAAAGTGAATGGTTCTTTTTGATTTACCATTGGCGTAAATCACATAAGCCCTGCCCCTTCTGGCGTATTCACTAATTCCACCTGCTGCACTAATACATTCACCAATGCTTAATCCGTCTCTGTATACAATATTGGTAGGTCTTAGTACACCACCACTAATTTTTACACGGTTATCAGTTTTTGGAATCACAATTTCATCCTTATCTCTCAATACCAAATCTTGTTCAGAACCTGGCTTATTCATAATTTGATTAATATCTATTGCAATCTGATAATAATCGTTTTCTAATTCTTTATATAAAAGTTCTAAGCTATCCTTTAAAGTTTTATTCGTCTTTTTTTCTGCACCTGCTAAGCCATCCTCATCCATCAGGCTTGTCTTTACATCCATTTTAGCAGCTAATTGTTGTGCTTTAAACTTTCTAATATAGGCTTGCTCTACAGATGTCTTTGATTCATCCGATCTTAAAGTGTCAATATTAAACCTGCTTCTTTTAATGAATG
>Ga0164292_10000187_pt1 | contig 43811 bp, 45 predicted proteins | sample GEODES117metaG_FD_111486 | JGI IMG/M metagenome (GOLD analysis project Ga0164292, IMG submission 111486) | Eutrophic lake water microbial communities from Lake Mendota, Wisconsin, USA - GEODES117 metaG | ecosystem: Environmental > Aquatic > Freshwater > Lake | place: USA: Lake Mendota... | reverse complement strand
GCCACAAGCTCTTCTCCGCATCAGGATTTGCATGTTTCTGCGGCTCACTGCCCGATCAGATGCAGGTGCAGTGTTCGGCGGTGGGGCGCGGCACGATGCTCCCACAGATAGATGGCCTGCCAGCGTTTTCATTCACGATCAAGGAGCAGCTGGTGTGCAGGCAGCTGATCACGGCGATGCCCGTAACAAGACAACTGACAGCAATTCTGCCATTCACCTCCGCCGTGATGTAGCTCTGATGCAGCATCGCAACGTCGTCGCAGCCAGACCGAAGCATCTTCAATAGCATCCGGGTTCACCTTGCCGCCTCTCCCCATGGTCCGCGCTGTCTTGTTGGGGGCCGCCCTGATGATGCTTCCCGTGCCTGCCCTCGCCCAGCGCGTGGTTCCGAAGATCGGCTCGCTCTGTCCGCTCGGCTATGTGGACACCCTCAACGGCAAATGCAGCACGCTCGGATTGATGAAGTACACCGTCGAGCCCACCAAAGGCAACCCCTGTCCCGAAGGGTGGATGAATGTGGGCGGCGGGTACTGCCGCGAAAAGACTCCCTGACCCTCCCGCCCCTGGTAAGCCCGCCCATGACCACCATCCACTGCACTTATGCAGCTGATCTGCGCTGCCTTTCGATGCACAGCCCATCCGGCTGCGAGCTGATCACCGATGCCCCCACCGACAACCAGGGAAAGGGAGAGGCGTTTTCGCCCACCGATCTGGTTGCCACAGCGCTAGCCACCTGCATCCTCACGATCATGGGGATCACCGCGGAACGCCATGGGCTGGCACTGGATCCCTGCACGGCGCGGGTGGAGAAGACGATGACCAGTTCCGGCGTGCGGAGGATCGAACAACTGGAAGTGTGGGTCCAACTGCCCCCTGGCCTGGAGGAGTCCCATCGACAGCTGTTGCAGCGGGCCGGCGAAGGATGTCCGGTCAAACGCAGCCTGGAAGGAAGCGTGCCGATGCTCATCCACTGGAGTTGAGGGGATCTGGTGCTTCAGGCGGGACGAGCCCTACCTTTCGCCTCCCATCCTGGGCCCCCCTGCCGTGACAGGGGTCGATGGAGCAGTCAGAAAATGGCCGCAATGCAGGCGGAACAGGCCAATCACGCGGGCCGGCGGCTGCAGCTCCATCCAGAAGGCCTCGGTCTCGAAGCGCTGTTCGTCGGTGGGATAGCTCTCGCCGATCAGTTTCGCGTAGTGGGGAGCAAGCGCCTGCAACTGGCGCACCGTGCGCGGCATCTGGGCATCATCGATCACATGGCTGCCGCGGCAGGCCTGCATGATGTGGGTCGACTCATGGGCCATCACCTCCCAGACCGCCTCCACATCCGCCAGGTCCACCATCTTCTGGCAGATCACCAACCTGTCCACCGCCTGGCCGTCGTTTTCGTAGTAGCCGGCATGGTCGGGTGGGCACTCCGTGGAGACAACGGTCTGGGTTCCGGTGGCGTTGATCAGGTTCTCCAGCTTCCGCAGATCCTCCAGGGTGGAAGCAGCAACGGGCGACAGCCCGCAACCGACCGTTGCGATCGCTGCCGCTCCGAGCAAAGCCCAACGGCAGTCAGGGAAAACGGAGGCCATCGCAGACCGGCGGCTGCTTCCAGCCTGGCCACGATTTCTGCCGGTGGCCAGCTTCGCCACCGGCCACGGCCTGGCGCGCCGCCCGCTTCCGCCAGGCTGGCCGGCACTCCACCAGGAATTCGATGCCGGCGGCTCTCAGCCCAGCCCAGGAGAAGTTGAAGGCGCACCTTCACACCAGCCAGCTGCTCGGTTCGATCCACAGCGCTCTCTATTTCGACCAGAACACAGTGATGCCCCCCGCAGGGGCCAGCTGGCGAGGGGAGCAGCTGGGGCTGCTGGCCCGCCAGCTGCATGAACGGCAGAGCAGCGCCGCCTACGCCGATCTGGTGGCCGCCGCAGAAGCGGAACTCGACACGGAATCGCATCCATCGGCCCGGCGCAATCTGGCGCTGCTCCGGCAGGAACTGGAACGCCAGCGGCGGCTCGACCCGGAGTTGGTGGGCCGCCTGGCGACAGCCCAGGCCCACGGCTACGCCGTCTGGCAGGAGGCGCGCGCCAAGGCCGAGTTCCGGCTGTTCGCCCCAGCCCTGCAGGAACTGCTGGACCTGCGGCGCGAACAGGCAAGGCAGCTGGCGGAACCACGCAGCTGCTGGGAAACCCTGGCGCAGCATTTCGAGCCTGATGTGAGCAAGGCCAGACTGGAGGAGCTGTTTCTTCCCCTGAGGCAGCGGCTGCCCGAACTGCTGGAACGGGCCAGGGGAATCCCCGGCCCGGAGCCAGGGGGCTGGGATCTGGCGGAACCACAGCAGGAGGAGCTGTGCCGGCAGCTGCTTGAGGAGTGGGGCTACGACGCAGAGCGGTGTCAGCGGGCCCACTCTCCTCACCCCTTTTCCTGCACGGTCGGTCCCGGGGATTTCCGGATCACCACCCGGGTGGTGCCGGGTATGCCGCTATCGGCCTTTCTGGCCACCGCCCATGAATGGGGCCATTCCCTTTACGAGCAGGGCCTGCCCCGGCGCGGCGACCACTATTTCCCCTGGCCCCTGGGCGATGCCACCTCGATGGGGGTGCACGAGAGCCAGAGCCTGTTCTTCGAGTGCCGCCTGGCCCGCAGCGCCGCCCTGGCCGAACGCTGGTATCCGCGCTTCCGCAACGCCCTGGGCCAGGATCCCTGGGGGGATGCCAGGGGGTTCTGGCGCTGCCTGAATCCGATGCGGGCCGGCCTCAACCGGGTGGAGGCCGATGAGCTCAGCTACTGCCTGCACATCGTGCTGCGATTCGAACTCGAACTCGCTCTGCTCGAGCAGGACCTGCCCGTGGCCGAACTGCCCCACCAATGGAACCGGAAGATGGAGCAACTGCTCGGCGTCAAGCCCAGCAATGACGCCGAAGGGTGTCTTCAGGATGTGCACTGGAGCGAGGGACTGTTCGGGTATTTCCCCAGCTATGCCCTCGGCCACCTGATCTCCGCCCAGCTGAGCGAAGCGATGGAGAGCCAGATCGGACCGCTGGAGCAACAGCTCGCCGCGGGGCGCGATGGGGTTCTGCAGGAGTGGCTGGCCGGCAGGGTCTGGCCGCTGGGGCGCCAGGTAAATGCGGAACAGCTGGTGGAACAGGTCACCGGCAGCGCCTTGAGCCCGCAGCCGTTCCTGCGCTACCTGGAGCAGAAGCTCGAACGGCTCGGCGGCTGAGCCTGCTGCAGGCAGCCCGTTGGGCCCAGATCCGGGCTGGATGACTAGGATGCCGCCTCGACAGGGCCACCCATCAGCCCACGATCCGCTTCTGCTTCCTCCATGGCGAACATCGACCACGCTCCGAGCCGCACGATGCTCAATCTGCTGCACGTGCTGCCGGCCTTCGCCGATGAAGCCGAGCTGCGTCTCAACACGATCGTGGAACTGAATTCCAACACGATCAACAAATACGAGCTGATCACCGAGACCGGCCACCTCAAGCTGGATCGGGTGGGTTATTCCTCCCTGGCCTATCCCTTTGCCTATGGATGCATTCCCCGCACCTGGGATGAAGATGGCGATCCCCTCGACATCGAAATTGTCGGTGTCACCGAACCCCTGGTACCCGGCTCACTTGTGGAAGCCAGGATCATCGGCATCATGAAGTTCGACGACGGTGGCGAAGTGGACGACAAGGTCATCGCCGTGCTCGCCGATGACAAGCGCATGGACCACATCACCAGCTATGAGCAGCTCGGAGATCACTGGCTCAAGGAAACCCAGTACTACTGGGAGCACTACAAGGATCTCAAGAAGCCGGGCACCTGCCGGGTGAACGGCTTCTTCGACACAGCCGAAGCCGTGCGCATCATCAAGGAGTGCGAGGCTCGTTACCTCAGCACGATCGAACCCAACCTGGTCTCCTGAACCGCAGGTTCCGGCCAGCAGACCCTGCCCAGCTCTTTCCTCCCCTGCCTTCCCCTGAGAGATGAAGCGCCTGCTCACCAGCCCTCTGGCCCTGCTGCTGGCCACTGCTCCCCTCGGTACCCAGGCCCTGGCTGCCCCCCCGTTGGCGCCTCCTCCTGTGGGGGTCACCCTGCCGGCGCGCCCAACCGCGGCGACTCCCGCCGCACCTGCGCCCACCGGAGCGACGGCAGCGATCACCGGGACGAAGCAGATCGTGCTGGAACTGGGCAAACGCACCATCAGCCTGGTGGACAACGGCAGGGTGGTGAGCAGCTGGCCCGTCGCCATCGGCGACCCCACCACCCCCACCCCGGTGGGCAGTTTTTCGGTGCGCAACAAGGTGATCAATCCCCAGTACCAGAGCACCAAGAGCGGCAAGGTGAATCCCACCATCGGGGCCCAAGGACCCCTCGGTGATCGTTGGTTGGGGTTCCATGCCACCGCCAAGGACCAGTTCGGCATCCATGGCACCCCGAGCGCCTGGGCCTGGACCGTGACCTCCCGGGCAGCGGTCACCCATGGCTGCGTCCGCATGCTCACCCCCCACGTTCGCCAGCTGTTTGAACAGGTGGAAGTGGGAACACCGGTCGTCGTCAAACGCTGAGCCCCACGACAGGCGAGCTGGAGAGAAGAAAAACTGCGGAAGAGATTCTGCAGATCCCTGCAAAAGGCTTCAGGGATGCTGGTGTAACGGTTTAGGGTCGTTCACCAGTTGCAAAACGGCGGAATGAAGGCCGTAGCGTCTTGATGCCGCCTTTCCCGATGACCGATACCCGTGATGCCAGGAAGATCCCTGCCCTGATCAACGATCAGCAGAACAGCACTGCCCTCAAATGGGGTAGCGACGGCGAACTTTCGGATCTGGATCTGCAGCGCATTCTTGCTCTCCTTTCCAAGGTGGATCCGGTAGTGGAGCAGATCATCGATCGTCAGCAGGAATCGGCCGCCTGAAGCCGGCGGGCCTGGGCACGAGCCATGCCATCCCTGCTGGCGAGCCCTCTAAGACTCGCGAGCGGCAGTCCGGCTGGAGGAAGGCCCTGGGGAAGATACCCCCCCAGGCCGGAAGGCAACTCAAACACCGGCAACTGCCGGAACCCGTTGGGCATGAGTTGATCCTCCAGCTGATCCAATCGGGCTGAAACCGGCAACCAGACCAGATCACTGCGACGGCAATCCAGCAGGGTCACATCCCTTGCCTCCCGATCTGCCGCCGTGAGCGCCCTTTCCAGATCGGGAAGCGTGACAAGACCGAGGACCGAACCCTGGTCCGCCACGATCAGACAATGGCCATGGCTGGCGATCAACTGGCGCAGGGCTTCGGCGGCAGGGGTTGAGGCTGGCAGAACCAGAGGAGCTTCTGGCTCAAGGGCCTCCTCCACGGGAATCTCCGCCAGGCGGCTGCGTCTCTGCTCCTCCTGGGGATCCCTGCCCAGCAGGCCCGGATCCTGAAATCCCTGCCAGCGCTCCACCAGGGCAGCGCTCAGACCAGCGGCGGCCATCAATGGCACCACAATGCGGATGTCACGGGTGAGTTCGAACAACAGCAACAGGGCCGTGATCGGCGCGCGGGCACTGCCGGCCAGTACTGCCGCCATGCCCACCATGGCGTAGGCAGGAGGCTCGGCAATCGGCAGATGCAGACCCCCTTCTCCGAGCAGCTGGCCATAGCAGCTTCCCAGCACTGCGCCGAGAAACAGGGAAGGAGCAAAGCCACCTCCCACGAAACCACTGGCATTGCTCACGGATGTGGCGAGCAATTTGACTCCGATCAGGGCCAGCAGCGTGAGCAGGGGGATGCCCCCTTCGCTTCCCAGCAGAGCCTCGATCGTGTCGTAGCCCACGCCGAGCACCTGGGGAAAGGCGAGGGCCATGGCCCCCACAGCTGCCCCGCCAACGGCGGTGGGCAGCCCAGGGGGCAAACGCTGAAGAACCTCCTGCAGCCTCTCCTCACGGCCGAGGGCCAGCAGCCGCACCAGGGCCCAGGACATCAGGCTGGCCAGCAACCCCAGCCCCAGGTAGAGGGGCAACTCCCAGAGGGAGCGCACCTCATAGGCGGGCAGCCGCAGGATCGGATCATCCCCCAGGCACAACTGGGTGATCAGGGCGGAAGCCACCGCTGCCACCAGCACCGCCCGCAGGGGAGGCCGGCCGGGGATGGAGCTGTAGCTGCCCTCAAAGGCGAAGAACACCCCGGCGATCGGGGCCTTGAAGCCCGCCGCCAGGCCGGCGGCCACTCCTGCAGCCACCAGGGCTTTCTGGGACTGGGGCGAGAGGCGGGCCCGCTGGGCCAGCCAGAGGCCGATGTTGCCGCCACTCTCAACGCTGGGGCCCTCCGGCCCGAGGGAGGCGCCACTGCCCAGGCTGAGCGAGGCGGCAAGAATGCGCAGCAGAGGCAGCCGGGGAGCGGAGGCAAGGGAGCCGTCGGCCATGGCCATCAGGCTCGGCAAGCCGGGCCCGAGATTTCCCCCGGCCCAGCGCAGCACCCCCACCGCCAGCCCCCCGAGGGTCGGCACCACAATCACGGGCCAGAGGGCGAGCCAGTCGGGCGTTTCGGGCAAGGTAACCGGCACCGGCACCGGCAGGGGCTCCGGCACCGGCAGAGGCGGCGGAGCCGGTAGAAAGCCGATGCCGCCGAGGCCGAGCTGCAACAGGGCCTTCAGGGGTGTACCGCTCTCCACCGGCGGCAGATCGATCGCGACAGGGGGGGGCGGCGGGGGGGTGGGGGAGGACCGCCCCACTTCCAGCAACCCCTCCACAAAGGGACCGAACAGAAAGTTATTGAAAAATTCAAGGAGTTGGTGGAATCCCACCACCGCCAGCCCGGTGAGGGCCCCGACCAGGGCCGCCCAGGCCAGCAGATTCCACTGAAACGGCAGGCCCCGCCCATCGGCCGGGGACGGACCTGCAACCGCCTCAGGCTTCGGGTCGAACGGTGGCAAAGATCTCCTCCAGGATCTCTCCGGCTCCCTGGGAACGCAGGGCTTCGGCCAGGGCGATGCCGATCGCCTCGGGATCCTCCTGAGGGCCGCGGGCCTCGTCACGGATCAGGCGCAACCCATCGAGGCTCGCGACCATGCCCGTGAGCACCAGCTCCTCGCCCTCGAATCGGGTATTCACCCCGATCGGCACCTGGCACCCGCCTTCCAGGGTCCGCAGGAACGCCCGCTCCGCCAGACAGCGCCGGGCGGTAGGCAGATGTTCGAGCACCTTGATCTGGGCCAGCACCTTCTCATCCCCCTCGCGGCACTCGATACCCAGCGCTCCCTGGCCCACGGCATGCAGGGAGATCGAGGGATCGATCAGTTCGTGGATGCGATCGGCAAGGCCGAGACGCCCCAGGCCGGCCGCCGCCAGGATCAGGCAGTCGAAGGCACCGGAATCCAGCTTTTCGAGGCGGGTGATCACGTTGCCCCGCACATCCTTGAAGGTGAGGTGGGGAAAATGGTGGCGCAACTGGGCCAGGCGGCGCAGCGAGCTGGTGCCCACCACTGCCCCCTCCGGCAACGTGGCCAGGGTCTTGTCCCGGTGCTTTTCGTGCACCACCAAGGCATCGGCCGGGTCTTCCCGCTCGGTGATGCAGCCCAGCATCAGCCCCTCAGGCAGGTTGGTGGGCAGATCCTTGAGGCTGTGGACGGCGATGTCGGCCTGATCCACCAGCATCTGGGCCTCGAGTTCCTTGGTGAACAACCCCTTGTCGCCGATCTTGGCCAGGGCCACATCCAGGATCTTGTCGCCCTGGGTGGCCATCGCCTCGATACTGATCTCCAGGCCAGCATGGGCCTTGGCCAGCTCATCGCGCACCCAGTGGGTCTGCACCATGGCCAGCTGGCTGCGGCGGGAAGCGATACGCAGGCTGGAGCTGGACGACGGGCTGCTCATTGGGCGAGAGAGGCGGCAACGGAACGAAGGAGGCAACCCCTGGGGCCACCTTCACAACGGGCCAGCCTACGGACCCGTCCGCTCGGCACGGGCTGCCGGCCAGGGCCCGGATCCCTCAGCTGGATCAGGAGCGAGAAAAGAGGTCGAGCGGCAGGGGACCCCAGGTGCCCTCCGGGGAAGGGTCGGCAGGATTGTGGCCGGTGATCAGCACTCCGTCCCCCAGTCCATCTTCGCGGCGCACCAGATAGGTGCCCGTCCGTTGGTTTCCCTTCAGAAACACGGGCCCCTCGGCCGCCGCAGAATCCACGGCCCCTGCCTCCAGCAGCGGCTGCCAGCCGCACCAGGTTTCACAGTCCCTGAGGGCTGTCACCGCCGCGGCCAGCGAAGCGGCCATCACGCCGATCGTGAACCACTCACATCCGGAGAGGGCGGCCGCCAGATCCTCCAGCAACTGACTCCGCTGCACCGCATCCAGCTCGGGCGCGCTGCGCAGGCCGGCCAGGCTGGCGAGCAGGGGAGAGGAGGGGGAGGACACGGCGGCATCTGCATCGACAGGCCTCACTCTGACGCGCCCTTGCCCGCAGCATGGCCGCGGCGCCAGAAGCTGAGGCTGATCGTGAGCCAGGCCAGTCCCACAGCACCTCCTGCCAGCAGGTCACTGGGCCAGTGCGCCCTGGCGAACAGGGTGCTCGTCCAGACCAGACCGACCCAGCTGGCAGCAGCGATGGTGAGCGGCCGGCGGAGCTGGGGATGGTGATACGCCAGGATCGTCACCATCGCGAAATAGAAGGCGATCGCCCCGGCAGCATGACCGCTCGGAAAGCTGCGTCCGTCCACCTCCAGCAATTTGTCGTGGGGCCTGGCGCGATCAAACAGCGGCTTCAACCACAGATCCACGATCGCCAGGATGCCAGCGGTGGCCATCACCAGCAGCCGCAGATCGTTCCACCAACGTTTGAACACCAGGTAAAGAAGCGCCGCCAACACCAGAAAAGCGGTGAAGTGCACCCCACTCACCTGATACACCTGCAGTAGAAACGACCCGACCGGCCCCCGCAGATGGGTGCCGAGCCAGTCGAGCACTCCCACATCCATCGCCGGCGGCTGGCGCGGATCGATCAGCCGGGACAGCCCCAGCACCGTGGCTCCACAGGCGGCGACCACCAGCCAGTCACGAGGGCGCATCCAACGATTCATCGAACTTGCAGAGCGTGAAGGGGGACCCGCCAGAGTTCCTGCTGACCGCGCTGGGAGAGCCGCTGGATCTGGTTGGGGCCGAGGGCGATCTTCTCCAGATCCCTGCGGTCGCCCAGCAGGCGCACCGAACGGGTGCGGGGCTGAAGGCCAAGCTCGGAAGCCTCAGAAACAAGTCGCTGGCGGATAGGGGTGAGATCGGAGACGAAACTGGCGGTTTCCCCGCCATAAAACAGCGTGCTGTAGCGCTTGGTGCCCACCACCCAGAGGGGTTCGTCAGGCCTGGCCTGCTCGCGGGCAGCACGGGCGAGCTGGCGCAGTGGCAACTGCCGCTCCCGATCAAGGAGCGGTGCCAGCGGGGCGATCACCAGGGCCAGGATCGCCAGAAATCCCGCCAGGTTGGGCAGCCACACCCAGCGCTGCTGCTCGGTCCGCCGCAGCAACAGCGCCATGGCCAGAGCCGCCAGTCCAAGCAATACGGCCAAGCGGATCGGCAGGCCCGAGCGGTCAAGGGCAACGGCCAGGGCGGGATGGGCTGGATCACTGGCGGCCCAACGGGGCGCGATCGCCGCGGCTGCCGCCATCAGCGCCAGCAATCCGGCATTCAGCCAACCAGAGAGGCGCAGGGGGAAGGCAGCCGGGGGGCCGAGGGGAGTGGCGACAAAACCGGTTAGAGCAGAAGAAGCGCTGGCGGGCAGAGGCCGCCACCACAGCGCCACCAGCAGTGCAGCAGCCGGCAAGGCCGGCAGGATGTAACCGGGCAACTTGGTGGCGGCGGCAGAAAAGAAGGCCACCATCAACACCAGCCAGAGCAGCAGAAACAGCGGCAGTTCCTGGGCTGGATCCGCAGCTGCCCGACGCCAGGACTCCAGCCGCCAGAAGCGCAGGGAGCCGATCGCAGCGGGCAGGAACAGGGACCAGGGCAGCAGCAGCAGCAGCAGCCAGGGCAGATAGAACCAGGGGGGACCGGGATGGTCGTAGAGCACGCTCGTGAACCGCTGCAGGTTGCTGAAGCCCAGAAAGCGGCCAACAAATTCCATGCCGCTCGCCTGCGCCGCCGCCAGGTACCAGGGCAGACAGACACCGAAGAACAGGGCGGCCATGGCCAGCAGCGGCAACGGCTGCAGCCAGAGGCGCCATTGGCGGGTGAGGGTGAGGAAGATCGCGACCACCAGGCCCGGCAGCAATAGGCCCACCGGCCCCTTGGCAAGCACGGCAATGCCGCAGAACAGGGCAAACCCGACCCGCCCCAGCGCCGCCAACCACGGCTCATGCCGATGCCGATGGGCTAGCAGAAAGCCATACAGCGCCAGGGTGATGGCACTGGCCAGAAACATATCGGTGGTTGAGGTACGGCCCCAGCCGATCCAGCCGGGGGTGGTGGCCAGCACCCCCGCCGCCAGCAGCCCCCTGCCCTGGCGGGTCAACCGCCGCTCCCCGGGCGGCGCCCAGAGCCGCACCAGGGCAAAGCTGGCCCACACCACCGCCGAGGCGGCCAGGGCAACGGGAAGGCGTGCCGCCCATTCCGAGAGGCCGAACAGACGGAAGCTGAGGGCCACCATCCAGTAGCCCCAGACCGGGTAATCAAAGAAGGTGGCGCCGTTCCACCAGGGGGTGACCCAGTCGCCACGCAGCAACATCTGGTGGCCCACCTCCACGAACAGGGCCTCGGTCTTGTCCATCAATCCGAGGGCGCCGAGGCCGCGGAAGAAGGCCAACCAGCAGATCAGGGCAAGCGCGACCGCCGTGAGCAGGTTCAGTGCCAGCGGATGGCGCTCCAGACGCTGGCTCAGCAAGGCAAGGCGCTGGGTAACCGGCCTGGGCCCACTACCGGCCCTGCGTTCGCTCACCGGGGAGTCGATCGCCATGGGGGGAGCCGAGCGGGAAGGAATGCAACTTAGGGCGACGCTGCTACAGGCTCAGGGCTGTTCCAGAGTCAGGGGCTATTCCAGACGAACTTGGAGGAGGCGGCGTAGTTCCAGACGAACACCACCACGATTCCGGCCAGCTGGGCCCAGAAGGTATCAGCGGAAACGAGGCTGTAGAAGGCGGAGGCCACCCCTACGTTCGCCAGCACCGGCAGGGAGGCGACCACCAGAAACTTGCAGAGGCCGCGCAGCAGGGCCACACCTCGCTGGCGCTGGAAACGGAAGGTGAGGGCGTTGTTGATCAAGTAGTTGGAGGTGGCGGCGGTCACCACCGCCGGGGGCAGGGCCCTCTCAAAAGTCAATCCCGCGGCCATCAGCAGCTGGTTGATCACAAGCTGCACCACCACGCCAGTGGCCCCTACCAGGGCGAAACTGATCGCCCGCCGCGGCACGCTGCGCAGCAACAGGGTGTGCAGGATCGAGACCCCGAGATCCCAGACGATCGCCAGATCCAGCTTGGAGTCTCCGGCGATGCGGGGCTGGAAACTGATCGGCACCTCCTCCACCCGCAGCCTTCCGCCACTGATGGCGAGCAGCTCATAGAGAAACTTGAAGCCGTTCACATCGACGCGACGCACGAACGGCAGGGCGGCCTCCGGGCGGAGCACGAAGAAGCCGCTCATGTAGTCGGTGAGGGTCCGATAGCGGGGAAGGCTGAAGCGGGCCACCGCATTGGCCCAGGTGGAGTTGCGTTCACGTTGATCGCTGAGGCCGTGGATCTCGGCGTCGGCATGGAAACGGCTGCCGATCACCAGATCGGTTCCCGTCGCCAGCAGATGGGCCACGGCGCGGGCCACCGTGGCGGGCTGATGCTGACCGTCACAATCCATCACCACCACCAGATCTCCGGTGGCATCGAGGATCCCCTCCTTGATGGCGCTCGAGAGGCCGGCACGACCCACCCGCCGGATCAAACGGATGGCGTCATGCCGGTGGGCCAGCTCCCGCACCACTTCAGCGGTGCCATCGGCGGAATCATCATCGACGAACAGAATTTCGAGATCGTAGAGGTTGCCCAATGGCAGCAACTCAGCCACGATCGGCGCCACGTTGTCTCGCTCGTTGTAGGTAGGCAAAACCACCGAAAGACGCAAGCCGGACGAGGAGCCGGTCGCAACGGAAGAAGCTGACAAGCGAGGTCCGGAGGAAGCTTGCCGGACCTTACTTGATGTATTCCTTGAGCACCCCGTTGCGGTTGGGATGGCGGAGCTTGCGCAATGCCTTGGCCTCAATCTGGCGGATGCGCTCCCGCGTGACATCGAAGATCTGGCCAATTTCTTCCAGAGTCTTCATACGCCCGTCATCAAGGCCGTAGCGCAGCCGCAGCACGTCCCGCTCCCTTGGGCTCAAGGTGGCGAGAACGCCTTCGAGGTCTTCGCGCAACAGGTTCTTGGCCACATCCTGTTCGGGATTCTCGATGTCAGCTTCGATGAAGTCGCCAAGACGAGAATCCTCTTCCTTGCCGATGGGTGTTTCGAGCGAGATCGGAAGCTGGGCTGATTTGGCGATGAAGCGAAGCTTCTCGATCGTCATCTCCATGCTTTCAGCGATTTCCTCCTCTGTCGGCTTCCGTCCAAATTCCTGGGAAAGGGTTTTGGTGGTCTTCTTGATCCGGGAAATAGTCTCGTAAAGGTGGACCGGCAGACGGATCGTGCGGCTCTGATCAGCGATGGCCCTGGTGATTGCCTGGCGAATCCACCAGGTGGCATAGGTAGAGAATTTATAACCCTTTTCATGATCAAACTTCTCAGCCGCGCGAATCAGGCCGAGACTGCCTTCCTGAATCAGATCCTGGAAAGAAAGTCCACGATTCATGTATTTCTTGGCAATCGAAACCACAAGCCTGAGGTTCGACTGAACCATCTTTTCCTTGGCGCGCCTTCCCAGCATCAAACGCCTGCGGAACTTGATCAAGGGCATTTCAAACAGGGCAGCCCACTCCTTGGTATCAGGGAAATGCCCCTTATCCGCCTCAAACTCGGCCGCCTTTTCCTCCAACTCCAGCAGATCCGCGATCTTCCGGGCCAGCTCGATCTCCTCATCGGGACGAAGCAGGCGGATGCGGCCGATCTCCTGGAGATAAACCCGGATCGAATCCTCGGTGTAGACCCCCTTGGGGCCCACCTTGATGCTGGCCAGCGCCTTGGCGGACTTGGCGTCCTTCTTATCCTCCTTTGCTACCAGTTCGTCGCCGATCTCCTCGGAGGAAGCCAGCAGATCATCGGCAACGGCTTCCAGATCGACCGGTTCGGTGGCCTCAGCTTCTGCCTTGTCCCCGACCTTGGCCTTCGGAGCAGCCTTGGCCTTGGGAGCAGCCTTGGCCTTGGAAGCGGGTTTCGCCTTGGGGGCTGCCTTGGCCTTGGGGGCCGCCTTGGGCTTCGCAGATTTCGTCGCTGCGGCGCCGCCCTCTTCGGCCTCCTCCACAGCAGCCTTGGCCTTGTTCGTGGGCTTGCTGCCCTCAAGGGTCACGATCTCACCGGCAGCGTTCACGGTGGCCAGGATCTCGGGAACGGCTTTGGACTTGGCGGCGACAGGACTCATGGATACGACGCGGAAGGGGTACGGGGGTGGACGGGAAGGCAGAGCCGAGACTGGGCAAAGCTGGGCCAGGATCTGGAACCGCAGACGGGGAAGCCCGGGTCGCCTCAGGCGACGGGGAGGGGCAGATCAATGCACCTGAAATCGGTCCCAGACAAGACCGGAGCGAAATAGGAAAGAAGACGCTGCAAAAAACACGGAATCAGGCAATCCAGATCTCTGGATCCGGAGTGCGTCTTGGGGTTGCGTGGAGCGGCCGAAGCCGAGACAGGGAAGTCAGGGGTGGTCGCAGACCGGATTGCCTGAGAATGATCTCGGACGTGCTCAGCGGTCTTCCCTCTGGACGGAACTCTGTCCGGTTCCGACGGCAGCCGCAGGACTGCCCAACAGATCCATCCTAGGAATTCGGTGAGACCTTTGCAAGACTGGGGCGCGGCAAGATCAACTTTCCCTCCGCTGTGAACACCCCCGCTGCGGTCCCGCCCCCCCCCTGGCTGGACGTATGGCTGGAGGCGGGGAGGGAGGGCCGCAGTTTCACCTATGGCAACCCGCAGGGACTGCTCCTGGGGGCAGGGGATCTGGTGCAGGTGCGGCTGCAGGGAAGGGCCCATGCCGGCCTCGTGCTCGGGAGCCTTGAGCGGCTGCCGGAGGCACTTGAGGGCAAGCGGATGCAGCCGATCGAAGCGGTGCTGCAGCGGGCCGGCGTTGATCCGCGCTGGCAGGCCCTGATCGATGCCGTGGCAGGAGCCTGTCACACCAGTCGCTTCCGCACCCTCAAGGCAGCGCTTCCGCCGGGATGGCTAGGCCAACGGATCCGGTCCGGCGGCCAGGGACGCCGGGTCTGGGTGGTCCACAGGACCCTTCCCCCAGCGGATGCCATGGCACCGACAACCACCGCCAGGCAGCAGCAACTGCTGGACGAACTGGAACGGAGGGGGGGGAGTTGCCTCCAGCAGGATCTGATCGGCAGCGGCGGATTCAGCCGTGGACTGATCACCAGCCTGGAAACCAGGGGCTTGGTGCGCCGGGAGAGCAGCCTCCGCTCAGGAGGGGAGTCGTTGCGGCGCAGCGACGCTGGAGCAGGGGCGCCGCAAGAGGCCGCGGCCCAGCTCACCCCTGCCCAGGCGGAAGCGGTGAAGGAGGTCCAGGAGGCCCCCCCCGGCCAGTGTCTGCTGCTCTGGGGAGTGACCGGATCCGGCAAGACCGAGGTGTACCTCCAGGCGGCCGCCCACGAACTGGCCGCAGGCCGCAGCGTGCTGCTCCTGACCCCGGAGATCGGCCTGATTCCGCAGCTTCTGGATCGTTGCCGTCGTCGCTTCGGGCGGGCGGTGCTGGAATTTCACAGCGGCCTGGGGGAAGGGGAAAGGGTGGCCACCTGGCGCCGCTGCCTGGCCGCTGCGGAGGAAGGAGTGCCCTGTCTGGCGGTCGGCACCCGCTCGGCCGTTTTTCTGCCGCTTGGGCGGCTTGGCCTGATCGTGCTCGATGAGGAACACGACGGTTCCTACAAACAGGAAAGTCCGATGCCCTGCTACCACGCCAGGGAGGTGGCCCGCCTGCGGGCGCTGCAGGAGGGGGCAAGGCTGCTGCTCGGCAGTGCCACCCCTTCGCTGGAGACCTGGCGCAGCTGCCAGGAAGCCCCGGCCGGCTCCAGCCGCACCCGGTTGCTGCCATTGCCGGAACGGATCGGCCAGCGCCCCCTGCCCCCCGTACGCCTGGTGGACATGCGGGCGGAACTGGCCGACGGCCATCGACGACTGCTGAGCCGCCCGCTGATGGAACGGCTCGCCCGTCTACCGGAGCGGGGCGAGCAGGCGGTGATCCTGGTGCCCAGGCGCGGCTATCGCTCCTTTCTCAGCTGCCGCAGCTGTGGCGAGGCGGTGCTCTGCCCCCACTGCGATGTCTCCCTCACCGTGCACCGCCAGGGGCAGGGGCGGGAATGGCTGCGCTGCCACTGGTGCGACCACCGCCAGGACATCGGTGGGCGCTGCGGCCATTGCGGCTCCACCGCCTTCAAACCCTTCGGAGCCGGCACCCAGAGAGTGGTGGAACAGCTCACCGCCGAGCTGGAGGGTCTACGGATGCTGCGCTTCGATCAGGACACCACCCGCGGCCGGGATGGACACCGGCGGCTCCTGGATCGCTTCGCGGCCGGAGAGGCCGATGTGCTGGTGGGAACCCAGATGCTGGCGAAGGGGATGGATCTGCCCCGCGTCACCCTGGCGGCGGTTCTGGCGGCGGACGGGCTGCTGCACCGTCCGGATCTGCGTTCGTCGGAACGGTGCCTGCAACTGCTGCTCCAGCTGGCGGGCCGGGCCGGCCGGGGCGAGCTCCCCGGGGAGGTGCTGGTGCAGACCTACTCCCCGGACCATCCCGTGCTGCGCCATCTGGTGGATGGGCGCTACGAACGGTTTCTGGAGGAGGAGCTGACCCTGCGTCGTCAGGGGGGGCTGGTGCCCTTCCGCCGGGCCTGCCTGCTGCGGTTGGCGGGTCCTTCCGCCAGTCTCACGGCCACCGCAGCCACCGCCCTGGTGGAGATGGTGCGACCCGCCCTGGAGGCGGCCGGCTGGCTGGTGATCGGGCCGGCCCCTGCCCCGGTGGCCCGGGTGGCCGGCAGAAGCCGCTGGCAGATCCTGCTGCATGGACCGGAGCAACCCCTGCCGCTGCCGGACGAGCGGCAATTGCGTCAGATCCTTCCCCAAACGGTTTCCCTGGCGATCGACCCCGACCCCCTGGAACTCTGAACTGCCCTCAGGCGGGCAGTTCGGGCAGACCGAAGCCCAGCCCTCGGCGCAGGGTCTGGAGCAGCAGCACCAGAGCCAGGGCCAGGGCGATAGCCAGGGCTCCGAGGCCCAAACCGCTCCAGCGCCAGCAGCGCAGTTCCAAGCGATTCATCCGACCCGGCAGCGGAGCCCAGACGATGGCCTGGCCGGCTGCGGCGGAGGCCCCGGGCTCCGTGAAGCGGGAAGCGGGATCGCGGAGAGGGGGGTCCGCCCGTTTCACCGCTGCGGGACGCAGGGGAGAGAGTTCGAGGCTGACGTCCACTCCCGGCAGCGCTGGCACGGTCGTCAGATCGAATTCCAGAAGCAACTGCTGTTGCACCCCCAGCAGCCAGTTGGTCTCCTTCCATTCCAGCCGCGGCGGCGGCAGCGGCTGATCGGCGAGGGAAGCCGCCAGTTCCAGGCTCCTCCCCAGGGCCTGGAGGGCCTCCCGGGCGGGGAGGACAGGCGTCTGCAGCCGCTGGCCCTCGGAGACTGCCCCCGAACGGAAGGGGGTGGAGCTCTGGAGGGCCGCTGCGAAGCGGCGCTGCCAGGGAGTGGTGCGGCCACTGCTGCTCTGCACCAGATGACTCACCTGCAGGCGTCCAGGCCCCTCGAACCGGACCTGACTGTGCACGTCCAGGCAGCCACCGAGCAGGGAAGCCACCAGCAGCAGCACCAACAACACCCCGGCCAGGGCGACGAAGCCGGAAGGTGTGCGTGTAGGCCCCACCGGCAGAGGTGGCGGTGGGGGCGGCCCAGGGGCCCGGCGCCGCCGCAGGGGGGTGGCCGTCCCTTCCAGCGACTGACCGATGGGTAGTTCGGGCATGGTGAGCGACCACTCACGAGGGCGCTGCAGCTCCGGAGCCTCCAGCACCATCAGCAGGTCTCGGGCCTGGGCTCGAAGATCAGGATCCACGCAGCTCCGCAGACTGCGGCAGCAGTCGGCGGCACGATCGGTGTGGCCCTGGCCCATCAGGGCGGTGGCCATCAGCAGCCGCATCCCGGCCCCGATGGCGGAAGCGGGAGCATGCTCCGGGAGCAGGGGCTCCAGAAGACGCAGGACCTTGCCGTACTCCCCACGCTCAAGCAGGGTGCGGGCCTGCGCCAACGGATCCAGCGCCATGGCCTTCAGGGCTGAAGGCGGGTCGGGCTGCCCACCACCATCGTGCCGATCCCGGCGTTGGTGAACACTTCCAGCAGCAGGGAATGGGGCACCCGCCCATCCACGATGTGGGCGGCCTTCACCCCCTGGGCCAGGGCCCGGATGCAACATTCGGTCTTGGGGGTCATGCCCCCTTCCACAACCCCGTCGGTGATCAGCTGGCGCGCCTGGGCCAGGGTGAGCTGGCGGATCAGGGAAGCGGGATCGTGGCGGTCGCGGAGGATGCCGGGGGTATCGGTGAGCAGGATCAGTTTCTCCGCCTGCAGCGCAGCGGCGAGCTCCCCGGCCACCGTGTCTGCGTTGATGTTGTGGGCCTGGCCCTCGGCATTGGGGGCCACGCTGGAGATCACCGGGATGTAGCCGTTCTCCAGCAGGGGCGAAAGCACCGAAGGGTCGACGCTGGCCACATCCCCGACCAGGCCGTGGGACCCATCACCCCAGGTGCGGGCCTGCACAAGCCCCCCATCGCTGCCGGCCAGACCGACGGCACGACCACCGACGCGATTCAGCCCATTGACGATCTGCTTGTTGACCCGTCCCACCAGCACCATCTCGACCACGTCCATGGTGGCGGCATCCGTGATCCGGAGACCGTCCTGGAAGCGGGGCTGAATCTCCAGTCGACTCAACCACTGGTTGATCTCAGGACCGCCGCCATGCACCACCACCGGCTGCACGCCCACGCACGCCAGCAGGGCCAGATCCCTGAACACCGCCTCCCGCAGCTCCTCCTTGACCATCGCGGCGCCGCCGTACTTCACCACCACCCTGCGGCCGGTGAAACGCTGGATGTAAGGCAGGGCCTCGCTCAGCACCGAAACGCGCTGGCTGTCCTTTTCGCTGACGAGCTGATCGTTCTCGGGATCGTGGAAAGGAGAGGGAAGACTCAAGGCAGGACGGGGGTGGGTAGGGACTCGGCAGGCAGCAGGGTCAGCTTCACCTGGCCGGGGGCGAACTGGCTCAGCTCGGCTCGCAGACCCGGACCAAAGAAGCGACCGAGTCGGTCCTGGCGCTGCTTCCACTTCTCGAACGGCACTCCATTACAGACAAAACGCAGGTCCAGGCCATAGCCCCCGTCGCAATCCAGTTCCTCGATCGACTGCAGCTGGGGAGGCTGATCTTCATCCCAGAGCTTGAGCGCCTCGAGCGAGCTCTCCAGATGGGCCTTCTGGCCATAGCGCCAACGGGTGACATCAGCCAGCAACTTGCTCAGCGGTTCATTCCTGGGGTCCTGCCGCAGTTGCTGGAGCTGGGCCTTGGGGGTGACCCGCACGGCAGGGGGCAGCTCCGATGATTTGAGGGCCAGACCTCCCAGCAGGATCGGAATGCCGTAGAAGATGGTGGGCAGACTGAGGTTGGCGTTATCGCCGAGGTAGGCGATCGAGCCGATCACCGTGAGCACGGCACCGGCGATGGTCACCAGGCTGCCTGGGGAAATGAGCGCTTGCATTCCGCCATCTTCCTGCAACACGGGCCAGGATGGAATGGTTTCGCTGCCGAGCCGATGCCCATCGATCCGATCGTCGGGGAGGGACCCAGCACTCCAGAGCTGCTGGAACAACTGCAGCAGGACCGGCTGTGGCTGCTGCGTCAGCTGGATGACGGTCGCTGGCCGGAGTGGCGCCTCGATCTGGCTGCCCTGGAGCGGGAACTGGGGCAGTTGCTCGACCAGGCCCAGGAGGAGCTGGGGAGCCCCTGAGCGCCCCAGCGGAAGCTCAGAACGGAATGTCGTCTTCAGCTTCGTCCATTTCCTCCGGCACCAGGGGTGATGTGTTCCACACGGGAGCCGCCGGAGCCTGAGCAGGCGCCGGAGCCTGAGCCGGAGCAGCGGAAGCAGGGGCGGAGCGCCGCACCACCGCTGGGCGGGCCTGGCCCCCACGGTCAGGAACGTTGTCGCTGATCGGCGCCGCCGAAGCAGGCGGGAAGGCCTCGCCATCCCTGCCCTGGCTGGCGACGGAACCGGAGGGAAGAGGATGGAGCCGACTGAGGGTGAATTCCGCCCTCTTCTCCTTGAGCCCATCCTGGCGGGTGAGGGTATTGATCCGCAGCCTTCCCTCCAGCACGAGGCGCTGGCCCACCACCACGCGGTTCTGGAGATCCTGGGCCAGGTTGCCCCAGCCCACCACCTTCAGCTGGCCCGGGGGATCATCCGGGCGAAGGCCATCAATGCGCACGGTCATCTCCGCCCGCGGGGTCTGGTTGTCCTGGGTGTAGCGAACCTGAGGAGCTTCCAGCACCTCCACCTCGAGCAAGCAGTGATTCACACCCCGACCATCGGATTGGACAATTCATCCTGATGCACCAGCCCTCCCCCGACCAGGCCCGCCGCCTCTGGCTGCTGAGCGGCACCGGCGAGGGGCCGCCCCTGGCTGCGCAGCTGCTTGCCCTGGGCTGGCGGCTGCGGGTGAGCGTGGTCACCCCGGCCGCAGCGCTGGCCTACCGGCCGCACCCGCACCTGGAGGTCCGCTGGGGAGCCCTGCATGGGGTGCAGGACATCCTGGCGATGCTGCGCAGCGATTCAGGCCCGGCTGCCGGTCCTGCCTTCCGCTGGGTGGTGGATGCCACCCATCCCTTTGCCACCGAGATCAGCCACAACCTGAGCGCGGCCTGCGGACAGGCCGGCCAGCCACTTCTGCGGCTGCAGCGGCCTGCTGTGCTGCCGGACGCCGGAGCACTGCAGACGGAGCACCTGCGCGAGCTGCCGGAACTGGCCCAACGGGTGGACCGGGGGGAAAGACTGCTTCTGGCCATCGGTGCCCGCCGCCTTGCCGAAGCCGTTGGCCACAGCCAGCAGGCCCTTCACCATGCCCGTGTCCTTCCCCAGGCGGCAGCCCTGCGCCTGGCCATGGCCGCCGGGCTGCCGGCCGAACGGGTGGCCTGTCTGCGGCCCACGGTCGAGGGCCGCATCGAGAGCGGTCTGTGCCGCCACTGGGGAATCGAAACGGTCTGCTGCCGTCAGTCGGGCGGGGTGGGAGAAGCCATGTGGCAACAGGTGTGCTCCGATCTGGGCCTGAGGCTGCTGCTGCTGGTGCGGCCGGCGGAGCCGGCCGGAGTTGCCTGTCTGCCCCTGCCGGAGCTGCTCGTCAGCCTGGGAAGACCACCGGCTTGAGGTGCCGGGTCACCAAGGCGGGGAGGGAGGCCTGGGGCCGGGGCCCCAGCTGGGTGACCACCTGGCCGGCGCACAGGGAGCCGAGCTGTCCGCATCGCTCAAGGCTTTCGCTGCGGGTGTAACCGTGGAGGAAGCCGGCCGCATAGAGATCTCCGGCACCGGTGGTATCCACCAGCTCACCGAGGCGATAAGGCGGAATCTCCCAGCTGTCGTTGCCGCTGAGCACCACGGAACCCTTTTCGCTGCGGGTGAGGGCCGCAACACGGCAACGGCCCCGCACCTGGTCGGTCGCCTGCTCGAAGTTTGCGGCCTTGTAGAGCGCCGTGATTTCCATCTCGTTGGCGAACAGCAGATCCACGTGGTGATCCACCAGCTCCAAGAAGCTCTCGCGATGGCGATCCACGCAGAAGGCATCGGAGAGGGAGAGGGCCACTTCACCACCGCTGGCACGGGTGGCTTCGGCGGCGGCCAGAAACGCTCTCTTGGCCTCCTCGCTGTCCCAGAGATAGCCCTCGAGATACAGAACCCTGGCCTGACGCACCATCTCCAGGTCGAGGTCTTCGGGATCGAGGCCCACCGAGGCTCCCAGATAGGTGCACATCGTGCGCTGGGCATCGGGGGTAACCAGGATCAGGCAGCGGGCCGTGGAGGGCCCTGACCGGGCGGGTGGGGTGTCGAAACGGGCCCCCACAGAGCGGATGTCGTGGGAGAAGATTTCACCCAGCTGATCATCCCGCACGCGGCCGATGAAGCCTGCCCTCCCCCCGAGCTGGGCAATGCCGGCCAGGGTATTGGCCGCCGAACCGCCGGAGGTTTCCAGCCCAGGCCCAACGCTGGCGTAAAGGCGTTCCGCCTGGGCTTCATCGAGGAGGGCCATGGTGCCCTTGGTCAGGCCGTGATCGTCGAGGAAACGGTCATCGACCTGCACCAGCACATCGACGATGGCGTTGCCGATGCCAACCACGTCGAGGGCTTGGGGGGCATCAGCAGGCATGGAGAAGGAAGCGATGGAAAGGGCCTGGAACGGCAGACGAAGGCTGGAGCAGGATTCAGACGCTCAGCAGAGCCCGCTTCGGACCATGGATGGGGTCCTCCACAACGATCGTCTGATCGCGCTGGGCACCGAGGGAGACGATCGCGATCGGCACTTCCATCAGTTCGGCCAGGAAGCGCAGATAGGACATGGCGGTGGGCGGCAGGTCGTCCAGGCTGCGGCAGGCGGCGGTGGAGCACTGCCAGCCCGGCAGGGTCACGAAGATCGGCTGACAGCGGGCGAAGTCCTCGGAACTGCTGGGGAAGTGCTCGATGCGCTGCCCATCGAGCTCATAGGCCACACAGACCTGAATCTCGTCGAGCTCGTCGAGCACATCCAGCTTGGTGATCGCCAGGCAATCAAGACCATTCACCTCAACGGCATAACGGCCGATCACCCCGTCGAACCAGCCGCAACGGCGGCGACGGCCGGTGGTGGTTCCGAACTCCCCGCCCCGGTCGCAGAGGTGGTCGTTGAGGCTGCCTTCGAGTTCGGTGGGGAAGGGGCCTTCTCCCACCCGGGTGGTGTAGGCCTTGGCCACACCGATCACCCGGTCGATCAGGGTGGGACCGACGCCGGCACCGATGCAGGCTCCGCCGGAAACCGGATTGGAGGAGGTGACGTAGGGATAGGTGCCGTGGTCGAGATCGAGCAGGGTGCCCTGGGCCCCCTCGAACAGGATGTTCTTGCGGGCCCTGGCCGCCTGATGGATGGCGCGGGTGCAATCCACCACATGGGGGGCCAGGCGCTGACCGTAGACGGCGTATTCCTCGATCACCGCTTCCGGATCGAGGGGATCCAGCCCATACACCTTCTGGAGCAGATCGTTCTTCTCGGCCATGGGACCGAGCAGGCGATCCCGAAGCCGTTCCACATCCAGCAGATCGATCACCCGGATGCCGTTGCGCTCCGATTTATCGGCATAGGTGGGGCCGATCCCCCGGCCGGTGGTACCAATGCGACGGTCGCCCCGGCGCTGCTCCATCGCCTGATCCAGCAGGCGGTGGTAGGGCATGGTCACATGGGCCGAGGAGGCCAGCTTCAGGCCGGAAACATCGATTCCGAAATCAAGCAGGGTGTCGATCTCGCCCAGCATCACCTTCGGATCCACCACGGTGCCGGAACCGATCAGGCAGATGGTGTCGGGATAGAGGATTCCGGAAGGGATGAGGTGCAGCTTGAGCACACGGTCGCCGACAACGATCGTGTGCCCGGCATTGACACCGCCCTGGTAGCGAACGACGACGTCAGCGGAACGGCTGAGAAGGTCGGTGATCTTGCCCTTCCCTTCGTCGCCCCACTGTGCACCGATGACGACAACGTTGGCCAAGGACATGGCGGCCCGGAGCCGCTACAAAGCACAATCAGAGAGCCTCTCAGACGAAGGGTCAGTTCGTCAAAGAACTCACCCTTCGCCTGCGGGGGGACTAAGGCTCAGGCGCCCCGCACCACGTTGGTCTCGGCCTTCTTGAGCTCCTTCTCCAGCCTGTTGCGCAGTGCCTCGGGGAGGGGGCGGTTGGCATAACCGGCGTAGTGCCCGGCCAGGGAATTGAGGGCGGTCTGCATCGTGGTGAACGAGCCCAGGCCGTTCACGTCGTTGCGGGGGCGATAGCGGGAGACGTAGTCGTTGATCAGCGCCCGGGCATCGGTCTCGGCCTGGGGGCGGGCCGGGTCTTCCTGGGCCAGAGAGATGGTCTCCAGCAGACGCTGGGCCACATTGACGGTGTCATCGACGTAGTTGCCGGTGAGGCCGTTGGCGGAACCGCTGCAGCCGCCCAGAACCAGCACGAGGCAGAGGCCGAGCGCCACGGCGGAGGAGGCCAGGCGCTGCCTCAGCCAATGGTCCGCCCAGGCGGAGATCCGACGCAGAAGGGCGGCCATGACACAGATCGCAGGTGAAGCGATCCTAGGAGGGGCCCAGGGATGTCTCTCCAGAACCACGGCGCTGGACGGGAATCGTTGCCTCTAGCTGCTCGAGAGCCTCCTCCCAGCCCAGGTCCTGCTTGCCACCACCACGCCGTTCCACCAGCTCCACCCTGCCCTCGGCGGCGCCGCGGCCCACCACGATCCGCCAGGGGATCCCGATCAGGTCGGCATCCTTGAACTTCACACCCGCCCGCTCGGCCCGGTCATCGAACAACACCTCGATGCCTGCCGCCTCCAGACGGGCGTAGAGCTTTTCAGCCAGGGCGAGCTGGTCTGGCTCCTGCACGTTGGCGGCCACCAGGATCACCTCAAACGGGGCGATGGGCAGGGGCCAGCAGATGCCGTTGCCATCGTGGTGCTGTTCGACGGCGGCCTGGGCAAGCCTGGAGACACCGATGCCGTAACAGCCCATCCAGAGGGCTTCCTCCACCCCTTCGACATTGGTAAAGCGGGCCTCGAGGGCTTCCGAATACTTACGCCCCAGCTGGAAGATGTGGCCCACTTCGATACCCCGGGCGGCCTCCAGCCGCTGCTCTGGGTCATGGAGGCAGCGGTCCCCTGGCTGGGCGGCCCGCAGATCCACCGCTTCCGGCACCGCACAGAGCTCATCCCAGCGGGCCCCCACCAGATGGTGATCAACCCGGTTGGCCCCGCACACGAAGCCGTCCAGCTCGACGGCGGTGGCATCTGCCAGCCGCAGGAAGCGGGGGGTCCAGCTGCGGGCACCGCTCAGCACCCGATCCTCCAGATGGGGACCCACATAGCCGAACGGCAGGGGATCGAGACCTTCGGCCTCCAGTTGTTCCGGGCGAAGGGGAGCCAGCTCGAGCAGGGCTCCTGCCTCGCCGCAGCGGGCCGCCACTGCATTGGCCAACTTGACGTCGTTGAGCTGCTGGTCCCCACGCAGGCAGACGAGCAGCGGCTGGGGAAGACCCACAGCGAACCGTGCCAGCAACAACAGCACCTTCACGGTCTGGCTGGGATCAAAACCATGGGCACCACAGAGCTCCTCAATCCCGGTGAGACCGGGGGTGGCCAGCTCGACCTGGCCCGACACCTCCAGAGGCACGGCCGGGTCCGCAAGGGAGACGGCCCGCTCCTGGTTGGCGGCATAGCCCCCATCGGGGCTGGCCAGGATCAGGTCCTCGCCGGCTTCGGCGGTGACCATGAATTCCTGACTGGCGGAACCGCCGATCGCGCCGCTGTCGGCCTCGACGGCCACCGCCCTCAGCCCACAGCGCTCGAAGATGCGGCGATAGGCCCCATCCATCGCCGCGTAGGTGGTGCGGAGGGAGTCTTCGTCGGCATGAAAGGAATAGGCATCCTTCATGATGAATTCTCTGCCCCGCATCAGGCCGAAACGGGGGCGGATCTCATCGCGGAATTTCGTCTGGATCTGATACAGACAGACGGGCAACTGGCGATAGGAGCGCAGCAGATCGGCGGCCAGGGCCGTGATCACCTCCTCATGGGTGGGCCCCAGGCCCATGGATCGGCCCTGGCGATCCACCAGATGGAACATGATTCCCTCGCCAGCGGTGTAGCCGGCCCAGCGGCCACTGCGTTCCCAGAGATCGGCGGGCTGCAGCTGGGGTAGCAGGGTTTCCAGGGAGCCCACGCCATTCATCTCCTCGCGCACGATCGCGGAGATCTTCTGCAGAACGCGCCACAACAACGGCAGATAGGCGTAGATGCCGGAGGAGATCCTGCGGATGTAACCGGCCCGAAGCAGCAGCTTGTGGGAGGGAATCTCCGCTTCGGCAGGGTCGTCCCGCAGCGTCACCAGCATCAGGCGGGAGACGCGCATGGCGCAGTGAGGGCAAGGGGCTGGACGCTATCACCCACGCTTATCTGGCCCAGCCAGATGGTGATCTGCGACCTCTGAAAACTTCTGCTAACGTCCGGGGCCACTTCCAACCTGTCCAACGGTCGTCTCATGGTTGCTCTCCCAGGTCCGATCCAGGGTCCGATCGGCCAGACAGGCGGAGAGGGCGGTTCGGCGGAATCCGGCACAGGGGCGGACGAGACCCTGATCAGCATCGAGGACGTTCAGAAGGCCCTGAATCGATCCAGGGCCTCGGTGTATCGCTACACCAACACCGACCCCAGGAATCTCAACCCACCCTTCAATCCCCGCAAACTCAACCCGGAATACCGCAGCGACCAGAAGGAGCCCCTGCTGTTCCATCCCAACGAAGTGGCCCGCTTCGCCAGGGATGTGCTGCGGATCAAGGAGGTCACGGTGGAGGTGCTCAATTCGCCGTCCACGGCCACCCAGCAGCTGCTCAGCTCGATTCTCGAGGAACTGCGGGGGATCCGCCAGCGACTGGACAACCTGGACGGTCTGCCCGCCGATCTCAATGCCCATCGCAAGACCCACGCCCAGTCCAGACCGGCGGCCTGATCAGCGGCTCCGGGAAACCGCACCTGCCGTTGCCAGGAAAAAGTGACAGACTGAAGAAATACAGCGTTGCGGATTCGCACTCAGCGATCCGGCTCGATCCTGTGGTCCGGAACTCCCGGGTCACTTCTGCATGGACCAGGTCTTAACCACCCGTTCTGCTCCCTTCGCCGCTGGCGACTGGCAGGAGCAGTTCGCCACTGACGATCCACCGAGTGATCCCGGGGAGGACCCCTACAGTCCGAGGCCAGGTATCTCTCTGCCCCCCGGTTCTCCTGAAGCCGGGGACTCGCTGGATCTCGATCAGCCCCTCGGCCTGTTGGGTGGTGCCGCCATCGGCCTGCTGTCCCTGCTGGTGCCGTTGATGAGCGTGATGACCGATCGAATGGTGATCGGGCCACCGCCAGCGGCCTCCCCCTCCCTGAGCACCCTCAAACCCGATGGATCTCAGTCGCCTGCCGCCCTCGCCGTCCCCTGGGCTGGTGAATCTCGTGGTGGAAATCCCGGCAGGCAGCAGCAATAAGTACGAATACTGCTCCCAGGCGGGTTTCATGCGACTGGACCGGGTGCTGCCCTCCTCGGTCCGCTACCCCTTCGATTACGGCTTCGTCCCCAACACCCTGGCCGAGGATGGTGCTCCCCTCGACGCCATGGTGATCATGGAGGAACCCACCTTCGCGGGTTGCCTGCTCACCGCCCGACCGATCGGCATCCTGGACATGGAAGACAGCGGTGCCCATGACGGCAAGCTGCTTTGCGTACCGGTCGCCGACCCTCGCAAGCAGGAAATCCTCAGCATCCGTCAGATCGCCCCCAACCAGCTGGAGGACGTGGCCGAATTCTTCCGCACGTACAAAAGTCGGGAAGGCAGAGTGACCACCATCCACGGCTGGCTGGATGCGGAGGCTGTACCCGCCCTGCTTGAGCGCTGCGTGGCCGCAGCGAACATCGCTGGACCAAGCCCTAGGCCAGGCGCTGCAGCAAAAATCCCTCGAAATCCAGGGCCTTGAACACCGGGGCAGGATCCCCGAAGCCTGCGGCATTCACCAGGGCCCCGAGCCTGGCGGTGCCGATCGGATGCAGGGCCTGGCCGAGGGCACCAAGCTGCTCCGGGGCAGCCGTCAGACCACTGGCCCGCTGGAAACCGAGCCAGGCCGCATCGATCTGGGCCTGCAGGGCCGACCGCTCCGGACGCATCAGATCCACCAGCACCAGCTGGCCGCCGGGCCTGAGGCTGCGGGCAAGGGCGGAGAGAAAGGCCAGTTTGGTGCCGTCATCCGGAAGCGACTGAAGCACCAGCACCGAGAGCGCCCCATCGAACTCCGCCTCGGCCCCGAGATCCTCGGCGGTGGATTGGCGCCAGGCCACGGCCTGCCCCCCCGGCTCCCGCTGCTCCAACCGGGCACGAGCCTCGTCCAGCATGGCAGCAGAGGGATCGATCGCGGTGAGTTGCCAGTCGGATCGCTGGGCCCTGGCCTCCAGCAATTCGGCCCCGGTGCCACATCCGGCCACAAGCACGGAGCTGCCGGGCCGGGAAGCCTGGGGGGAGGCCGCCAACAGGGCCACCGCCAGCCGCGCCAGGCTGGCATAGCCGGGCAGAAGCTGCTGAATGACCAGGTCGTAGGAGGGTTCCGGAGAGAGCTCCGGCGTTCCGCCGCCAGCGTCGATCACAGGGGGTCTGTCGTCTGCGGTCACGCTAGGAGTCAGAAACTCCATTGCATCCGGCACGGAGATCGCGGAAAGGAGCGGCACGTGCCCTAAGTTGGGCGGCGCCTACACCCCCGAATCGACCGTGCCCACCATTCGTTTCGAACAGGAAGGCCAGCAGGTGGGCTGCATCGAAGGGGCCAACCTCCGCAAGGCAGCTCTCGATGCGGGCATCAACCCCTACAAGGGCCTGAACAACCTCAACAACTGCGGGGGCGTCGGCCAGTGCGGCACCTGTGTTGTGGAAGTTGTGGAAGGTGCCCGGAACCTCTCCCCCCGCAGTGACGTCGAGGAGGTCTATCTGGCCGACCGTCCCGCCAACTACCGACTCAGCTGCCGCACCAGCGTCAACGGCGATGTGACCATCCGCACCCGCCCCGATGGTGGCGTGGGTAAGGGCTCCAACAGCCTGGTGGGCGCGCTCAAGTCCCTGATCGGCCGCGGCTGAGCCCGATAGCGGGTTCCCTGCCCCTGGTTTTCAGCTATCCCACCTGTAGTACCTGCCGCAAGGCTCTGCAGTGGTTGAAGGAGAGGGAGATCGAGGTGGAAGTGGTGGACATCACCCTCCGGCCTCCCTCCCCCGAGCAACTGCAGCAGGGGCTTCAACTGCTCGGCAGATCCCGACTGTTCAACACCAGTGGGCAGAGCTACCGGGCCCTGGGGTCGGCCACCGTCAAGGCCATGTCCGACGAGCAGGCCCTGGCGGCCCTCGCCGCCGATGGCAAGCTGATCAAGCGACCCTTTCTCGTCACAGCGTCAGGGAATGTCACCACCGGCTTCAAGGCGGAGGAGTGGGAGAGCCTTCTGGCCTGACCCCCTTGGCCATCAACTGATCCAGTTCGTCGATCAGACCCTCGATGCCTGCCCGGCTGATCTGGCTGACGTAATTGGCCTTGAACTCCTCGAGGAACGCACACAGGAGAGCCTGGGAGCGTTCCAGCACCGGCCCCTGCTCTAGGGCGCTGGCCAGCTCCTCCCAGAAGCGATCCACGAAGCGCTGCAGCAGCTCCATCTGCTGATCGTCCCTGCGCCCCAGCCGCTCTCCGGTGCTGCGGGTGAGATCCAGCAGGCTTTCCACCACCCCCACGGCCAGCTGGCGGCTCAGATCCTTCTCCACCTGAAGCAGAGGCTGCAACCGACGCAGAGGGGGCGGCACCACTGTGCTCTGGAGACTCTGCTGCAGGGCATGGCCGAGCACTCCCTGCAATTCCGGCGCCAGTCGGGGGATCACCCGAGCCAGCAGTAACGGAGCCCAGATCCTCAGCAGCTGCACCAACTCCTGCTCATCGTTGTGGATCACCATCTGGTGACTGCGCAGCGAGCGGATCCGGGCCGGCCAGCGACGGGAACGGATCAGCTGCTGCAAGCCATCGATCAGCTGCAGGGCGAGCACCTCGAACAGCTCCACCGCCAGGAGCGCCACCACCGCCCGGCTGACCACGGCCCGCAGGGGCTCGATGTTGATCAGGCGGCTGGCCTGGAGCCGTGCCAGTACGGGAACCACCCGCAACCAACGCCAGAAGGGCAGGAGCAGCGGCAGATCGATCCAACGACGCAACAGGGCATCCCGCCAGCTCATGCCGGGCAGGCGGCGCCGCAGCCGGTAGGCCCGCAGCAGGATGTCGAAGCAGAAGACGCTCTGGAACAGCAGCAGGTCGTAGCGCCAGAAATGGTCGGTGGGCCGACCATTGCCATCGATCGTTCGGTAGTAGCTGGTGGACACCAGCGGCAGCACCTGGCCGTTCCAGAACTCGCGTTCCCCTACCCACGGATGGGTGCCCAGCCACTGGGGACTGAGCAGCAACTGGGCCGCATCGCGGGCCGAATCCCGATCGGCCCGCTGGCGCAGGCGGCCCTTGATCCGCTCCATCGTGCCGGGGGCATTGGCAGCCAGAAACGGATTGCTGTCGAACAGCCGCAGGGTCTCTTCCGACTGCAGGGCCAGCAGGCGACGTTGATCGGTGCTCAGCCCGGAGCCGCCGGACCCGGCCAGCAGCGCCTTGTCAAGGCGCTGAAAGGAGCGGAGGTAGGCACTGGTTTCGCGATGGGGTTCGATCCCCTTGATCGGATCGACCCAGGGGGTGATGTCCGGGAGGAAGGTCAACGGCACCGCCAGGGGCACCGAAGGAATCGGATGGAGCCGTCGCTGCAGCCAGAAGGTGCGGAGAGGGACGTAGGTGAGATCGAAGCCGACCCACACAAGATTGAATGCCGCCCAGAACGCCACAAAGCGGTCCCAGCGCCGACCCGCCCTACTCCCCGTTGCGGTCGGTCTCTCGTGCCAGCGGGGACGCGCCATGCTGGAACCACGGAAGGTGCCTGCCTAATCTGCCTCCCATCGATACCCCCTGTCGCACAACCGCCTTGAGTCCATCGGATCCCCACGTCGACAACCGCCCCAGCGATGGTGCCGTTGAGCGTTCCGCCAACCACCGGACCCCCCGGGCAGAAATCGAAGCGGAGAGCCCCTGGGCCTTCTGGCGCAGCGTATTGATCACCCTGGCCGTGGCCCTCGCCATCCGCCAGTACCTACTTGAGGCCCGCTACATCCCTTCGGGTTCGATGCTGCCCGGCCTCCAGATCCAGGACCGGCTCCTGGTGGAGAAACTCAGCTATCGCAACCGCCCGCCCCGTCGTGGGGAGATCGTGGTGTTCCATGCCCCCCATCATTTCGATCCGGCCCTGGTGAGTCAGGGGGAACCCGGACCGATCCGCTGTCTGCTGGTCAACCTGCCCCTGATCGGAGCCCTACCGGGGATCCAGCATCCCGCCTGTGATGCCTACATCAAGCGGGTGATCGGCATCGCCGGCGATCGGGTGAGTGTGGACCCGGTCGGCAGGGTGAAGATCGATGGCCGCCCTCTGGCCGAGCCATATGTGCAGACCCTCTGCCCGGTGGATGACCAGGGGGTCGGGCCCTGCCGTCCCCTGAACGTGGTGGTGCCCCCCGGCCATGTGCTCGTGCTGGGGGATAACCGCGCCAACAGCTGGGACAGCCGCTTCTGGCCGAGTGGCCCCTTCCTGCCGCAGCGGGAAATCATCGGCCGGGCCTTCTGGAGATTCTTTCCGCTCAATGCGATGGGGCCTATCGGAGTGCCCAGTCCTTCGGATCGCTGAGGCCACTGGCCACCACTCCCCCTCTGACCCTGAGGCTTGGATAGGGCTGGTTGGCCGCCAGGGAGAGGCGGCTCGTCCCGTCCCATTGCCAGGGATGGTCGGGGTCAAACAGGATCCAGCGACGGCAGCCCGGCTCCAGGGTCGGTTCCGGAACCCCTAGCAACCGAGCCGGTCCCCAGCAGAGCCGTTGCCAGAGAAGCTGAGGGCTCCAGCCGCGGCCTCCGACCAGGGCCTGCCAGAGCAGGGGGAGCACCAGCCCATGGCCAGCCAGACCGGCACGCCGCTGATCGAGAGGCAACAGCTGCTCTTCAGGATCGAGGGGCAGGTGATGCACCGCCACCGCGGCGATCAATCCCTCCTCCAGGGCGGTGAGGAGGTCTTGCCGATCCTGCGGCCCCCCCAGGGACGGCACCACCCGCCAGCCCTCCGCCAGGGGATCGAGGTTGCCGCTGTCCGCCAGCAGATGCCACCAACAGACGGTGGCCGGCGGCTGGAAGGGGGCGCCGCGCAGCTGGGCTACGGCCTCCGAGGTGGAGAGATTCATCAGCCGCAATGGCGCCTGGGGCAGGGCCGCCGCCAGGGCCAGGAGCGCTTGCAGGGGCACACTCTCGCTCACCGCCGGATCGGGCGGCCAACCAGCCCGCAGGGCCTCCACCCGTTCGCGCACGAAGCCCTGCTGGCTGAGGCTGGCGTCCCGGGGGGGGACGAGCACGGGTCGATCGTCCATTTCCGCCAGCCGCAGACCCCGCTCCAGCAGGGCAAGCGGTGGCAGCGCATCACCGCAGGCCAGGCCGATCGCGCCGCTGGTCAGCTGGTCGCCGTGGGGAGCCAGATCCCGATCCTCCCCGTCCAGACTGAAGCTGCCCCAGAGCAGGAGCTCCAGGGGGGCCGGCCAGTCCAGCCGGAGGCGCTCGGGCCGATCCCGCCAACTGCGGGCCCACGGCAGCAGGGCCACCGTGCCGTAGCCCCCCTGGGCCGCGGCCGCGGCGAGGGAAGCGAGGGTTTCGGCAGTGCCCTGGAGCGGATCCTCCAGCACGCTGTGGGGATCGACCAGGGCCGGGGCCAGCCACAGATGGCCGGCCTGCCGCTCCAGGCAATCCTGCCCCGCCAGGCCATCACCCAGGGCGCGAATCACCCCGTCCTCCACCAGGACATCACAGCAGCGGGGGAGGCGCTGAGGATGGTCGAGCAACTGGACCTGGCGGAGCAGCAAACGCGTTGCCATGGGGTTCCGGGCCGAAGCCTGCAGGGCTGGGAAAAGGGCTCAGAGGGCCCCGGCGGCGGTGCGATCGAGCACGCCCCCAAGATGGCTCGTGAGGTTCATGCAGGCCACCACCGCGACCCCATCGGCACCGTGGGGGTAATCGATCGCCGTGACCCCGCCATTGCCCTGCTTCACGGCCCAGATGTCCTTGGGGAGGAGCCCGAGCAGCGCGCAGAGGATGGTCTTGTTGACGGCATCGTGGGCCACCACCAGGGCGGTCTCGTCAGGCTCAAGGCTGCTGGCGATGGTCTGCCAGGTGGCCAGGGAACGGTCCCAGACCTGCTGGATGTTCTCCCCTTCCGGCATCTGCACCGTGTGCGGGGTCCGCTTCCAGTCGGCCAGCAACTGGGGCCAGCCCTCAGCGATCTCGCTCTCCAGCCTTCCCTCCCAGAGCCCATGGCCGATCTCGAGCAGACCATTGGTGGTCACCAGCGGCACGCCTGGATGGGCGGCCAGGATCGCCTCCGCCGTCTGACGAGGCCGGGCCATGGCACTGGTGTAGGCCCGCTGCAACGGCAGCTCGGAAAGGAAGGTCCGGGCAGCCTCAGCCTGGGCCCTGCCATTGGCATTGAGGGGGATATCGATCTGGCCCTGGAAGCGTCCCTGACGGTTCCAGTCGGTTTCGCCATGGCGCACCAGCAGCATGCGGGCGCCCTTGCCCCGGGGTGGCAGAGGGGTGCCGAGATGGGAGGTGCCGTTGAGCGATTCGATCTGCACCTCCAGGGGGGCACCGGCCGGCTGGACCAGGTTGAGCACGGAGACGGAAGCGTTGTCGAGGCGCAACCTCCGGAAGCCGGTGGCAGGCAGGCCCAGCAACCGCAGCAGCAGACAGCGCAGGATCGCGTTGTGGGCCACCACCAGCACGGTCTCAGTCCCTTGGGTGGGGGAGGCCGGCGCCAGGCTGGAGCCATGGCCCTCCAGCAGGCGCAGGACGAACCGATCCGCCTGCTCCATCAGCTCGGGCAGAGGCCGGAAAGGTGTGCCGTCCGCCCGCCTGAGCTCCAGCGTCTCCGGACATTCCCGCCAGCGTCGCTCGCCCTCGGGATCGTGGTTGGCGAGCTCACGGCGAAGCAGGCCACTCCAGGGCTCGAGATCAATTTCCAGCAGGTCGTCATCGAGCAGGGGCTCCAGCCCCTGGCCCTGGGCCTGCAGCAGGGTCAGGGCCGTATCGCGGGCGCGGCTGAGCGGTGAGCTGTAGGCCGCCGCGACCGCCACACCAGCGAGAGCCTCCCCCGTAAGCCTGGCCTGGGTCGTCCCCTCCGGGGTGAGGGTGGAGAGATCGTTTCGGCCCTGGATGCGGTGTTCGAGATTGAAGCTGCTCAGGCCGTGGCGGACCAGGACGATGCGAAGGGGCACAGGCCTTGCGCCGCAGGGGAGTCCATCGTATGGGAGCACCCTCTCCCACAGAAATCGGCGGACGACTCCTGATCGGCGCAGCAGAATCGGAGCAGTTCCCGTTGGTTCCCAGGCTTGATCGCGCCTCCTTCCCCACCGAACCCTTCCTCACCGCCCTCCTCTGCGCTCCCCCCCGGGCCCGCCACCCCGCCTTCTCCGGGTTGGAAGGTGGCCTTGGCGGCGATCTGCCTACTGCTGAGCGCCCTGCTCTGGCTGGATGGCCTTGTGGGGAGCGTGGATCGTCCCTCGGTGAATCACTCGCTCAACATCCGTCAGCTGGAGCTGGCGGCCATGGCAGCCGATGGCGTGCCGTTGCCGATGCGCGCTCCCCTGTTCGGAGAGCATCCACGCCAGTCCCTGGCGGAGGAACTGGAGAACGACATCAAAGATGCGAACCCGCCGGCCACGGCCGAGCAGCGCCTGGAACTCGCCCTGCTGCAACGCGCCGCCGGCGAAACCGATCTGGCCAGGGTGCAGCTCAAGGACCTGGCACGGTCGGTGGATGAGCCCCGACGTCCGCTGCTTGAGGCCCTGATCAGCGGCAAAACCCTCGATTCCTCCCGCCAGAAGGAGCTGCTTAGGGCCTGGAAGGCACCCACGATGGTGCGCCAGCTGGCCTGTGAGCAGCTCGGTGGACCCGACAAAGCCTGCCCCGCCAGCCGGGAACGGTCGCGGCTGCTCCTGCAGCTGTTCGGGGTGAACGTGGTGCCCGTGCTGATGCTGATCATCGGCGTGGTGCTCCTGGCCCGGCAGGCCTGGGTGCTCAATCGGGGCCTGGCCGTTCCAGCCCCTCCCTGGCAAGGCCCGCCCTTCAATCTCGTGGACGTGACCCTGCTGATCGCCGGCGGCTTCGTGCTGCTCGGCGAAGTGGTGACACCCCAGCTGCTGCAGGTGCCGCTGCAGGCTTCGCTCGGACGCCTGAGCGTCCCCGCCACGGTGGTGCAGGGGCTGGAGGTGGTGTCGCTCTATCTCGCCCTGATGTTGGCCCCGCTGCTGATCCTGCAATGGCTGTTGCGCCGCTCCGGCCATGCGCCGTTCGGCGGATGGCTGCAGTGGCACTGGCCGCCCCTGGGCTCCGCCGTGCGGCAGGCGATCACCACCCTGCTGATTGTGCTGCCGCTGGTGGCCCTTTCGGGATGGTTGATCGATCTGATCTGGCCCAATCCAGGCGGCAGCAATCCCCTGCTCGAGCTGGTGCTCACCAGCTCCAACGGCCTGGCCCTGGCGCTGTTTGCCTTCACCGCCATCGTGCTGGCGCCGCTGTTCGAGGAGGTGCTCTTCCGCGGAGTGCTTCTACCGGTGCTGGGCCGGCGTTTCGGGAGCGTCTGGGGCGTCCTGATCAGTGCGGCGGTGTTCGCCCTGGCCCACCTCAGCCTCAGCGAACTGGTGCCCCTGTTCCTGCTCGGCTGCGGCCTCGGCTGGCTGCGGTGGCGCAGCGGTCGGTTGGCGCCCTCGGTGCTGATGCATGCGTTCTGGAACGCGCTCACCTTTGCCAACCTGCTGCTGCTGGCCGACTGATCGGGCCCATTGACCTGGATCAGACACCAGGGGTGGGGTTCTTACTTGCCCGGCGACACGATGGGTGGTTCACTTGCGCAGTGAATCGACGGGCCTCCTTGGTCGACACCCTCCCAACCACCGCTTCCGAGCGCCATTCGCAGCGCCCCATGGGCCGCCGCGGCGGAAGTCAGCCACGCCTGCAGGTGGTTCAGGGCTCCCTTTCAGCCCGGAAGGTGGAACGCCAGGCCCCCTGGCTTGCAAACCTGCATCGCATCACCACCGGCGCGATCACCGGAATCAGCCTGGCGATGGTGGGTCTCAGCGGCCTCACTCTCTATTGGCAGAACGAGTGGGCCCGCAGCTATGCCGAACTGCAAGCCTCCAAGGAGCTTGAACATCGGATGCAGGAATCCTCCGCGCTCCTGGAGCAGCACCACATGGTGGCCTCCCGCCAACCAGGCCAGCTGGTGCCCACCAGTAGCGAGAAGCTGATCCACCTGCCGGAACCAAAGGCCAATAGCGATTCCAGATCTTCGGGCCTGCTCTCCGTGCTGCGGTCCCGCCAGATCCCCGCCGGTTACTGATGGGGCGCACTCCCACCCGCCCCCATACCCCAGCGGGCCCGGGACGCTCCGATCGGCGCTCCAGCGCACCCCGCCGTTCGCCCGTGGCGGGAAGGCACAGGGCTGTGCCGATGGAGCCCCCCTCCAACCGCAGGCTGCTGCTGGTCTATCTGATTCTCTGCAGCGCCCTGCTGGGCCTGGGGGGCAGGCTGGCCTGGCTTCAGATCTTCCAATCCAAGGAACTGAAGACCCTGGCGCTGTCCTTCCAGACGTCTTCGACCAAACCCCTGGGGCAACGCCGCACGATCGTGGATCGCATGGGGCGTCTGGTGGCGATCGATGAACAGAGGTTCACCCTCTGGGCCCATCCCCGTTATTTCAACTTCCCTGGCGACGAGCCCCAGGCCGTCCGCAAGCCGGCCGACGTGGCAGCCCGGTTGGAGAAGGCCCTCGCGATTCCCGCCGAGGATCTACTGCGGCTGATCGGAAACCGTGATTCCGGGGTCAAGCTGGCCACCAATCTCGATCCCGACACAGCCTCCCGCGTACGGAACCTCGGAATCAGCGGGCTCGATCTGGAGGCTTTCCCCCAGCGGATCTATCCACAGGGTTCCTTGTTCGCCAACGTGGTGGGCTTTCTCAACCTGGAGCGGAAACCCCAGGCCGGTCTGGAACAGAGCCGGGATTCCGACCTCAGGCGTCAGGAATCGGTGCTCAGCATGCGCCACGGCGGAGATGGCACCCCCCTCCCCGACGGCATCCAATCCGGCGCCCTCTATGGAGACGACCTGCGCCTGCAGCTGACCCTGGATGCCCGACTGCAGCAGGTGGCCCAACAGGCCCTGGCCCGCCAGACCAAGCAATGGAACGCCAAACGGGGCGCCGCCCTGGTGATGGATGTGCGCACGGGCGAGATGCTGGCCCTGGCCTCCACCCCCAGCTACGACCCCAACCGTTTCTGGAACTTCAACCCTGGACTGTTCCGGGAATGGTCTGTGCAGGATCTCTACGAACCGGGTTCCACCTTCAAACCGATCAATCTGGCGCTGGCGCTGCAGGAGAAAGCGATTCGCGCCGATGGGGTGGTCAACGATGTCGGTCAGCTTTCGATCGGGGGCTGGCCGATCTTCAATGCGGATCGTCGCGCCAATGGCGTAATCGATTTCCCCACCGTGCTGCAGGTGTCGAGCAATGTGGGCATGGTGGATGCGATGGGGAATGTGAAGCCTTCCCGTTTCTGGAACTGGCTCCACACCCTCGGCATCGATGACATTCCCGACACGGATCTGCCCGGTGCCGTGGCCGGTCAGCTGAAGAAGCGGAGCGAATTCGTGGGCAGTCCGATCGAGCCTGCCACCGCTGCCTTCGGCCAGGGATTTTCGCTGACGCCGCTCAAATTGATCCAACTGCACGCCATGCTTGCCAACGGCGGCAAGCTGGTGAGCCCCCACATCACCCGCGGCCTGCGATCGGGAGACGCGATGGCCTCGCCACGGAGCGAGGCTTCCGGAGTTCAGCTGCTGGATCCGCGGGTCACCCGCCAGGTGATCGACTGGATGGAAACCGTGGTTCAGAAGGGAAGCGGCAAGGACCTGCGGATCCCGGGCTACCGCATCGGCGGCAAGACCGGTACCGCCCAGAAGGCTCTGAACGGCGTCTACATCCCCGGAGCAAGGATCTGTAGTTTCGTGGCCGTTCTCCCCGTGGAGAACCCCCGCTTCGTGGTGCTCGTAGTGGTGGATGAGCCGCAGGGTGGCAATGCCTACGGCTCCACGGTGGCGGTACCGGTGGCCAAGCAGATCGTGGAGGGATTGATCGTGCTCGAGAAGATTGCCCCCAGCACCCCTGTTCCCACCACCAGCCTGCAGGAGCCGAAGACCTGAGGCGGCAGCGGCATCACAGGAATCCTCCGGTGCTCATTCCCACAACCCGAAGGGATCGGCCCTTTCTGCTCCAGCCAGGCTGGCTAGCTTGGTGCGGTGAGGCCCCCTCTGGAGGAGCAACCGTTCGATGGCCAATCTGCTCGACCAACTTGCCGCCATGACCGTGGTGGTGGCAGACACCGGCGACATCGATGCCATCCGCCAGTTCACTCCCCGGGATGCCACCACCAATCCCTCCCTGATCCTGGCGGCCGCCCAGATTCCCACCTATCAGGATCTGATTGATCGATCTCTCCGGGAATCCCGCGCCTTGATCGGGACCGAAGCAGGGGCCGATGAGGTGGTGAGCGAGGCGCTGGATGAAATCAGTGTGACCTTCGGCAAGGAGATCCTCAAGATCGTGCCGGGCAGGGTGTCCACGGAAGTGGATGCCAGGCTCAGCTTCGACACCGAAGCCACCATCGCCAAGGCCCGCAAGCTGATCGGGCTCTATGCCGAAGCTGGCATCCCCAAGGAAAGGGTGCTGATCAAGATCGCTTCCACATGGGAAGGGATTCGTGCCGCCGAGCGGCTGGAAGAGGAAGGAATCCACTGCAACCTCACCCTACTGTTCGGATTCAGCCAGGCGGTCGCCTGCGCCGAAGCAGGGGTGACACTGATTTCACCTTTTGTTGGCAGGATCCTTGACTGGCACAAAAAAAACAGTGGTCGCGATCACTATCCAGGCCCCGAAGATCCCGGCGTGCTCTCGGTGACCAAAATCTTCAACTACTTCAAAACCTACGGCTACAAGACCGAGGTGATGGGTGCCAGCTTCCGCAACATCGAAGAGATCATCGAACTGGCCGGTTGCGACCTGCTCACCATCTCCCCGACCCTGATGGAGCAGCTGCGCAACAGCGATGGTGAATTGCAGCGCAAACTCAATCCCTTCAACCCAGGCGCTACGCAGGAGCGCTTCCACGTCACCCGCGAGCTGTTCGATTCGATGATGGCCGCCGATGTGATGGCCAGTGAAAAGCTGGAAGAGGGGATCCGCGGCTTCTGCAAAGCGATCGAAACGCTTGAGGCCCAGCTGGCCCATCGTCTGGCCGAGCTGGAGGGTGGAGCCGCCTTCACCCATGCTGTGCATGAGATCTTCCTGCTCAACGACCTCGATGGCGATGGCTGCATCACCCGGGAGGAATGGCTGGGCAGCGATGCGGTGTTCGATGCCCTCGACACCGACAACGACGGACGTCTGGTGCCCGAAGATGTGCGTGGAGGCCTGGGGGCTCCGCTGGCGATCAGCCTCATTCGCTGAAGCCCCAGCTGGGCCTGCCGGGTCGCTCCCTTCGAAAAACCTCCCCTTTTTTGCTCTCCCTTCCGTGAACGCCCTCGACACCATGCGTGCTCTTGCCAGCAAGGGCGAAGTGATCGATTTCCAGCCCGGTGAGCTGATCTTCAAAGCCGGGGAGGGGGGCAACTGCATGTTCGGCCTGCTGGAGGGAACGGTGGAGCTGAGCTGGAACGGCGATTCGGGCCAGGAGCAGATCCAGGCCGGCGACGTGTTCGGCGCCGGCGCGCTGGTCACACCCGACCATCGGCGCTACGGCAATGCCAGGGCTCTGACCCCCTGCAAGGTGCTGATGATGAACCGGGAGAAGTTTCTGTTCGCCGTACAGGAATCGCCGATGTTCGCCATCGAGCTCCTCGGTTCGATCGACCAGCGCCTGCGTCACCTCAAGGACTGCACCCGTCCCTGACCTGAACAGCGCGACACCGAACCTCAGCCCCGCTGGAATAGGAGGCGACGGATCACCCGCTGGGCGATATCGCCGTAGCCCATCTCCCCGGAGAGGATCTGGGCGATGCGCTGGGGCGCCGTGGGCCGCTTGACCCCCAGCTGATAGCCCACCTTCGGCACCCGATAGAAGACCTGGGCGATCCGCTTGCCCCAGGCCATCGACTCCCCCCATTCCTGGCGCATCCGCTGGCTGTACTGGGCCAGGGCCTGCTTCTCCCCCCCCAACCAACGATCCACGGCCTCACCGGCATGGGTGCCGCTCATCAACGCCGGCCGCAGCCCTTCCGCCAGGAACGGATCGGCCAGGGAGGCGGCATCGCCGACCACCACCAGCCCCTCGGCATGCAGCGGATGGTGGCCTTCCCAGATCCGCAGCTGGGCCTGGCGGCGCCGGCCGGCCCCCGGATCAATCCCCAGGCTCGGCAGCAGGGCCGCCAAGACCGCTTCCGTATCAGCCTCCTGGCGACCGATGAAGGTCCCCACCCCGATGCTGGTACCGCCGTAGCGCGGAAAGGACCAGCAGAAGCCGTGGTGCACCAGCCCGAATTCGAAACGGGCCGTATCCGGCTCGATCGGCGCCCCCTCCACCTCCACCGAGAGGGTGGAAGCAAAGCGGGGTCTGGCCGGTCCGAGGCCAAGGGCCGTGGCGAAGCGGGAAGCGGAACCATCGGCGATCACCACGGCCGAAGCCGTGAGCGAGCCGCCGGCATGGCGCACCTCCCAGATCCCATCCCGGCGCTCGATCGACTCGACCGAACGGTCGAATTCAACGGCCGCACCGGCGGCGGCGGCCTGGTCGGCCAGGAAGGGATCGAGCACCGAACGGCGCACGATCCAGAACGGAGCATCCCCCGGAAGCACTGCCGTGACGGGATCTTCCAGGCACCAAGTGAAGCGCACCTGGCGAATCACCTGATCCACGGCAGGGGCGAGATCGAAGGGAAACCAGCGCTGCACGGAAGCCGCCATGCCTCCACCGCAGGGCTTGCCCCAGCCGGAAGACTGCTGCTCAAGGAGCACCACCCGACGGCCCCGGTGGGCCAACTGGAAGGCGGCCGTGGCCCCGGCAGGTCCGGCGCCGACGACGATCACATCGGTGTCGATCAACCCCAAGATCTCGCTCAGACCTTGAGGATGTCGGCTTCCTTATCCGCCAGATGCTTCTCCAGCTCGGAGATGAAGCGATCGGTGAGCTTCTGCACCTTTTCCTGCTCGTCGCGGCTCTGATCCTCTGAGAGCTCTCCGTCCTTCTCCTGCTTCTTGATCCGGTCGATCCCATCACGCCGGATGTTGCGCAGCGCCACCTTTCCCTCTTCGGCGTATTTGGCGGCGAGCTTGCACAGATCCTTGCGGCGATCTTCGGTGAGAGGGGGGATGTTGATCCGGATCACCTTGCCGTCGTTGTTGGGGGTGAGCCCTAGGTCGCTCATGGCGATCGCCTTCTCGATCAGCCCCATGGAGGAGGCATCGAAGGGCTGGATCTGGATGGTCTGGGAGTCAGGGGTGGAGACGGTGGCGAGGGAGCGGAGGGAGGATTCCGCGCCGTAGTACTCCACAGTGATCTTGTCGAGCAGCGAGGGGTTGGCCCGGCCCGTACGGATGGTGTTGAAGGTGCGCTGCGTGGCTTCCACCGACTTGCGCATGCTGGCTTCCAATTCCATGGCTTTGAAGGGTGGCGAGGGGCGGGCGTGAGGTCAGCGGGCGGGCACGATGCTGGTTCCGATCGGTTCCCCGGCCACGGCCCTGCCGATATTGCCGGGGCCGAACAGATCAAAGACCACGATCGGAATCGCATTGTCCTTGCAGAGCGCGATGGCGGTGCCATCCATCACCTCCAGCTCACCGCTCAGCACGTCGAGAAACGTGAGGCTCTCGTAGCGCTTGGCGTCGGGATGCTTTGCGGGGTCACGGTCGTAGACCCCATCCACCTTGGTGGCCTTGAAGACCACATCCGCCCCGATCTCGGCGGCCCGCAGGGCAGCGGTGGTATCGGTCGTGAAGAAGGGGTTGCCGGTGCCGGCGGCGAAGATCACCACCCGGCCCTTTTCCATGTGGCGGATGGCCTTGCGGCGGATGTAAGGCTCGGCCACTTCCTGCATCGAGATGGCGCTCTGCACCCGGGTGGGGATGCCGGCCCGCTCCAGGCCGTCCTGAAGGGTGATGGCATTCATCACGGTGGCCAGCATGCCCACGTAATCGGCGGTGGCCCGATCCATGCCTGCGGCCGAACCCTTCAGACCACGGAAAATGTTGCCGCCGCCCACCACGATCGCCAGCTGGGTGCCATCGGCTACGACGGCAGCCACATCCTGGGAGATCGACTGCACGATGGCGGGATCGATCCCGTAGCCCTGCTCACCCATCAGCGCTTCGCCGCTGAGCTTGAGTAAGACGCGCCGGTAAGCCATCGGGTTCCACGATCCGGCGAACAGTAGCAACCCCCCCGGCGATCGCCCCCAACGATCCACACCATTTGAGCGATCCACACCAGATCCACAGCCCGGATGCCTGGCTCAGTATTCGATTCCTGCCTGGGCCCGCACTCCCTGTTCCCGGAAGGGATGGCGCACCAGCTTCATCTCGGTGACCAGATCGGCCCGCTCCAATAGGGCGGGGGGCGCGCCGCGCCCGGTAAGGGCCACGTGGGTGAGCGGCGGGCGCTGGTTGAGGCCCTCCAGCACCTGCTCTGGCGAGAGATAACCGAGCCGGAGGGCCACATTCACCTCATCGAGGACCACCAGACGGCGATCGCCCGCGAGGTACTCAAGGGAGCGCTGCCAGGCCTGCTGAACGAGGGCACGGTCCCGTTCGCGATCCTGGGTCTCCCAGGTGAACCCCTCCCCCAGGGCATGCCAGTGCAGGGCTTCGCCGAAGAGCTCCAGGGCCCGGGCCTCCCCAGGCTGCCAACCACCCTTGATGAACTGCACCACGGCCACCCGCTCGCCGTGGCCGAGGGTGCGCAGCACCAGGCCCAGGGCCGCCGTGGTCTTGCCCTTGCCGTCGCCGGTGAACACAAGCACCAGCCCCTTCTCCAGGCTGCGCTCCCCCACCCGCTGGCGCTGCACCTCCCGCCTGCGCTCCATGCGGCGGCGATAGGCCTCGGGGTCGCTCTCGGGGGCCAGATCCCCACCAGGCCCCAGGTGGGCAGCCTCGGCATCAAGGCCCGTGGCTGCACCGTCCTGCCCCGGGTCGAGGGGCAGGGAGGGGGATTCAACGGCGGAAGACAACGGAACCGGAAGCGACGTGAGCCCACTCTGGCGATCCAGCGACGCAGGCGGCGGCTCAGGCGCGGCTGGAGCGGGCCAGGGCGGCATCCACGGCCTGCTGTTGGTCACGCCTGGTGATCCAGTGGTGATACGTGCGGGTGTGGATGCCCACCGAGTGGCCCATCATCCGGGCCGCCACGGTGTCGGGCAGACCGATATGGATCGTGCGCACAGCCCAGGCGTGACGCAGGTCGTAGGGGGTGATCGGCAGCTCATAACGACGGAACTGCTCCGCCACCCTGCGGCCCACCTGCTGGAGGGTGGTGCGCCGCAGATCGGTGCCCACCTGCGGCAGCGCTTGCGGCTCCACCCCCAGGCGCTCCAGTTGAAAGTGCTCCACCCAGTGGGGCTGGAACGGCCACACCTGATGTTCGCCGGTCTTGCTCGTGGGCAGCACCCGGATCACCCGGTCCCCCCCCGGCGCCAGGGCGGAAAGATCGGCGTAGAACACCTCATGGTTGCGCAGTCCATAGGTGGCCATCAGGCCGTAGGCCAGGCGCCAGCGGGGATTGGGAATCCGCTCCAGCAGCTGCAGGATCTGGCCGTCAGTGGGCAGCTGGCGAAACCGGGCGGCATGGAGCCCGTAGCCACCGCTGCGCTCGCTCCAGTCGTCCGGCAGCGACAGGAGGTGGTGGCGAGCCAGGGCAGCCAGGGCGATGCCGCACTGCTGCCGACTGCGGCTGGCCAGGTCATAGCTCTCGAGCACCCGCTCCAGCAGCGGCTGATCCAGGACGGCGCAGCCCTCGGCAAGCGCGATCTCCCGCAGCCGCCGCAGATAGGGCCGATAGGCGGCGGTCCAGGTGCTGCGGCTGCCGGCCAACCGACGCCGGCGGCGGGGATCCCGGAAGAAAGCCGTCTCGAACTGCTCCAGGCTGGCCTCCAGGCTGGCCTCCAGGCCCGATTCCCCAGCAGGTTTGGACTGGGCAGCCGGCAGGGCAGAAAGCGGAGCAGCGGGCAAAGCGCTGGGATCCGCTTCGACCCGATCGGAACGCCGTTGCCAGCGGGACCAGCTGAATCGATTCTCCCCCAGTTCCCGCTGCACCATCCGCAGGCGTTCGAGGGCCTCGATCAGGCCGGCCCTCGTGACCGCAAGCCCGAGGCTGATCCGCTGCACCGGCCGGCCGGCTCCCCCGCGTTTGCAGGGCAAGGGTCCGCGCAGGGCCAATCGCCCGCCACGGACCTCCAGCCGCAGCGCAATGCCCGCCTGGGCCAGCTCCCCGTTGCAGTGACGCACCGCCGCCTCGAAGGAGCCGGTGGCGGCAGGGGGGGACGTCAAGGAGAACGGAAGGGGAAGGGAAAGCGGACGGACCCTATCGGCGACGGCGGCACCCCGCCAGGGGGGGGCATTTGATCCGTTGGGAGATCCGGGCACAACAGTGCAGGGGAGGGCGGCATTACGCTCTGCGTTTCCTGTTTCCTCGTCGGACATGGCCAGGGTCGGCGTAGTACTGCTGAACCTCG
>Ga0164292_10000186_pt1 | contig 44099 bp, 47 predicted proteins | sample GEODES117metaG_FD_111486 | JGI IMG/M metagenome (GOLD analysis project Ga0164292, IMG submission 111486) | Eutrophic lake water microbial communities from Lake Mendota, Wisconsin, USA - GEODES117 metaG | ecosystem: Environmental > Aquatic > Freshwater > Lake | place: USA: Lake Mendota... | reverse complement strand
TGTAACTATAACTGGTCTGAGAAATTCTCTGACTTTGATTTACACATAATTATAGATTTTAACGATGTTGATGATAATTATACATTAGTAGAGCAGTTATGTGACTACGCAAAAAAAGTTTGGAATGCACAACACAATATAAAAATAAAAGATTATGATGTTGAAGTGGCTATTCAAGATGAAAATGACTTAAAAGAAGCTCTTAAAACAAATCGAATGGGTGGTGTCTTTTCTTTAATAAATGATAATTGGATTAAAAGACCTGAAAAGGTTGAATTTGAACCAGATGAAAAATTAATTAAAGAAAAAGCTAAATCTTTAATGATGAAAATTGATGATATCGAACAGGATAAAGATGATTCTTATGATGACATTAAAGATAAAATCGACTCAGCTTGGAAAAAAATCAAAGACTTTAGAAAAAGCGGATTAGAAAGTGAGGGTGGTGAATTTTCTGTTGGTAACTTAGTATTTAAGTTATTAAGAAGAAACGGATATATTTCTAAGATTATGGATCTTAAAAGAGAAAAATACGATAAACAGTTTAATTAATTATGTCAATAAAAATATCTGAAATAGAAGAAATATTCAATGAAGTATTTGAGGAAGAAAAGGGTTTAGTAAACTCAGTAGAAACTGTTTATGAAACACCTGAAGAAGATTCTGATTTTATCAAGTTAATTATTTCAATTCATGGTTTAGTTACCGAAGATGTTTCTATTATACATACTAAATTTATATTTAAGTGTGATTTAGATAAAAGAAATATTGTGGATATGTCATTTATTTACCTTTTTGATATAAATTGTGTTTATCATAAAATGGAATTTACAAATATTTTAGATCTTAAAGGAAAAGTAGAAGATATTATTGGGTCTAATAACTTTGGACAAGATTTACAAATTCTTTCTGACTTCATTGAAGCACCTGCTATGTTCTTAAATTATTATATGCGTAGAGCTAAAATCACTGATTATTCTATATTTGATGTTGAATATACACCTAAGTTTAAGACAACACCATGTGATAAAACTACATTTGATTTTAAGTTTAATATAAATAATAATTATGACATGGAGTTATCTATTTCTAAAGTAGATAGACCAAGTGATGATGAAGAAGATAATATTGATACTTATAAGTTTCAGTTCCGATTTATGGATGAGATTGAAACATTCGAATCAGATACTCTTAAAAATTTCCACTTCTTTATTGGAAACAATATAGCTAAGATTTTAGATAAAAAACTTAAGAATAAGTAATGAAATATCTTAGTAAATTCGTTAACTATCTAAATGAATCTGCTGAAGATATAACTGATTTATCTAAAGAGGAATTAGAGGAGTTATTAATACCTATGTCTGATTTAGGATTAGAATATAGTTTCACAGAGCCGAGAACTATCACATCAGGTGAATTTTCAGGATATAAATCGATGAATATTATAATTAGAAATAATTTTAAGATGGGTGAGGCTGGTGGATATACTGAACATATAATTGATTCCAAGTTCTGGGAATTTTTAGATGAGTTGATATCACTAAAAAATCGATTACAAAGCTCTCAAGTATCTATTAATACAAATTGGAGACATCATATTGCTGTAACATTTATACAAAAGGAAAAAGTAGAAGGTAATTTATTCACTATTCAGCAGTTATATAATGAAATGAATAAGAGAACTTCTGCTTCTAAAAGCGACTTTTCTAATGGTATGACTAAAAAATTAGATAAAGAAGAATTAAAAATCACTGTTAATTGTAATGGTTTTAGAGAGGGTTCTTATACTGATAGAAAGTGGAATGGTCTTTTTAGAGGTATAGATTTTTCTAAATTTAATGTTGATAAACAAATCACTACAGATAGTTATGGTGATAAAAGTGCTGTTATTACAATTACTTTAAAATAACTGTAAAAAATCCACACAACTTTTTTTGTTTTATTGTATATTATATATACTTTTGTCACACAATAACACTATGGGGATGTCATAGAATAGATTTGCAGACTGGTGGTGATTATGCAGGTATCGGTTGGTTAAATATCCGATTAACAAATTAGGTAACAAACAATGTAAACGGCAACGTTAACGAAGTAGGAACCCGTGAAGATTTAGTAGCGGCTCTACAAAACAACATGCTCTTGGTAGAAGAGCCGGCTATGGTCTAACCACCAATAGTTGTACCAAAAATTCTCCAGTCAGAATCACACTGATTAATAAATGTGAGACAGTTTTTTGTTACTAATTAGAGTCTGTCAAAAAAAGTAACTATTTCGTTAGATTAGAAAATCTGACTAAGCCTGTGAATGAATAGTTATTAACAACTGAGAAAGACACGTTGGGCAGTACAACGTCATCTCCACTAAAGACCCTACTTTTGTAGGGTTTTCTTTTTTTAAACATTTACTACAAATTCTATATAAATATTATGATTGATATCTTCCAAGGTCGTTGGTTTTTTTTGTCTAATTTCTTTCCTTGTGAGATAGAACACAAAGGTATTAAATATCCGTCTGTCGAACACTACTACGTTGCTATGAAGGTTACTGAGATTCAACTTCTTAATGGTCAATACTATACTGCTGGTGATTTCAGAGAACTAATAGCCAAGGTAAAACTACCAGCAGATGTAAAAAAAATTGGACAAAAGATAAAAGTAAGAAGAGATTGGGAAGAGAAAAAATTAGAATTTATGAATTGGGGTGTTAGAGAAAAGTTTAAGAATGAAAAATTATCTGAATTACTTTTATTAACAGCTGATTTAGAAATTGTGGAAAATAATTACTGGCATGATAATTTTTGGGGAAGTTGCACTTGTAGTAGGTGTGGAAGAAAAGGTGAAAACAATTTAGGAAAGATTCTAATGAGTGTTAGACAGGAATTAAAACAACAAAGAGGAAAATCCTCAATAGAAGATATAATTAAAAACAAAAACAATTAAGAAATGAGTGTTATAAGTTACTTTGGAGGAAAATCCTCTAACATCTTTATCGAGTTTATTAACTCAAAAATTCCAAAGACTGGAATCAAAACATACTTAGAGCCTTTCTCTGGATCTATGGGAACGTATATGGACGACGATTCTCTTAAATTCGATACAGTTATCTATAATGATAAAAATCGTCACCAGGTGAACTTATATAAGTGTTGTTCAGAACCTGAAACTTTTGTTAAATACTTAGAAAGATTAAAAGAAACCTTATTAAAAACTGATGAGACAGATCCACTGAAAAAGTGGGACTTCTATAAAGGAATTTATAAGAAATATCAAAAGAATGAATTTCTTGATAATATGGACTTTGAGATTGGTAACTTTGGAAAAGCTGCAATTTATGCTTTCTTAATCACATCAGCTCATAACTCGGTATATCCTCGTGGTGCTGGTTTTAATGGTTATAAAAAAGATAAAGATAAACTTAAACTTGATGTACTAATTGATAAATTAAAAAAGAATAAATATACTTCTAAGTTAAAGTCAATTACTGAGTTTTATAATATTGATTTTGAGGAATTAATTACAAACTATGATTCGGAAGATACTTATCTTTATTTAGATCCACCATATGCTAGATTTAATGAGGGAAAAGGAGAAGATGATGCTAAAAGACTTTTCTGGTATGGCGCTGATACTGATGGTGTGTTTGGACCAGCTTCACATAGAAGACTTTTAGAATTGTTAAAAACTACTAAATGTCGTTGGTCTCTTTCTTATTATTATTTTCCTTTACTTGAAGAGTTATTACCTAAGGATAAATACGTATGGACTGAAAAAGAGGTTTTTAGAAGCTCTGCACAGGGTGGTAATAATTCAGATACAAAGAAAGAACAAGCTAAAGGTGTTGAGTTATTAATTATGAATTACGATCCTCTTACTGGAGAAAAGATTTAATAAATTATTATGGCGGTATCTGAACATTTAGACAAAATATTTCAATTAGGATTCTGGATTACTATAAATTGGAATGAAGATTTTAATATTACTTATAATGCTAATGATATTATACCATCAAGTGCTTATGCTGTTGGTATTATGAGTTGTTCTTATTATAAAAGTCAGACCGATCCTTATACATTTGAGGAAATGATTGAAGTTTGTTGTGATTTTTTCTATACTTGGTATAATAAAAATATTAAGATAATAGATGAGTTTGATAATATTTACGATCAAGATTCTTTACTTAAGTTAGAGAGTGTTTGTTTAGGTGATATCACAAAGAGTGTAGCCAGAGAGTTAAATCTTTCAGATATTCTCAATATTTTAGATAAATAAAAAAAACCTCAGAGAAATCTGAGGTTTTTTATTAGAATGGTGCTTCATCGTCGTATAGTCCTTCATCATAAAGAAATGAAAATTCTACTTGGGGTCTACTTTGTTTTTCATGTTTATCATATTGGTCAAACATTTCTACCTCAGAATCATATTGTGCTAAAATATCTTTTTTAAGTTTTTTTGCTATCTCAAATACTTTAATTAAATCCTTTAGTCTTTCTTTTCTTCTTAATTTACAAGTGATTGTAATATCCATTTTTTGATTTGTTACTTCAACGTCTTCTATTCCAGAATTTCTAAACATACTTCTTAAAAGATATAAAAGATGTTGCATATCATCTTGTGAAATATCTTCATCCTCATCATCGTATTTAGTTGAGTCATCATCATAATCATATTCTTCTTCATCTCTGAAAGAAGATTTATTCTTATCTAATTTATCATTCATCCAGGAGTTTTCATCTTTTCTGATATTGTATCCAGAAATATAATCATCCTCATCACTCCAGATGTCATCATCCCAGTGTCTTGAATCATCCTCAAATATTTGTTTGTATCTTTTAAGTTTCATTATTTTAATTCTATTTTTACAAATGTGTCTATCAGTGTAGCTTGAGTATCAATTTTGTGTTTATTACATATATTTTGTAATAAAATTAAATTATCATAAATTGAATCAATATCACTATCATCTAAATCTACTCTTATATAAACTCTATCACTTATTTCATCTCCTACAACTTTTACTGGTAATCCATAGATAGTGTCTTTAACCTCTTTAATTACATTTTTATTTCTACTAACAATATCGGCGTTTACTCCTGCTTTTCTTCTTATTGGAAGACTGTTCCAATCTACTTTAAGACTCGCTTTAGCTAATCTTTCTAAGTATGATATATTCTGTAATTCTCTACCAGTATGTTCGTTCTCATATCCAACTGATATATTTGTACATTCTGGTATATCATCCATAAAAGAAGCAGAGTCTGTATAGATACCACCAGGATCTAATGATAAACTAAGACCACTTTTGTTATATTCTTTACATAATGCTGTTCCAAACTCATTAGAACAACATTGTCTTCCTAATTGATGTGTTATAACAGATACTGTTCTTCTTCTATCAAAAGAAATACATTTTTTTACTTCTTTAAGATATGGTGTGTTGTCAAAAACACCTGCTAAAGCATTCGATCCAATACCACCTCTTTCTTCTCCTATAAAGAAATAATAAAGACCTGGTATATTATGTGACATCATATATAACATCACTGCAACTCCTGCCTTATCATCCGCTCCTAATATTGTAGAACCATCTGTGTAAATTATTTCATCTCCATTTTGTACTTTTGAGTATAAATTTGTTACTTTTTGTTCTCTATCAGCTGTATCTAAGTGTGAAGTAAACATTACTTTTGGTTGTTTATCACCAATTATCTTATAATAGTTACCAAATTGATCCTCTTCTAAAGGTGGTAAATATTTCAACACCTCTTTTTCGTGTCTACAATCAGAGAAGTGTGGATATGTTTTTTGTGTTAATGATAAAAATGTTGATCTTACGTCTTTTGGATCATACACATATTCCTTTTTCTCAATTTTCGTAACTGATGCTGCCATTGGTGATTGGCCCTTAGATAGTGAGGTATAATCATTTGAGAATTCAGAGATATCTTCCTGTGTAAATAAAGTCTTAAAGTAGTATCTTATGAATTGTCCTATTTTCATAGGAGTTTTTTTACCACCAACCGTTGTTACATCGAAGTGATAGTCTTTAGATGATACATCTACGTCAGTTATTTTTAGTCCATTAAAGTACTTTGATTTAGGTTCACTCATATAAAGTATCTCAAATGCTATATATGAATCGTTATCTTCTAATTCTTTAAGTAATTTAAGTAATTTTTCTGAAAACTTTATTCTTGGTAATTGATCACTCATCTCTTTCTTAGTTTTTATTATAAGGTATATATTAAAATTAAATAGTAATTTCTTCGGAATTATTATAATCTACCTTAACTTGACCATCATTCATATTTGGTTCTTTCTTTACAAATTTAGTTTGACAATAAACTACTGTAACATTATCAATTTTGTTAGCTTTGGAATTTCTTTTAGCTAGTTCTGCTGCGAATCTAATTACTTCTGGTGTAGGTAAGTTCTCTCTCACTCTAATAACAACATGACTACCAGGAGAACCTTTTACATGCATCCAAATATCTTCTTTATCTGCTGTATTAAATGTAAGATAGTCATTGGATTTTGCGTCTTTGCCGATAAAAATTGTATATCCAAAGAATTCTTTTTTCTGAATATTTGGAAATTTATCCTTTTTTGATTCGTTGTAAGATTTGTAGTTCTTTATCATAGATTATATATTAAATTTCTGAGCAAAAAAAAAGACTCGTTTCCGAGTCTTTTTTTTTATTAAGATACTTATCTTAGTTAAGTAATCCACTAGCGTCAGTAACTTTAATAGTCATGAACTGCTTTTGTGGGAACCAACCAACTTCAGCAACTGCGTATCTTGAACGTAACAACATTCTTGGTGCGAATGTAGCTTCAGAGATAACTGAGATTGACTGAGCCATTAAGTAAGGTACGAAAATGATACCTGGTTGGTCAGGGTTGTTCTTTCTACCAAGAACGATTCTGTTATCGTTATATCTCATATATGGGTCAACGTAGATAGAGATATCTCCGATTGAACCTACTGGATATAATTGACCAGATGCATTCATTTTAGATTTAGTTGGGTTGATAGTGTACCCAGCGATGTCTTGAAGAGCTGCAGCAAGACCCCCGTTTGTAATAAGGTATTGAGCAGGACCAACACGACCTTCTGTTGCGATGTAGTTCGAAGCGTGAGCAATCTTAGTGATTAATTTACGTTGAACTGCGTGAGTTGTTTCACCACCGATTGAAGAGATACTTACATATGCTGTGTTTAAGTCAAAGATAGTTTGACCAGAAATTGGACTACCACCTGTGTAAAGTGGAGCAGAAGTTCTGTTAAGATCACCCATCTCAAAAATCTTAGCAACGATTTGCTTAGAGATTGTTTGAGAAAGTTCGTTAACAAGAATACTTTCCATTTTTTGTACGATATCCATACCTGTGTTAGCTTTGATATCTTCGATTTCAGTTCTTCTAAGAGCTGAAGATACTTCGATAGTACCAACTGCAACTGTTTTAGAAGAAATTTTCGGTCCGATAACACCAGCGTATGATTTATCGTCAGCATCTCTATCCATTGGATAGTTACCGTTAAATCCAGAACCACCTTGTGTCCAGTTTGCAGAGAAACCAGGGATGTGGTCTTCAAGAGCTGATACTAATTCAACTGTTGGAGTACCTAAACTTACGTTAGCGATTGAGTCTAACTGAGAAGCCATTGATACTACTGAACTAAATGTGTTTCTTGTTTGATCAAATGACCATAGTGTAGAACCACTTGTAACAGCTGTGTGAGCTGTGTTAGCTTGTCTGTAAGCTCTAAAGATTGGATAACCATCGATACGAGAGAATCCTAAGAATTCTACGATACCTTCCTTAGAAGCTGTAGCGTTGATAGCTGTAGCAGCAGTAGCACCTAACTCAACTGTACCAGTTGCGTTGATAGAGTAGTAGAATGGTCCGTTTTGTAAACCACCTGTTGATTGAATAACGTTAGTACCAACACCTGTTAAGATAGCTGTGTTTAACGCTGATTGAGTAGAACCCGCGTTTACTTTGAAGACTTGTGGTCTTTCGTCAGAATTACCTAAATGAGTATCGTCGTAACGAAAATCTACATAAAGTAAATCGATTTTTGGACCTGGAGTTGGTTTAACTGCTACTAAGTCTAAACCGATTGTTTGAGCAGCGATTTTCATTGCTACTGGTAAAAGGTTTTGACCAACATCACCTGAACCCAAGAATGAGTTAGGTGTATTCCAGCTAGAAGCTAGTGTGTTACCAGCTAATGCTGCAGGTTGTGCTGCGATTACTCCGCCCATACCTGATACGTTAGAAGCGTTAACGTAAGCGTTTTCGTTGATTGAGTGGAACTCAGCGTATTCCGCCATCCATTCTACTCTTTCACCTGTAACACCCATGTTTTCCAATACTGGAGACCACTTCTTAACTGCTTTAGATTTGTCTATTCTAATGTGTGACATAGTTAATTTTATTTTTTTTTTGTTATCTATATATAACCCTTTATTTCATTGACTTTTACATCAGTGGATTTTTTATAGATTAAATTGTTCTGAATCTTTCTAAGATTGCTTGAGCTTCTTTATCAGAAAGTTTATCTTCTTGGATAATGCTTTCGTGAGAAACTAACTTCTTAGTAACTGATTCATTTTTTTTCAGATTTCTTGTTGACCAAAAATGTTCAACTTGAGACTCTGTCATTAAGACCTCTTCTGGGTAAAGTCTTGCTTGTGACAAGATTGACTTTTTACCAGAGTCAGTTAATTGTTCCCAGATCGGCTTAACGTTTTCAGGCATCAATCTGATTACTCTTTCTTCAAGAGATTCATTCTTTGTGGAAAGTGCTTCTGCGATTAATGTAAGAACTTCTTTCTGTGTAAAATAACTTCTTTCGTTTATGTGAAGTTTAACAGATTCTTGTTCCTCATCGGATAGTGCATAAAAGCTGTCAACTTGAGACTTGTTTAAGAATTTTAAGAAATTCAAGTCAGTTGTTTCAGAAACTTTACGTTTTTTAGCTTCTTCTATAAGTTTATTGATTGATTCAGATAATTCAGAATCTTCGTGTCCGTGGATTTCGTGAGATTCTTCATTATCATCATTATCGTCATTGTTGTTATCATCTTCGTGTGCGTGAACATGAGATGGATTTACTTCTGAGATACCTTTGTAGTTATCATCATCATGATTATCATCATTATCATCATCATGTGATTGATTCCATGCGTTGTCATCGTTATCATCCTCGTCTTCAACGTTGTCAAATCCTGCTGCTGATAAAGATGGGAAAGCATCTTCTGCTGATTCATTAATTTTACCACTATTTAATTTCTCAACAATCATTCCTTGATAGTTAATTGATTTGTCAAGATTCTCAGCTAAGTACTCAGAGTAAGCGATATTATCATCTAAATGTTCAGCGATGTATTCAGCGTAAGCGATGTTACCTTCAACATGTTCAGCTAAATATTCAGAATAAGCAATTGAGTTATCAACGTGCTCAGCGATGTATTCAGCGTAAGCGATGTTTTTGTCTAAGTTTTCAGCGATGTATTCAGAGTAAGCAATGTTTTTGTCTAAGTTTTCAGCGATGTACTCAGAGTAAGCAATGTTTTTGTCTAAGTTTTCAGCTAAATACTCAGAGTAAGAAATATTTTTATCTAAGTTTTCAGCGATATATTCAGAATAAGAAATGTTTCTATCTAAATTTTCAGCTAAGTACTCAGAATATTCAATGTTTTTATCTAAATTTTCAGCTACGTATTCAGTATAGTTGATTGCTTTTTCAAGATTCTCAGCTAAATAATCATTGTGTTTGATTAATTTGTCAGTAGTTGTTCTAAGATTTTTGTTTTCGTTTACTATTATTTGAACTTTCTCAGCTAAATAGTCAAGATATTTAACAACTTGAGAGTTTGTGCTGTTAAGTTCTTCATAGTATTCAAGTAATTGCTCTAATTTCTTAGGATTCATGTTACCCTTAGAAATTGCAGATTTGACTTCTTTCTTAGTAGAAGCGATCTCGTTCACTAAATACTTAGAATAATCAGTCAACTGTTTTTTCGTAACAAAGTCGTTATTGTTCATGTTGAATAATTGATTTATTTTTGACTCATCGGACATTTCATATATCCTAAAGTTAGATTGTGGATTGTAACCTAAAGATTCATTTAATACCTTAACACTCATTTTAGCCGATGCGAAACCTGGGTCAGCAACGATGTCGTAAGTGAATAATTTTTTAAGTGAAACAGAGCCATCTGATTCAGTAATACCTGCCGCTCTTGAAGAAACGAAAACAGGACAACCATCATCGACTAAGGCTTTAGCTTCTTTACCCCAATAGGTACTAAGAAGTTGAATTTCACCAGATACTAAATTTTGTTCTTTGATATACTCGGCTTTTTTAATAACGTGAGAAGCTCTTGCCAAAGATGTGTCGAAAACATCTGGGTGGTCAAACTCACCGTAAACAGCACCTAAGCTGCTCATTCTTTCGTTTAACTCGTTTAGTGCTGGTAGAAATTTATCAGCTGTATAAATACGTTCATTACGGTTTTTAACACCAAATTCGGTGAATGTACCACCTAATACGTACTTATTTTTAGTTGATGAATTTTCTCTTATTAGCGAACTTGTTGAGTTTTCTACAATTAAGACAGGTTTCATTTAAAATAATTATTTTTTAAAGTTCAGAGTATATATAATCGTTAAAAATCCACCTTTTTTCATAGGTGGATTTTTTATAGAAAAGATAATTTCTTTTATATAAAAGGTTAATTTTTGTATAGGAGGAAGAGAATACTTTTTAATAAATACCTTAAAATTTTGTGGTTTTTTATGATCCTAACAAGAGAGATAAATATTAAAGTAACTGAGTCTAATTATCAATACTATGAAGACTTAGGTTATGATGTTGCAATAGGTGAGTTTCTTACTATACCAATTGAGTTAATATCTAAAGGTTCACATCATAAGATAACTTGTAAGTGTGACTCTTGTGGTATCGAGAAAGATGTTATTTATAAAAATTATATTAAATATGATAATAAGTGGGGTGATTATAGCTGCAGAAAATGTTCAGAAGTAAAAAGAAAAGAAACACTCCGTAAAAACTTTGGTGTTGATTATCCTATTCAAAATAAAAAAGTAATGAATAAGATGAAAAAGACTCTATTAAATAAATATGGAGTTGATAATATATCAAAGAAAACTAAACAAACTGATAATTCCTAATAAGAATTATGTATGATTCAATTTATAGAAGGAGAATTCTATACTGGACAGATAGAATTCTCAAACAATGGAAATGCATCCATTAATATTAACGGCAAAGAAATATTCATTCATAGAAAAAATACTTCAACCTCTTTACATTTAGATACTGTAAGAATTCAATTATTCAAAGGTGAAAGAAAAATAGAAGGTAAAGTAGTAGAAGTTTTAACAAGATTCAAAAAAGAATATGTTGGTCGTGTCCAAAAAGGAAAAAAATCCACATTCGTAGTTCCCGATAGTATTAAAATACCAGTTGATTTTTATATCAAAGGTGGTCTAATCGCTGAAGATGGTCAAAAAGTAATTGTTGAGTTAACAAAGTGGGAAGATACTAAATCACCACAAGGTAAAATCACAAAAGTATTAGGTAACTCTGGTGATAATAACACCGAAATGAATTCAATTATGTTTGAGTATGGTTTGCCTGTGGATTTTCCACAAGAAGTAATCAATGAGTCAGAGTTAATATCTGAAGTTATTTTTGACAAAGAAATTTCTAATAGACGTGATATAAGAGATATTACTACATTTACAATTGATCCAGTTGATGCTCGTGACTTTGATGATGCTTTATCTGTCAATATTCTATCAGAAAATAAATTTGAGATAGGTGTTCATATAGCCGATGTAGGTCATTATGTTAAACCAGGAACTAAGTTAGATGATGAGGCTTTTAAGAGAGCGACATCTGTTTATTTAGTAGACAGATGTGTTCCTATGTTACCTGAAAGATTGAGTAATGGTATATGTTCATTGAAACCAAATGAAGATAGATTAGCATTCTCTGTTATCTTCACAATTAATAATGAAGGTAAGATTTTAGATACGTGGTATGGTAAAACTGTAATTCACTCTGATAGAAGATACTCTTACGAAGAAGCTCAAGAGATAATTGAAGGAGTTGATGGTGATTATTCAACTGAAGTAAGACTACTTAATACATTAGCTCAGAAAATTCGTAAGAAAAGAATCACTGATGGATCTATTGAAATGGGTGGTATTGAAGTAAGGTTTAAGTTAGCTGAAGATAATAAAAAACCAATCGGAGTTTATTTCAAGTATCAAAAAGAATCAAATAAACTTATTGAAGAGTTTATGTTATTGGCAAATAAATCAGTAGCTAAACTTCTTTCTGATTCTCAGTGGTTTAATGTGTATAGAGTACATGATACTCCTAATATGGAAAAACTTCAACAATTAGTAAATGTTTGTAATAATTTTGGACATGATGTTAAGATTGAAGGTGAAGGTGATGAGTTAAAGAAATCTATTAATCAGTTATTAAAAGATATTAAAGGTTCTCCTGAAGAGAATATGATAGAAACATTAGTAACTCGTTGTATGTCTAAAGCGACATACACTATTAAGAACATTGGCCACTATGGTTTAGGATTTACTCACTATTCTCACTTTACTTCTCCGATAAGAAGATATCCGGATTTAATTACACATAGAATATTGTTTGATTTTCTCAACAAAGCTAAGCAAGGTAATCCCGGTAAAATTGAAGAACAATCAAAATGGTGTTCAACAAGAGAATTAGTAGCAGCAAAGGCTCAAAGAGATTCTATAAAGTATAAGCAAGCTGAGTACCTACAAGATAAGTTAGGTAGTGTGTTTGATGGATTGATATCCGGTGTAACTGAGTGGGGTATTTATGTTGAACTTATTGAAAGTAAATGTGAAGGTCTTATTAGATTTCAAGATATGGGTAAGATAAAGGTTGATGTCGAGCACTATACTGTTACTGATCAATTAGGTAATAAGATTAGATTGGGTGACCAAATCAAAGTTGTGGTAAAAGGTGTGGATTTAGAGAAAAAACAAGTCGATTTTAGTTTATTCTAATGAAAGTTGAATTTAATGTAGAGTTAAGTAGTAATAAAATAAGTGATTATGAAAACTTATTGTCAAGATTTTCAAATTGGAAAAAATACAAAAGAGAAATAAATCTAAGTCAGTTATTAGATTCGGGTAAGAAAATTGAATTTGAAGTTGATATTCCTAATTCACAAAGTGTTTTCTATGTGAATATATCAACTGATACTTGGACGACTATGGACGCGAGTGGTGCTTGTGCCGTCATAAATAAAATGACATTTATAATATTGGAAAATATTGTCATTGAGTTAAAACTTTCTTTAAATGTTTTAACGACAACATTTGGTAATATACTAAGAAACTTACTTGATAGCAATATAGATTTAAAACTTTATCAAAATACTCATATAGAAGGACAAGTGATTGATTTTTATTTTGAATTACCAAAACAAGCCGCATGAAATTTGTAAATGTTATAACTCAATCTACTCAATCTGAAATAGATGAAATACTTTATTCTATGTCTTTAGATGATGCTAAACAAATAGAAAAGATATACTCTATGTTTGATTTTGTGGAGTATACCTCAAAAAATGGATTTGAGTGTATGTTTTGTATTGTAGATGAAAATGATTTATTGGCGTTATCAAAAAGTTATAATAAGTTCGATATAAAACACGATTTTTTTGATTTAACCAAAAATGTCTTTTATGATAATAAGTTTCCAATAAACTTTAAGAATCAATATGGTCTCACTGTCAAATCAAAAGTTTCTAAACTTATTGAAAAATTTAAAATTGAATTTACTACATCTGATATTATTTTAGATAAAATATTAGAAAAGGGTATTGACAGTCTTACTGATTTTGATAAGTCAGTTTTGGAGTCTGTTTAGAACTCAAACTCTCCACCTCCACCTTCACCTCCTTCAGCTGGAGCTTCTCCACCACCCTCAGCCGGTGCTGCTTGAGCTTCTCCACCACCCTCAGCCGGTGCTGCTTGAGCTTCACCACCTTCCATCGGTACATCTCCACCACCTTCAGCTGGTGCTCCCTCAGCTCCTCCTGCAGCTGCTGCCGCTGCGGCTGCCGCAGTTGCATCTTTAGCCCAGTATTTTTGATTTTCAGCTTTTTCTTCTGGTGTTAACTTGAACACTCTATCCATAATCCATTCAATATGGAAGTAAGGTTTTTCACCATTCATTACACCAAGTAATGTACCAACTATTTCGGATTTTTTAGTTAAGTTGTTTAGTTTTTTCCACTCCTCAAATACTTGATTTGTATAAAATTCAATATCTATTTGATTTATTAGAATCTCATCATCTTTTAACTCCGGAAACTCAATCATTAATTGAAGTCTTATTGGTTTAACAACAATTTCCTTAAAGTTAGCTCTAAGTCTACTTATGAAATTATGAAATTTAATCTCATCTCTGGTCATTTCAGCAGCGTCTGTAATTAAATTACCACCACCACTATCACCTTCAAAACGAGTTAAAGGAATTTTAGATGCTCTTTTTAGTGCTTTATAGAACCAAGATAACATAGTCTCATCATTCAAGTCATGTCCTGTTGGTGATACTAGTTCCATATTAGGTGTACCGGCATCTCCCTCAGGAAACCAAATTTGTTTGTTATAAGGTAAGTGTTTTGCTCCATTTATAGTCAATGTACCTAAAGTATCATCCCATTCAACCTCTTCAGAATAATCATGAATTAATTGACCAATTTGTTCTTCAGCTCTTTGTCTTGATAGACCTTTAATCGGAATAGTAAATTTCTGATAAATTGTTGCGTTTATGATGTTAAACATAATTCTTGTTTGTTCAAGAATTTTTAATTGATTGTATGGTTTAATAAGACCTTCAACATAAGATGTTTCAGAATAATCGTTTTGTGTTGAGTATGAAATATAAATAATCTGTGAGTCTAAGAATATTCTTCTTAATTGAGGATCTTCTGGAAATTGAATCCATAAGTGACCAATTGCTGGTTCGTAAGCTGGAACTAATGTTTCTGGTCTTAATCTGTTAAATCCAATAACATTTTTCTTTTTATCATCATAGATAATCTCAATAGCTAAATATCCGTCAATAAGAAAGTCTCTCATCATTGACCAGGCTGTGATGTTATCCGAGAATCCAAACTTATTGTATATTCTCTCAAAGAATTCTTGATATTTATCTTTTATTTCTTGTGAATAATCGGTAGAAAGTGCTTTTGGTGCACAAAAATCTCTATCATCATTATAAACAATAGCTTCATCAGTTATTGTTGAAATAAAGTCTCTAATTTCATCTTTGATTGAGTATTCTCTAAGTATTCTTCTTTTATCAGCATAAGCTTTATCTAAGTAAGGAATAGACTTTCTATTAAGTACAGATGATACGGCTCTTTGTGAAAAGAAGTCATACATACTATTTCCTTTTGATGAATAAGGATCTTCATTGATACCAATACCTACTTGATTTCTGATGATCATATCATCATAATTCATTCCATAGTTTGATAGAGATCTAAGAATTCTACTGAATAAGCCTCTATTTTCAATGGCGGAATTCATAGTCATTCCACTTTGATTCATTCCATTTTCGTTATAGGTAGCCATTCTTTATAAGATATTAAATTTAATGTTATATATTAAATTTTTTTCCTCTCTTCAAATCAACGCCCGTATTTGATTTGACTGTTTCTAATCCTTTTTACGTGATTATAAAGAGCGTCATATTTGTCGTTTAACTCTTTGTTAATATCATACCACTCACTTATATTACTTAGCATTAATTCTTGATGTCTTTCTTCTTTACTAGATATTTTTGATTCCCAAATTGTTAAAAGTTTTTTTGGATCATATTTATTTTTTGGATGTTGAGAGAAAAAGAAACGAGGTAGTATTTCTAAACTGATTCTGTGTACTAATACTAACTGTATTGAGTTAAACTCCATAAGTGCATACTCAAATCCTAGTTTTTTCAACTCCTCATACATACCATTGTAGTCTACTTTAAGTGCTCTATCCTTTGTGAAATCTTCTTCGGTTATAAACTTGTCAAAAAGAGCAACTCTTAATTCCAAAGGTATAAAGTTAAAGTTCACACAAAAAAGAATAATTTTGTTAGAGAATTTTTTGTAAGAAGCTACAAATACCGGTGCCCACTTCATCCAGTTAGAGTCATCTTTGTAATGAAAAAAATAAAAACTACCGGGTTTTACGTTTTTTATTGGAATATTTTTTACCAAATCATCAGTTTGTTGGTATTTTTCATAAAGAAAAATGGAATTATTCTTAAAGTTATCTGGTATTCCATTTCCGTGTACTAATAAACTTAATCTAGTTCTTTCAGCTAACTCGCCCATAGTAAAGAGTTTTCTTTTATATATAAAAATAAAAGCTATGCTTAATTCTAAGCCTAATAACTCAAATTATAATCAAGGTAATTACATTCCTAAGTTTAAGGATAAGGTAATTAAATTAAACACACATGGTGGTGTTTACTTTAGAAGTTCTTGGGAAAAGAAGATAATGACTTGGTTAGATCACAATCAAAAGATTATAAAATGGGGTGCTGAGTGTATGAGAATACCTTATCAGATGACACATTTTGATAATGGTGACGCTAAAATAAAAGAACATTGTTATTATCCTGACTTTTACTATGAGATGAGATTGGATGATGGTACATTAAAACAAGTAGTGGTTGAAGTTAAACCAATGAAAGAATATAAAATGGTTCAGGACTTAAATGAAGGTCGTTTAACTGTTCCTGATAAGAGTCTTAAAAAGTTAAAAAACTTTGAGTATGACTTAAAAATGGCTTATAAGAATAAACAGAAGTGGGAAACTATGATTTCTTGGTGTAATAAAAAGGGATATGAATTTATTATTATTACAGAATTACATCTGAAGAAATTTAATGTGTGACAATTATAAAAATTGAACATATTATTATAATAATAGGAGTGAGTCTCGCTATCAATCTACTTAAATTTGGTAATATAAAGTTTAGAATCCATCTACCTACTATAAGAGTAAGAATTAAAATACTGTAGTATTTTAATTCGGAAAATAAAGATATTCCCAACCATAAATAAAATATTAGTTGTGTTAAAAAATATAAATAATCTATTTTAAGATTTTTTTCTCTTTCTAAAACTGGTTTATCCAATCTTTTATAATTGAAAAGATAATATAAATTAGATAAGATAAATAAAATTGGACAATATAGAATTATACTACTCAACATTTTTAATATCATTTAATGCAACTAAGTTATTGAATTCATATTCTTCTAACTTTATAGACTTTTTTTCACTTAGTATGTTGTATAAACTATCAGAAATTAAAGCTTCTGAAAACTCACCAACTGTTCTTATATAAGAATCTGGAACATCATTGGTTCTATTTTTATAAACTAAATTAGTAAATATTTTTAAATCATCTGTTTTTAGATGGAGTGAAGCTCCATCTGGTTGAATTTCATTTTTGGAAGATTCTTCCCAAATTTGTAAAAAGACTTTATTCATACATGTAATTTGATTATTTTATCATGAATTTAAACAAAGTTTAGTTTATTGTATAGAATAAAAAAAACACTATATGAAAATTAAACAAGAGTATATTTGGTTAGATGGGTCTGAACCCCAACAACTCAGAAGTAAAACTAAAATTGTTAATGAATCTATTGGATTAGATAACAATCCTGAACACTATTCGATGTGGTCTTTTGATGGTAGTTCTACATTACAAGCTAAATCTGGTAAAGGAGAAAATACAGATTGTCTATTGAAACCAGTTTTTGTTGTAAATGATCCTTTTAGAGGTTCTGCACATAAGCTTGTTCTTTGTGAAGTTTTAAATCCTGATGGTACGCCACATATAACTAATCACCGAAGAAAACTCGCTGAGACTGTTATAGAACTTTCTTTAGATTTTCTTACTAAAAGTGAGGCTCCGTGGTTTGGTTGGGAACAAGAATATACACTTACTCATAAGCCTAATATGCCATTTGGTGAGGGTATTGGATTACCACTTGGATTTAGTTTAGATTCATCTAATAATCCAAGACCACAAGGTGATTATTATTGTGGTATTGGTGCTGATACTGTAATTGGTCGAGAAATCGTTGAAGAACACATGAATATGTGTATGGAAATTGGTTTAGATATTTCTGGAGTTAATGCTGAAGTTCTTCTTGGACAATGGGAATATCAAATTGGACCAGTGACTTCACTAAATGGTTCAGACCAATTGTGGATGTCTCGTTATATCTTACAAAGAGTTGCTGAGAAACACAGTGTTAATGTTTCTTTACATCCAAAACCACTTAAGGGTGATTGGAATGGCACAGGTTGTCACGTTAATTTCTCTTCAAGTGAAATGAGAAAAGAAGGTGGTATTGATATTATTATGGAGTCAATGTCTAAATTAGAGTCAAATCACATGGAACATATTGATGTTTATGGTTTACATAACGAACAAAGATTGACTGGAGCTCACGAGACATCAGGTATTCATGAGTTTAGTTATGGTTTTTCTACAAGAGATACTTCGATTAGAATTCCTGCTCAGGCTCAAGTAGATGGTTGTGGATATTTTGAGGATAGAAGACCAGCGTCTAACTGTGACCCTTATTTAGTTTCTGATAGAATGTTACAAACTATTTATAGTGAAGTCGAAACTGAGGCTTAATATAATTGTAAAAAAGAAACCCACTCAAATGAGTGGGTTTTTTAGTTTAAAGATGTTTTAATTTTTTAAGATTGATATTAGAGTGAGTGTAGTCCCATTCCGTCATTTGACCCTTCTATTGATATTAATTTAATAAGATGTTCGTTATCACCTTTTTTCTTATAAAGTTCGTTATATCCTTTTGCAATGCCTCTCTTAAAGACCTCTGTGAAGTAAGCAAATGCGTTGACTGATTTATCTTCGTTAAAATTGTACCAGTTTTGGAACATATCTAAAAGTCCTGATTGATAACAGTCTAACTTATCATCATTAGACCAGTATCTCATTTTTTTGATTGTTTTCTTTGCTAGAAGTTCTAGCATTTTCTCGGCGTTTCTTGTTAGTTTTCCTTGGGCTTTTGATACGATAATTTCTACGTAGAGATCTTTGTTATTTAAGTACATTCATTTTAGCTTATTTTTTCTAAGGATTTATCCTTTTTAGCTATTGATTTCATGTTATATATTTTTATTAACTAAAAGTTTTTTAAAATAAAAAATCCTCAAATTTCTTTGAGGATTTTAATCTTATTAATTTAATTAAAGTTTGATTCTTTCTTTGTATTGAAGTTCTTTAACACCGTTTAATTCAGCATCTAAGTGATTTCTTCTTTTTTCTAAGTTTTTAAGAGCTGTTGTTAAAACTACTGATTCACCAATCATTTGGATAGAACCTTTAACTTTTTCAATATTAAATTGAACGTCTTCAAGTTTTAAGCTAATTTCTCTTTCTTTGTCCTCAAGTTTTCTTTTAACTATAATTTCTTTTCCTAATTTATTTTCATAGAAATAAGTTAAGTCGTAGTTAAGTTCATTTCTAACTTCATTTACTAATTCAATAGCTGATTCGTATTTGAAGAATGAGTTACCATATCTTTCATCACATCTGTAAAGGTAAGTGCTGTTTTTGTAATTGAAAGCAAAACACTCTAAATAAGGATTTACTAAGTTACCAACTTTTTTAACAACATCTAACTCAACAAATTTATCCATATTTTTAGAAACTTCTTGTAGGACAGGATAGAAGTTTTTATTTACGATAGGGATAATTGGTGATGAGAATAAAGATTCAAGTGTTGTTTCTTCGTTCATCTCATCATCATTGATGTAAAGACCATCTTTCTTAGCAACTGAAAGACCTAATGTTAAATACTCAGAAATTCTAAAATTGATTCTATCTTCTGTGATAGTAGCATATTTCATAGCCGTTTCTAAAGTTCTCATAGATCTTAAATCTTCTTCATCTTTAACATGATTCTCAAGAAGAGTTTTTTCAATATTATTTTCTGTTAAAATAAACCAAGAATCTTTGATAAGTGCAATATGACCATCTTCCACTTGTTCAACAATTGTAAAAATAGACTCTCCTTTACCACCAGATAATAAGTTGCTTCTTTTTTCTGGAGATGAAGTCAAGTTGTGAACAAATAATTTAATTTCTGGAACCCAGTCATAAACTGCCAATTCGTTAAGAATTTTTGACATTCTATCTTGTTCAGAATCTAAACTAATTGTTTGTAACAATACATTGATTGGTTGTCTATAAAGTTCACCTTGGTTTTGTGAATTAAGAACATTATATAAACTCTTAAGTTCGTATAACAATTCATAACTTTTCATATCATCATTTAGACCTTCTAATAATGATTTGACTTTTTTGTCGTAAGTAAATACCTTCAGTCTCTCGTTAAGAGAATTGATAATTGTTTTTTCTGAGTGCTCATTACAAGCATTCATGTGTCCTTCTATGATTACAGCAATCTCTTCTTGGTCAAGTGTAAGATCCTTCTTGAAGTTAAACAATTCGAGTTTAAGATTCTTCATATTTTAAAATATTATTTTTTATTTTACTCTATATATTATGTATAAAAAGTGATTTTTTACCATTTTTTATTTTTACGCATTGGGGTCAATCGGTGGGTTACTTCCACCATCATTTCCTGAGCTAGCACTATATGGATTAGCCGGTCCAGTTCTAGATTGTTGTCTTGCCTTAAGTATGTTACTAAACCATCTTGTTCTTTTCGGAGCATAGATAAAGTAGTCTTGGTTTGGAGTTGGACCACCTCCATTAGGACCTGGATTGTCATCCGTTGGATTTGATGACCCCGGAAATCCACCAAAACTTGATGTTCCGCTAATTGAAGTTGCTCCAATTGGAATAGAAGAAGTGTCTGGTGGGAATGGCCATCCCCATTCAGTTGGAAAATCACTAGGATCCCATGGTCTTCCTGGATAGGTAAAGTATGGTGGTAGTGGACCTCTAGGATTAGTTCTTGGAGGTTGTACAAGATTTGTATAGGTACCACTATCCGGATAAGTATTAGGGTCTGTTGGTGGTTCGCCATATGTAACTGGATAACCATCAGGATTTACTCTATCTTTTCTGAAAGCTGGATAATAAGTTTGTACCTCAAAAGTAGCCTTTAGCTCAATGTTGTTATCAGATGTTAGATTTTTTTCTCTACTCATTTGAATCTGATTATTATCTGGCATTAGAATTACAGCATCAATATTCATAAAGTTGTACTCAAAGTACATAAATTTATAAAGCCATAGTGTGTCCATAATTGCTTGACTACATTTGAATGTGTCAATTTCTGAAGATAACTTTATAGTCAATTCATAATTTACAGTAATTGGAATGGCTCTTACCTTTGCTAAAACTTTTCTTATTTCTAATTCATTTTCAACAACCATTTTTAGCCAAACATTTGGATTCGCAAATTCGTCACCTCTAATGTTAAATCCGGTCATTGTTAAGTGACCTCTTGGTATAAGATCTGTATTGAGTTCAACAAATCTATTTTCGGATACTATATCATCTTGGAAAGTATCTAATAAGAATCTTTCATCACCGGTTAGAGAGTAGTAAATTGGAACTTGGACGTAGTAGTCGCCTTTGGAAAATCGGTTTACCCATTTTATTTGACCTTCGAGTGTATCAAGTACACATACTGTAAGATCTCTAAAGAAAACGTCCTCAAAATTAAAATGTTCACCTATCATAATTACTTTTATTTGTAAATTATATATAAAAACTTTTGTTTCTCGTTGTGTAAAACAAAACAGAATAAAAATCATAAACATGATATGTCAGTTAACAATTTACTTTTATGGGAAAAGTGGCGTCCTAAAAATTTAGACGACCTAATTTTACTTCCGAGAATACAAAATCATTTTAAAGATGGTGTGAACCAAAATTTTATATTTTACGGTCACTATGGTACGGGTAAAACATCATTAGCAAGAATACTTATTGGTAAGTACACAAAAGATAAACCTTTTTTAGAGCTTAACAGTTCTCTTTTTACTTCAATTGATGTTTTAAGAAATGAAATTGAGGACTTTTGTAAGTTTACACCTATGATGTCAACCGATTCTGATATAAAATATATTTTTCTTGATGAGTTTGAGAGAGTTTCATCTCAGTTTCAGGATGCTTTCAAGGCATTTATTGAAAAATACAATAAAAATGTAAGATTCATAATAACTACTAACCATATCAATAAAATATCCGAAGGTATAAAGTCGAGAATACCACAGATTAATTTTGATTGTCAAAATGTTGAAGAAGAAAAATATCTCAAACAGGAGATATACAAAAGAATTACTAATGTTATTCTTCCCCAAGAGAACACTACTATTCCTAAAGAAGATTTAATTTCAATTATTACAAAAAAGTTTCCAGACTTTAGAAGTATTATTGTTGAGGTACAAAATTATATATCTTCTGGAGGTAATCAATCAGAGACTGTTAATGTCTCTACACAAACAAAATCAAAGCTATATGAGTTTGTTACCTCATCTGATGTATCTTATGAGCAAACTTATCATTTTTTGATGTCTGGATTCGGACCAGATAAAATTGATGTTATGATACAACTATTAGGTAAACCATTTATCGAATGGTATATGTCTCAGAATAAACCTAATGTTGAGAAATTATTTAATTGTAATTATATTATTTCTGATTATGGTATTAAATTATCAGAGGTGTCAGATCCAATTGTACTTGGTATGACTATAATCGGTAAATTTAGAGACGTATTAAATTAACTTAGACGGTATATAATTTTATATATACTACAAATGGCTAATTTTAATTTCATAGATTTTTATATTGGATATCCAGGTCACCCAAGGTTTCGTGATCCCGAAGTCATCGAGGATGATATAGTTCGAGTTATCATACAAAAATATGAAATGATAGTCTTTACTAATAAAGGTGAGGTTTTTGGTGACCCTAACTTCGGTGCTGATTTAGTTAAACTTCTACATGAAACAAAGATATCTAATAGAGCCGTAGAGGCCGAAATCAGAGCACAAATAGCAGATTACATACCTGAAATTGAAGGTATAGAATTCAATGTTGAAGTAGAATTCTTTGACCATCCAGATAGACATCTTGAGTATATGATTATATACTTTACAATAGCTGGTTACCAAGTTTATGCTACTGTAACTTAATTAGATAGGACAACTTGTCGCTGTATAAATATATTTGTAGTTTCTCTTAATCTTTACACCTAAACTTTCAGCGGTAGTTACTATGTCTTCTAAACATTCTGAATCAGCACCACCAACTATTTCAACTTCTCTACCTTTTAATGATGTGAGAATTTCATAGAGTTTTTTTGGACAGTGAAACCAAGCGTGCTTATTATTAATAAATGTAATAATTGTACCCTCTTTTGTTGAAAAAATATCTCCTTTTTTTAAAGTTTTATCTTCTTCTTTTTTACTAATTTCTTCATATACGTTTTTGTCAAGAACTTTCTTGTAGAAATCGGCGTCAACGTCGTAATTGTATCGTTTTTCTATCAATTCTTTTTGGTTTGGAAAATGATAAAGATCTTTGTGTATAGGAATTTCTGGATCCTCTTCATATAAATAGTCTTTGTCAACTATCTTACCATCGACATGATTATCCCAGACTTGATATACACTATTAAAGTTTTTACAATGTTTCTTTAATTCATTGAGATACATCTCTGAGAAAAACTTCTTAAAGGATTTCTGAACATCAACTACTATTAAAGTATCTTCATTGTAACTCTCAAAGGTTCTTATAAATCTCATATACTATATATTAATAAAAAAACCCATCATTTCTGATGGGTTCATAAAATATCTAATTTGATTAAGCTGGAAGTTCTTCTTCGCCTTCTTCCTCTTCTTCTTGGCCTTGAGCTTGTCCCTGACCTTGAGCTTGTCCCTGACCTTGAGCTTGTCCCTGACCTTGAGCTTGTCCCTGACCTTGTCCCTGATCTTGAGCTTGTCCCTGACCTTGAGCTTGTCCCTGACCTTGTCCCTGATCTTGAGCTTGTCCCTGACCTTGAGGTTCTTCAAATTGGCCTTCTTGAGCTTGTCCTTGTGGTTGAGCTTGTCCTTGTGGTTGAGCTTGTCCTTGTGGTTGAGCTTGTCCTTGTGATTGAGCTTGTTCTTGACCTTCTTGACCTTCTTGTGCTTGTCCTTGTGGTTGAGCTTCAACTTGAACTTGTGGTTGAGTTTGTGCTTGACCTTCTGGTTGAGTTTGTGCTTGACCTTGTGGACCACCCATTATAGCGTTTCCTGGAATTTTATCAACATCCAGATTGTTCATGTTAATATATTTAATGATTTCTTCAGCGATATCAACATCACCAAAAAACTGACGTAAATTTTTACCAGTATCGTCTTTAACTTTTTTAACGTACGCATTAATCAACGACTGAGGAATATCAATCATTGTTTTAACTTTGTATATATCGTTCACCTGTAAAACAGACTCTCTAATTATATCTTCTCTGTTTTTCTTTAGACGATAATTTTCAAATGTTCTAATATGCTTCATTTTAATTTAGATATTTTTTATTAATTATATATTAAGTATTAAAACTCATTTTTTATCAATTTAATTGACAAGTACCAATCCTAAAATTAGACCTATAATAGCGACGCCTCCACCGACACCACCCCAAATCATTTTACCTTTTAGTCCTCTGATTTGCTTATCTTTTATTTCAATTGTCTCATCTTTTAATTTCATTTGCTCTACCCAAAAAGCTTCTTTTATAATATATTCGTTTACTCTCTTTTGTAGATTTTCAATTTCTTTGTCTTTTATTGCAAGATTCTCTTTAAGAGTTTTTATCTCAACTTTTTGTAAATCAATTACTTTTTGTTTGTCATTTACAGTTTTAATACATATTGAGTCATATTCTGATATTTGCTGAGCATATTTTTCTAAAAGTAATAGTAGGTCTGAATTATTGTCTAATTTCTGAGCTTGTTCAATGGTTAATACAATTACTTTTTGACCAAGTGAATCTACTTCATATCTTGGATATTCAATTGATTGTGCGGATAGTGTTAGTGTAAATACTAAGAATACTAATAAACTAATTAATTTTTTCATTTCTGAGTTTTATTTTTTATTGAATTTAACAAATCATCCCCAGTTCTGTTTGGTGGATTCTTTTTAAACTCTTCTATTTTTTGTTTTGTCTGTTCTAAATCTTTTTTCATTTTATCTAAATTGTTTTTAGAATTTGTGGCGTTTTGCTCAGCTATTTTAATTTCTGATTCTAGTTTCAACACTTTTTCTTGAAGAGCTTTATCCTTTTTCTGTAAATCTACAAACTCAATCTCTAAACCTTTAATCTTTTTGTCAGATTCTTTTTTCTTTTCTTCTAAGGCATTATATTCAGCCTCTATTTCTTTCAACCTTTGTTTTAAAGATGGATCACTACTAAAGAACCATTTGTATCCAAATAGTAAAGAAACTCCTAATAAAACTAGTATAATTATGGTTTTTATATCAAATTTCATAATATTTTTATTTTTTGATATATATAAAAATATTATTTACCAACTTTTATATTTTAAAATTTTGATATATATTTGTACTTATGGAATATAATAAATTAATCTCTTTTGACTTTGATGACACTTTATGTCACACACCACTCCCAGAGGATGGAAAACAAATATGGTTTGAGAAAACCGGAACAGAATGGCCGTATAACGGTTGGTGGTCTAAACCAGAGAGTTTAGATTTAGAAGTTTTTGATATCCCTGTGAATAATTGGGTTTATCAAAGATATTTAGAAGCAGTAATCGATGATTCAGCTTATCTTATTTTAGCCACTGGTAGAATTGAAGCTCTTAGAAAAGAAGTAGAGTTGGTTCTTAATCATCATAATCTTTCTTTTGACGAAGTTTATCTTAATTTCGGAGGTGATACATACGCATTCAAAACAAGATTATTTGAGAATTTAATAAAAAAGGTTAATCCACAAGAGTTTATTATGTATGATGATAGACAAGAACACCTTCCTAAATTTGAAGAATGGGCAACAACACAACCTTGTGTAGTTACTATTGTGGATGTAGTAAACAAAACAACAAAAACTTTTAATAATTAATAGATATAAAAAATATGGCAACAATTACTAAGAAAAAAACTCAATCAAAAGTAGATGAGATTTTGTCTAAACCATTTAGACTTATATTACATAATGATGATTATAACACTTTCGATCATGTTATCAATTGTTTAATGAAGGTCTGTGGTCATGAACTTGAACAAGCATCACAATGCGCACACATCGTGCATTTTAATGGTAAGTGCGATGTTAAGTATGGTGATTATGAGACTATCTCTACGATGAAAGAAAAACTTCAACATTCAGGACTTATTGCTACTCTTGAAGTTAATGGTTAAGGTTTACGACCAAACCAGTCCATACTACCATTATAGTTACTACCAGACTTATATCGATTCTGTACTTGTCTTCTAACTCTTAAAACTTGACTATAGTCTACACCTTCTACGTAATCAATATTTGATAGGCATTGGTTTATGTAAGTAACCATTTCTTTATCTATTGATTTAGACATATATTCATCTACCATTTCTTTGAATTCGGATTTAGGAAATATAGATGTTGTGTTAACTATTGTCATAACACAGTCGTCATGTCCTACGTCAGCTGCGTATTTTATGTTACCGGCTGATGTGGTGTGTTTTACAAATGTTGTGATTTCTCTTATTGTTTCTTCGTTGTTAATAGAGAATCCTTTAGATAACATTAGGTCTTGATAATCTTTTACCAACATATTTTTATTTTCACCTACTTTTAGACCAATCTTTTCTTCGGTTGAGTCTGCTCTGTGTTTGTATCTAATAAATACACTAGATCCATAGTTATTATTTCCATCAAAAACGTGTGGCATCTCGGCGAGTAAAGCATTTCCGTAGTTATTTAACTCTAAAACTATTTTAACATTTTCTGGATTAAGATACTCGAATACTAGTACATAAAGAAGTTCGGCTAATTGTTTGACAGATATAATATTACTTCTAAAAAGACCTATCTGTTCAAGTCTAAAGAAGTCCACAATTGATTTATAAGATAGTTTCTGAATTTCTACTAAATCTTTTGGTTTATTTGTTATTCTAAACATATTTATAACAGAGTAATCTTGACCTAATCCTTCTGATATATCGACAGATAAAATAATTTTATAATCCTTTCTCCTGACAGGCACAAACAAATCATCATCCTCTACCCATTTTAGTCCTTCATAACTAAATTTTATGAACTTATTAAACTCAAATATTTCCTCAAATTCATAGTTCTTTTTATTCTTTAATAAATCTTCTATTATACCTTCGTTTAGAAGTGATTTACTGGAGTTTATAAATCTTAGACCATATTCCTGATTAAACGCATCTTCACCACCAATATCTTTTATTGCTTCTTCTTTCCATGTAGTTACTTCGGCTATTTCCCTAATTGATATTTCTAACTCTTTTGAGTTTAATAGTTGTAAAGTTTTTACTTCTTCATCTGAACAAACATCATTATTGTATATTGATATAACATCTTTTTGTAAATCCATATTATATCCCATATCAATTTTGGTTAAACTACCCCATCTTTCTTTTATATTGTTTAACACATCTTCTTTTTCTAAGCCATTTTCATATAATTTATGATTATTCAATCTAACATAAGTTACAAATCTACCAGGTACTTGATACCAATAAACTCTCATTGGTTTATAGTTATTTTTCTGTGGATCACCAACTGGTCGCTCAGCATCTGTTAATAATCTGTGGAATAAGTTCATTCCATTTGGAGTTGATGTAATAATAATCTTTGAGTTTTGTACGGCAGCGGTTGTTGGAAAGGCTGCTGTGTAGTATGGTTCTATAATGTTGGATGGAATGTGAGCAAACTCATCTAAATAAAGAACGTCAATGGTAAAACCAATAGCTGGTGTTTTTGTTCTAGCTGATGTCTTGATTCTACATCCGTTCTCAAATGTTAGAGACTTTTGATTCCAAGTTTTAATACCGGGTTTTAGAAAGAATGGTAGTAATGTATAGATTGATTTAATCTTATCGACAATTTCTACAGCAGTATCACCTTTGTTAGCAACAATCATTATGTTCTTGTCATTATCAAATAGAATTTTGTGTAACATGAAAATAGCGGAGGAAATTGTTTTACCAACTTGTCGAGATGCCATCAATATGTTAAATCTGTTGTTTACAAAGTTATCTAATATTTCTTTTTGATAGTCTCTTAGTTTAATTGAACCTACTGATCCATCTTCTCTTTTTACTTTACAATATTTTTCTACAAAATAATGTACATCTAGTGCACATCTAACATATTCTTGTTGTTCATCAGGTGTCATTCTAAATGATGCACCAGCCCTTCTAAGACCAACTTCTGATTTTAACCAAGGATTTTGATATCTTTTGACTACAATACCATCATTTATCTTATCTGTTGCTTCATCGACTAATTTAGTTGTGAAGACCATTTGTCTTTCTGTTGTTACAATCGCCATACAAAGAAGGTGAATTTTTAATATATATTGTAAAAAACCACTTTCTTATGTCAAAAACAGAAAATGAAAGAAATAGACTTCAAGATGAGTTTGATCAAATTCAATCAGAGGGAGGTGATTTTGACTTATCAAAACACTTAGCTCGACCAGAAGATCTGCCTGATTTAGGAGAAATTGAAATTTATGATTATGATTCCGATTTAACTGTTGCTAGTCAACAATCAATGGAAGTTTTGGAATCATTAGTTGATTTGTATTTAAGTGATATACCTCAATTAAAGGAACATCCTTATATCAAAAATAAAATGAAAGAAGATGCTATGGTTTATTCCGAGACTATCTTTTTAACTAAGATGACACGAAAAAACTTCTTATCTCAATTAAGACAAGTTGATAATGGTGATAATTCAGCTAGAATGCATGAAGTAGTCAATCAAACTATTGGTCAAATACGTGAGAATGCTAAGTTTTTATCTACTCAAAGAACAGATCTTGAGAAATTTTATAAGAATTTAAGAAAAGATTTAGGTTTCAATGAAATTGAAAATCCAGAATTAAATAAATCTCTAGCTGATGAGGCTTCTGATAATCAGAGTGGACCGACGGGTGATATCATGGACAATAGAAAACTTAACGATTTGATTAAAACAGCTATGTTAAGTAAAGATAAAGATTCTGGTAAGTCTTAACCTCTGAACTTAAAGGACTCAAAGTTTTTAATTATATTTTGAGTTGTTATTTTTACTGGTGTAGTAATAAACTTATTTACTCTATTGAAAGTTACTTCATTGACTATAAGTTCTGTGTAATCAGATTTAAGTAGATCCTTAACTTTTTCTGAAATTGATTCTTCTGAGTTTTTCTGTAAAAATAGTAGAGTATCATTAATATTTTTACACATTTCTATAACTTCTTTAGATTCATCATAGTAAGAAATTATATCATATTTTGTAATTTCCTCGTCTATGAATTTATCACCTTCGGTTTTTAATCCTATAAGATGTTGAAGTAGTAATCTAACCTTTTTGTGACAAATATCATCTTCGTTTCTATTGAAGTATGTTTCTGAAATATAATAGTAGTTTTTTACTTTAAGTCCAATTGACTCTAAGAACTCTTCTAATTTTTTTATTAAATAATCGTAGTTCTTTTTAGTATTTTTAGAACAAATTATATAGATATCATCATCTACGTTCTTAATATTATAAAGATTATCTTTGTGTATTGTATAGTTTAATTTCTCTATAATACTTGGATTCATATATTCTTGCATTGAAAAAACAAGTTCTGATATGTTTGTGTTTGATTTTACACATTTTATTTTAATTTCTTCTGATAAATCTTTACTTAACCAATAATCTGAACCACCTATTTTCATTCTTTGGCCAAACTTCACATAAACTCCTTTTTTGATAAGATTAAATTCTGATGCTGAAATCTTAACAATTGGAATTGACGGTTTAGTTCTTGAAACCAACCAAACCTTACTTTCTAATTCAATCAATACTGATAAGTCAAAAAATTGTGCTCTCATAATTTGAAGTTTGTTACTTTATATCTAATCTCATGTGGTTGATTATCAACTCTTGGTCCTTCATATGTTTTATCTGTCCATTCTACACCACCGCTTAGTTCCGTATCAAAACTTTTACACTTTCTGCAAGTTTTTGGTTCTCTAAGTTCACCATCTACTTTTATATAATCTCTTTCAGTGTAAGAGAATTGTGCTTTACACCAGGGATTAGAACAAACTGACCTAAATTCTTCCATATGAGTATATATAAAAAAGAAAAAACCCATCTTTCGATGGGTTCTTGCTTTAATATCTTTTTAGTTTATTTTAATAAATTTTTACTAAGTGCGTAATCATATAATACCGGTAAATTTAGGTATTTTGTGAAACCATTTTTTACATCTGATAATTTTTTTGACCTTTTAATGATTTTAGTTATCATAAAACCAAATTCTTCTTGAAATTCTAAACAACATTCATTCCAAGGTTTGGAATAATTTTCTAAAGTCGCCCATTCGTTGTAACCTCCAGTTAAGTAGAATAAACTTCTAGCTGGTGATATTAGTTCCGAATCACATTCTTTTATTTCAATATTCCAGATTTCTTCATTTACTTCTTTATTCTTCATCAAAATTGCCACCGCTTCTCCTAAATCTGTTGTTATTTCTCTACCAATCTCAAAGAACCATTGTTCTTTTGTTCTGTAGATAGAGATTTTTTGATTAGTGTATAACAAATCTGAAACTTCAGATTTTGTTATTTCTTTTTTTCTTCTCATAGTAGTTTAGATTATTTTTTAGTTAAGCTTTTATACCACTTACCCATTCGCCGTTAAAGTATCCGTCTTCCCATATACCATTCTCCCAAGTGCCGTAAAATCCTCCATTTTTGAATATACCATAATGCCAGTTTCCTGACATATAGATACCCTCATGCCAAATTACAGTATTATTTTGTATTTCGATGATTGCTTTATTTACTTCAGAGTCTATCAACCAATAAAGTTTTTCCTTTGATAGTACTTCCAAGATGTGATTTTTGGTAGTGTAGGTTTTACCTTCGTACCTTAGTTCTAAAAAATCCATAAATCTAAATTATGTTTAATTAGTGTATATATTGACTAGAAAATTCAACAATTTTAACGACCGATGAAATTTTGCGGTTTTTTAGAGTACAAAAAATTTTATAATTTTTATAAACTGATGGAATCTTTATTTTAATTATAAAATATTAAATAAAAAAAAATTTCTATAAAATCGGGTAAATAGATTTAATATATAACAAAAAATATTCATATTTCATGAAGTATATCAATTCGAGAAACAACTATCTTAAACAAATAAATGAGAATAGAATAGTTGAATTGGATAAAAAGTTAGACTATCAATTAGATAAACTAATACAGGAAACAATGTCCGGATCTGGCGCAATGGGTAATGAAATTACTTGGGGTGATTCATTAGTAGGTAGATTAGTAAATGCAATTATTAGAAAGGCTCAAATTGGGGCTAATATGGTTTTAATTAAACCACTTATTTCAAAATTAAGAGCTGAGTTTGATGACATTTTAATGTCATCACAGTTAGCTGAGCTTGATATAGAAGACAAAAAAATGTTAGGTACTGTTACTATTTATGCTTTCTTAAATAGATTAGAGATGAATGTTGCTCACCTACATGACCTTAAGAAATTTAAAGGTAGAATTGATCCTGTAAATTTAGCTAGTTTGATAGATTTAACAAAAGAAACTATAAAAAAGGTAGAAGAAGTAGAACCAATCGAAAAAAAGAACGAACTTTTAAGACAATTAAATGAGTTCTTAGAGTTTTTAGAGGGTATTAATCTTGATGATTATAAGAAGAAAGAAACTTTTCAAGAAAAAACAGAGAATAAATTATTTAATCTTTGTATAGAAAACTTAAAAAGTGTTTTAAGTGTAGTTAAGATATATGGCGAAATGCAGGAAAAGAAGTTTTATTTCTATGCTGCTATCAAAGGATCTCCAGTTTATTCTGGTCCTGGATATGGTGGTGAGTCAAGAGGCTTGAGTGCCACTTCTGATGACGATGCTGTGGCAAAATATGCTCGTGATAGAAAATTCGTTTCTAACATTAGTAAATCAGTTGATGATATTTATAAAGAAAAATTAGCTAAGTGGGTTGAAGAACAAAAGAAAGCTGGTAAAAACACAAATGCTGGTGAGGGAACAAGAGCTCGACTTAGAAAAGAAGCTGAAGCTGAGAAAGACGAGAAAAAAACAATAGATGTTAGTGCTAAAAATAAAGCAGAACTTGCTAAAATCACAGCACCTAAAACAGGTTCTGGTCCATCTTCTACAAGAGAGTCTTATATTTACGAAGAGGTTGATTATAAAGATGGAGAAGCTCCTAAAAATATATCAACTGGTGATAGTATTGAGTGGGATTTTACTAAAAAGACTAAAGGATTGCATATTAATCAAGCTATTAAACCACTTTATAATTTATTTAAGAGTGAACCTAGTGCTATTGAGGAATTAGAAGCTTATCTTAAATTAAGTCCAGAGGAAAAGATTTCTCAATCCAAGACAAAATCTCCTATACAGAAGATATACACATTAGTAAGAGATGAGAATTTTAGAAACAAATATGTTGTTAAAGAAGGACTTGATAACTTTTTAACAAGACCTGATAATATAGCTCAGAAAATTGTTGGACTTTATTCAATTAGTGTTAAGAATGACGTAATGAATGCTGCAAATGATGAAATTAAAAAAATGTTTGCTTCTAACCAAGAGAATTTAGTTCTTTGGGATAAAATGATGAAAGAGTTGGTTAATTTCAACGCTACTATGAGAGGAGTGATTAACCCTGAGTTACAGTTTGGTAAGCCAGAAAATAAAGAAGAAAAAACTCAAGAGAAGTTATTGTTAGGTTATGATAAATTTGTTAAAATGATTATTGAAGCCGACGAAGTAACTCCAGAGACTAAAGAAAATACACCGGAATCTGGTGAAAAGCCTGAGGGTGGATCTGCTCCTGAGTCTGGTGATCCTAAAAAGATTATGCCAAAGAAACTAGCCAACGATATACAAGATTGGTGGGGTAAGAATATGGACCTAAATGCTTGGGTTATGAAAGAATCAGAAGTTGAAAAAATTAAAGTCAACTTAGAAAAGAAAATTGCTGAGACAAAAGATTCTGTTGTATTAGATGGTATAGATCCAATAATGAACATTGTAAGAATTTTCAATAGAGCTTATGGATTACACACAAATAATACTATTCCTGGTGCGAGAACCGGTGGTAAGGTGTCTAGATCTGTATACAATGAGTATATTCCTTTTGGTAGAAGTGGTGGTGGTGATCCAAATGCTCAAACTGAGGGACCATATAGACATAAGAAAACATTTGCTATTTGGAACGATGCTGTTGTAAAGATTATGGGTGAAAGAAAATTCCAACCAATTTTTAGCAAAAATACTCAAATTAGAGTAGGTAATGTTCTTAAAAGAGGAGCTGGTGTTGCTTTGAGAAAATTTATGTCGGAAATGTTAGATGGTGAAGAACCATTTAAGAAAGGAGCTCAACAAAAGATGCTTGATAGATATTTTGGTGATATGAGCGATGAAAACTTCAAAGGATTACCAGAAGCTGATTTGTCTTGGAAAAATCCAACAACTGGTGAGTTAGATCTGAAAGATAATTACTCTAAAGCAGCTTTGATAAAACAGTCAATTTATAAATTTGTCAAACCTGAAAGTATTAAGGGTGGTCCAGATGCTGAATCTGGAGAAGGTGATGATTTTATTAAAGAGCAAGACTTTAGCGGAAAATGTTTACAAGTTGATGGTGTTGATGATAAAAATAAAGATGTTACATATTATTTCTTTATTCAGAATGTAGTTGGTGATTTCTATTACATATCATATTCTAGTTCATTTTTAACATTTAAGAATTATTTGCTAAAGGTATTTGATGGTGAATCAATCAAAACTGAGAAAGGTGATGGTGATATGGATTTAGAAGTTAGAAAAAAAGTAAGAGGTACAATCATTTCTAAAAATAACTTCTTAGAGTGTATAGTTAATAATAAACTACCACTTAAGATTAATAGTGTGTCTTCCGGAGCTGAACCTGAGAAAGTTGAAGATATGAAATTTATTACTAAAAGAATGTTTTGGCTTATCAAAGAGACAAAAGAAGATGTAAAGGGTAAAGAAACTGTTACAACTAAAGCTGTAGATATTAATGATGATGTCAATAAATTAAAAACTGCTATCAAAATACATGGTGGTTTTGAGGATATCCAATCTGCTTTAGAAGCCGCTGGGAAGCCAACTACGGTTAAATTTACTTAAAGAAAATGAAATATGTTTTTAACTATCAGAAGTTTATTGAGAAACTTGAAATTATAGACACTGATGAGCCAGATGTAAAGATGTCAAAAGAGAAAATGAATGCTCTTGAAGACCAATTTACTGAATTTAATCAAAAAAAGGCACAGATTGATGCTGTTTATCAAGATGATAAACTCACCGATAAAGATGTTGAGTCAAAACTAAAGTCAATAATTGGACAAATAGAATCAGGTCCTGAACAGGATAGGAATCCTTTTCTTATTGAGTACTCAACTCTTAAAAAATTAGAAAGAGAAGTTAGTCATCTTCAGGATGAAAGAACAAAAGACAAACTCAAAATTCAAGAGTTTCAAGAAGAGTTGTCATTATTAGACAAAGAAGAGACTAAACTTTTAACCAAATCAAATATCAACGACCTAAATACAAAATTAGCTCAAAAATCTGCGAAGATTTTAGAGATAGGAAAATCCATTCAAGATAAGAAAAAAGAAATGGATCAAAAAATGATGGATGTTAAGAAGGAGATTGATGAATTTAATCAAAAAATGAAAGATGAAGAACAAAAATAGAAAAAATGTCGTTTTTTGTTTTTTATATATACATTAAAATAAAAAAAAATATAAAATAATATGGCTATTCAAATTGGAAAATACAAAAGACCAGGAATCTTCATAGAAGAATTTGACCAATCCGTAATCACGAGCCCTATACAAGAAGGTATTACCAACCTTGTAATTGGGGTTTCTAAAAAAGGGCCAGTTAATACACCAATTAGAATTACAACTACTGGTGAATTAGAAGCAATATTTGGACAACTTGATAGAGGATTAGAAAGAAAAGGTTCTTTCTTTCACAGAACAATTACTAAGATGTTAGAAACATCGCCAATTTTCGCGATGAATCTTTTAGTAACCGACGACAATCTTGACACTATCGAGTATCAGTCTTTATCTACTTCTGCTGGATATATGAATGATATCGAAAGATTAGGTGCATATAGAAGATTTTTTGATACAACTGGTTTCTGGAAGAGAGATACTGAATCTTTCATCAATTTGACTAAGAATAACACTGGTTATACAGAAAGAGCTTTTAACATAACAAACCTTTCTGATAGAAATATTACTGTGTTTATCTTTAAATCATCAGTTACTGGCTTTGATAGAACATTACTTGAATGGTATGGTTCTGTTGAAAAGATGCCTCCTTACGTTAATAAGAATGACTTCGCGTCTGACTATTTAGTAGACGTTGTGGTAGTTGGTGGTGATTGGTCAAACTATCAACAATTAGCTGTGGATCCAAGATGGAGTGCTTACTTTAACGCTTCAGGTCTTAGAAAAGAGCAAATCAGAAATTTCGCTAACGATAGAAACGTTACACTTTTAGCATATTATGAAGGTCTTTCATTAATCCCTTATTTTAGAGATTTGAATGGTAGAAATATATTTATTGAAACTACAGTAAACAGAGATACTGACAGAACTGGTTTATTCTGTGCATTTAACAACGACTTAGTTGAAAAGGACTTCTATACTGGTCTTGTTGACCTTTTGGGAAATACTTTAGTAGGTCAGGAAGAAACAGCTATTGATTTCTTATCTTATAAAGAAACAATTGCTGAGTCTGTCGAGATTGTAAATACACCTCTTGACTTACCGGGTAACGTTACAGCTATGTTGGGAGTTGATCCATATATTGGAACATTCTCTTATATAAGTCAAGATGACCACGCATTTTCTAATGGAGCTTTTGGTCCAGATTCAAGTGGTGGTTCTCCATTAACAAGTGGAATTGTTTATAACGGTAATAACAGAACTGCTTGGTTCGCTGAGGGTGCTGTTTATAACGTTACAAAAGGTTCACTTACTACAAGTACACAATCATTGACAGTTACTTATAACGTACCTGGTGGAAATGGATTTGCTGTAATTGATGATACTTACGTTCCTGTTACAGCTACTACGTCACTTTTGATAAGTGCATCTGATTATCCAGTAAATAACGCTACTGCATCATATACGTCAGCATTCATTATTGACTCAACTGGTGAGATTTTGAGTGTTAATAGTTTGACAAAAGATACAAATCCATCAGTTGGATTAAATGATATCGTTTTAGGTTACTTAACATTTGATGTTTATCAAGGAGCTTTCGTTAGTCTTGGTGGTCTTTCGGTTGATGATGTCTCTGTAACAACACAAGGATTTAAGGATTACACGTTTGGTACTATGTCTGGTGATGATTATTACATTACTGAACCTTCTACTGGTGTTCTTAAGTTTGAGTTTACTGGTACTAATACTGTTTCTAAAGTTTCTAACTACGAACAGTACAGAAGATTTAAGATGTTTAGAAGATTAACAGCTTTAATCGATGGTCCTAATAAGGCTAAAATGACTATGGTTTTAGGACCATCTGCTTCATATCAGAAAGCTTCTTTATCTAATATGGAGATTAGTGACATTGTATCAAGTACTACACAAAACAAATCATTCTTACTTGATACTAAATTAACATCTACACAATTACAAGATATCAAAAAAGGATACTTTGTATTATATACAGAAGATAATGAGTTCTTATTAGGAACAGATGGTGTTATTACAAAAGACACTGTCGCTGTTACATCACCTGGTGGAATTGGAGTTGTTGCTAAATACTCTAAATTCTATACAAGATATTTTGATGGTAACATCAATAGTAGAGATTTCTTCTTTGATAACAGACTTTATGTTATGTCTGATGGTACACAAAATGCTGTCTTGGGTGATACTGTAAACGTTACTTTCATCGATGGTGAAGTAGCAACTACAGCAACATCTTCATACGCTGGTTATGATTACATCGTATTCCAGTCAACTGTTGCAAACTTTGATGATGAAATCGAGTTACAAGTTCAAGAGAAGATTCAATTCCCTACGTCTGCTGAAAATAAGGGAGCATTTACTATCGTACAAAACGCTGTAAATCCTTTACAATCAGCAAACGCTTTAGCAAACGCACTTGGATTCGTTGGTTCTACTTACTACGCTTATCAAGTAAATGAAGAAGTTGCTTATGAATACTTAACTGATGTTAATTTAGTAAATGATTATTTAACTAAACATTATTTAAGAATGTTCTTAGACTCAAATGGTGTTCTAAGTGTTGAATTTAAAGATTCATCATTAGATGCTGATGTTGATGTTGAAATAGAAGCAAACAACACATTCTATATTCAGTCTGAAAAAACTAACTTTAAGCAAACTATAGAAATTGAAGTTCCTGCTGGTTATGTACAAACGGCTAATAAGTGTTTAATAGACGCGGCTCGTTACACTGAAGTAAGAGTAGGTGACTTCTTAGAAGCTAGCTACGATGCAACAGCGTTAGAAGTTGGTGAAGCACCAAGAAGATACACAAGAATTCTAAGTAAGAGACAATATGCTGGTAACACAGACCTTACAGAAATTACTTGTGATGGACCAATCGCTATTACTAATTTTGCCGGTGATTTACAAACTACAAGATTTGTTGGAATTGACCAATATGCAAACACATATAAGGCACTTTCACTTAAAGGATTTAGAATTAGACAATCATCTTTACCAGATGGTACTGAAACTAGACAAAATACAATATTAAATCTTGTTGCTAAAGGTACACCATTATTTAAGGCAATCACAAACAAAGAAGCAATTGACTATAGATATTTAATTGACTCATTTGGTCTTGGATTGACTGAGAAATCAAAACAACAATTAGTTGATATTTGTGGTGAAAGATTAGATTCATTTGGTTTCTTGAACATGCCTTCTTTAAGACAATTTAAGAACTCATCATCACCAAGCTTTGTAAACACAGAAGGTGTGTTACAATTAGAATATGTAGCTAAAGGTGGTGACCCAGAAAGTAGTCCAGCATTCCTTTACTCATTCGGTGACGGAGCAGGTTCTACTTGTGTTGGTTACTTCACACCTTATGTTATAGTGAATGATAATGGTCGTCCAGTTGAATTTCCTCCTTCATCATATGTTGCAACAACATATATGAGAAAACACGTATCGAATGTTGGTAACGTTACACCGTGGACAATCGCAGCGGGTGTTACAAATGGTAGAATTACTGGTATTACCGACTTAGAGATGATGTTCACACCAAGTGATATAGAATATCTAAATCAAGCTCAAATGAACCCATTAGTGTTCAAGAGAAATAGAGGATACGCTATTGAAACTGAAAATACAGGTCAAACTCTTTATAGATCTGCTCTTTCTTACATCCACGTAAGAGAGGTGTTGATTGAACTTGAAAGAGAATTATCGAGAATGTTGTTAGACTTCCAATGGAAATTTAACACACCAGACATAAGAGCTGAAATTAAGTTAAGAGCAGACGTTATCTGTGAAACTTATGTGGGTAGAAATGGTTTATATAACTACTTCAATAAGATGGATGATGAAAACAACACACCTGAGATTATTGATAATCAAATTGGTGTACTTGACACATATGTTGAACCAATCAAAGGTATGGGTATTATTGTTAACAATATTACAATACTTAGAACAGGAGCAATTAGTGCTGGTGGATTCATCAACTCATAAAACTAATAAAATTAAAGAAAACCCTCAAATTTGAGGGTTTTTTTATTTTGAACTAAACTTATAATCAAAATTATTTTATAATAGAGGAGATACTTTATCTAATATATAAAAAAAATAATAAAAATTATTATGTCAGAGAATAAGAAACAAGAGATGTCGGAAGAAGATTACCTAAAAAGACACCTTAGTGATTTAGAAACAGGAAAAAAACAAGCAGAGGCTGCCTCTATAAGTTCGGATATTCCTTTTGTAACACCAGCAGTAGAGTCTAATAGAACTACTGACCTACAATTCTTTAATATGGATGTAAGAGAACTTCCTTGTGGTGAGTTTTATCCTACAGGTGCACTTTTTATGGTTAGACCGGCTCAAGTTAGAGAGATTCAGGCTTATTCAATGGTTGATGATAATAACTTCTATGATATCATTGAAAAAATGAATGATATGATGCAGGCTTGTGTAAGAATTAAATATCCTGATGGTAAAATGGGTTCATACTTGGAGATTAAAGACCAGGATAGACTATTTCTTATTTTCTTAATCAGAGAACTTACTTTCCAACAAGGTAATTCTCTTGTTGTGAATACAAAATGTACTTGTGGTCAAGATCTTGGAGTTGAATTAGGAAGAAAGAACTTTGTGACACATGAAATCGATGAAAAGTTAGAGAGATACTTTAACCTTTCTACTAAGTGTTATAATTTTAAGACAGTAAATGGTAAATTCTTTGAATTGACTCCACCAAACATTGGTCTTCAGAAAGCTTTTACAGATTATATCATTAAAGAAAATAACGAGAAGCGAACACCAAATTTAGCTTTCTTAAAAATTATTCCTTTCTTGATGCCTGGTAGAAGTTCTATCACTTATGATGGGATTAAGGCTAAGGTAAAAGAATTTGAAGAAATGGATGACATCTCTTTTCAGTTTCTAAATTCAGCTGTGAGTAAAATGACATTTGGTATCAAAGAATTGAAGAAAACATGTGAGTGTGGTGAGGAGGTCCGCACAGATATGCAATTTCCCACCGGAGCATCAGGTATTTTCGTTATTCACGATGCCTTTGAAGCATATATTAAAGAATAAATTGTTACTTCAAAAGCACTTTCATCTTAGAGAAGAATCTATGGATTTGTGGCCTTTCTGGATGTTTGAGGAAAACATCAAATTGGTCAATGAGATTGTTGAAGAGGAAGATAAAGAAAGAAAGAAACAAGAAGGTGAACAATCTAAATCTATGCCAAACTATGATACTGGTTCAATGATGAGAAATGCTTCTAATGTTGGAAACTTCAGTATGCCAAGCTTCTAAAATAAATCATAAACTATTTGAAAATAAAAAAACCACCAAATTGGTGGTTTTTTTTATGTTATATAATTTAATTATTAATCTAAAGTATATCCAGAAACAAGTTGAGGAATGATACCATTTCCTTGGTCAATGTACTCATCAATGAAGTAATCATAAACGAAGTCAGCTGGTACGTTTTCAATGATGTTGTTAGAAGACCAGTCAAGTGAGTAACCACCAAGTTTAGTGATTTGTACGTTTTGGAAAGTAACACGTCTTAAAACGATACCTTTTTTATCGTGTTGGTTAACGATGATTGTACCGATGATATCACTTTTGTAGTGAAGAGCACCGTTTTGAGAGTTGAATACTAAATCGTACCAAGCTTTTAATGTATTCCAAGTTTCCATAGAACCCTGGTTATTAACATTCACCTGAATCGGAATAGATAATGTTCCGTCTGTTTTTGTAGGTGAAGTCATAAACATTCTTGTTGAATACTTAAATCTTTGTGTTTTAGCAGCAACGTCAAACTCAGTTAAGTTTAAGTCAATTTTTGTCGCGTTTTGTAGTAACAAAAATGGATCTCTAAGTTGAGCTGTCAACAATGTTGGTAAGATGAAGGTAATCTCAAAAAGGTTCAAGTATACTACTTCATCCGGAAACGTACCTGGTCCACCTGGTGTTTTATTGGTTGTTACTGTGGTAAAATGTGGTAATGGCATCTTATTTTTATTATTTTTTCTTTAACTTGTTTGACAAATTATAAATTATATATTTTATTCTAATTTGTCTCTATCTAGTTTATTGTATATATTAGTTATGAAAAGTGATTTTTTTCTAAACTATAACTAAAAATATCGATATAAAAAGAAAAATTTCAATATAATGAAAGTTTTTATGATTACAGATACTCATTTTGGAGTTTATCTAAATAATTTAGATAAGTGGCTAAATATGATGGAGTCTACATTTTACGAGTTTGTTATTCCTTACTTAAAGGAAAATGCTAAAGAAGGTGATATTCTGATACACTTAGGAGACCTTTTCGATAATAGAACAAGTTTACCTATTATCGTGTTAAATAAAGTTGAGAAAATTCTAAAAGAATTATCAGATATTATACCAATGCATATTATGGTTGGTAATCACGACCTTTGGAATAAAGGTTCTAATGAAGTTAACTCAGTTAGACTTTATGGTTATATAAATCAGAATATTACGATTTATGAGTCTACCACCTCATTAAATGTTGGTGGTCAGAAATTAGTTTTAATGCCGTGGGTTGAGAAAAGAGTAGATATGATTAATGAAATAACATCGAATCCAGGTGATTATTTATTTTGTCACTCAGATTTAAATGGTTGTCGTATGCACTTAAACTCTGTTGCTCACAGAAATGCTGATAAGATAGATGTTGAGAATTTTTCCGGATATAAAAATGTCTTCTCTGGTCACATTCATATTCGTCAAATTAACAATAATTTTATGTTTATCGGTTCACTTTATCAAATGGATAGAAATGATTATGGTGACCAAAAAGGTATCACTGTTTTAGACTTAGACACTGATGAAATTGATTTTATTCCTAACACCTACTCACCAGTCTTTAAGAAAGTAAGAGTTGTGAATGAAGATGATGTTGAAGAGTTGGAAAAATTAAAGGATAGTAAAGATTATATTGATATTGCTATATCAAATAGTTTGTTGATTAATAATAGAAAACTCAGAAGAAAGTTAGAGATTCTTTTAGAAAAGTCTAATTTTGCTTCGGTTGAATATATCGATGATATCACAAAAGAGTTAGTTGATGGTGAAGAATTGAATGAATCTCAGGGAGTAGATGAAGATAATTTAGATATTTCTATCAACTTAGATTACGAGGATTATATAAAGGAATATATTCTTAAACAACAATATGATAATAGTAAGTTTAAGAATGGTATTTTAACCGAGTTTGATGAGATAATAAGAATTTATAACGAGAATTACAGTTCCAAAAAAGATTAATATGATTGCCTTAGAAGTTTTTGACAGATGTATGTCAAATAAACCTTACACAAATGATTTTAGAATCTATACTAAGAAATATTTACAAAAGACGGTAAAAGAATTAGAACAAATAGATGAGTTTGAGAAATGTATTAAACTTGTCAAGTATATCGGTGAAAGGTTTAATCACGAACTCAATTACTCAACTTTTGAAGTCTTATCTTAAGGTCACCATTTCCTTTTATTAACCTATGATAAGCGCCCATTGGTATAAATACTTCACCTTCTATTACCTTTGGTAATTCGTTATCTATTTGTATTTTCCAGTCTGTGGGTTCAATGGATTCAATTATCCTATCTTCTCTATCACGGTGCCACATAAACTCACCAGAATCAGTATTTTGATTGAATACTCTGATAAATTCATTATCACTTAATTTAGTTTCTTGAAAAGGAAGTGTCATATTTTAAACTTTGTTTTGTTTAACATATCTATTATATAATCTGCATATTGTTCAGATGTAAACTTTTTTCCATACTGTGATTTAAGTTTTTGAAACTGGTTATTCACCTTAGTTGCAACCATTAGACCAAAGCTATTTTTATCTCTACCTTTTGCAGTGTCTATTCCAAAATCATAAGCTCTTTTCTTAGTTTGTATACCAGTTTTCTTCAACCAATTATTATATACTTCTAATACTTTATTTTTATCATCATCTTTATACCAATAAAACTTTAGATGGTCATTGTCTTCTATAAAATGTTTAGCATCATATCCACATTTGAAAGAAATTGCCGAGTTTTTTAATTCACCTTCTGTGCAAGCTTTGTAAAAGTCACTTATAAGAGTTCCGAGTCCATTGAACCATCTTTTCAGGTTGTCTTCGCTTTTCTCAAATGTTACATAAAAGTTTTTTGTTATCTCCTGATCACCTATTACTTCTTTTTGTTTAAGACTTGAGTTATAATTTACACCAAACCACTCATTTTGGTCATCTTGTCCAATTTTCATTACTCCACTTTTATACTTAGCTAAGTATTCATCAAGTATTTTTTTCCAATTAGGAGATAATTTTTGAATAAAATCATTAAGTTCTGTATGTTCTTCTTTTCCTCGAATTATATTTTGATATATCCAAGAAGAAAAATCCATATCCGCGCCATCTAAACTACTATTTATATAATCAATTAGTTTTTTTCTTCTCTCATCACTGATTGTAAAGAATTCAGATTCAAATATTTGATATGTTTTTAAGTGTTTCATAGTTTAATTTTTATATTAGTTACCAGAATCCCGGATAAGTTTTTCCGCCCCATAAGTGACCGTATTTATTAATTCTACAAGCCCAATACCCAGCTTTAGTTTTATCTTTCTTTAAATGGCACTGGTGGCGAGCAGCAAATGACTTTCTAGCTTTAGGATTACTAACTTTAGCAGTTAATCCACCGTGAACATCACCAAATGAAATCTTTTTAACTTTACCAGTTTTAGGATTTTTAACATACACATAGTACTTCTTAGTACCACCACGCATTGGATAGTTTAATTTTACTTCTTTACCTTTATATTCAGCTTCATTCATTTCTACTAAATTCTCCATAGGTAAATCTAAAGGAACTAATTCTCCATTAAAGTATGCAAATTTACCGATTTCGGTAGATTCGTAAATTTCTTTATCTATATCACATAGTTTTACTTTTCCTTCATCAAATAATTGACGAGCTTCTTT
>Ga0164292_10000185_pt1 | contig 44140 bp, 52 predicted proteins | sample GEODES117metaG_FD_111486 | JGI IMG/M metagenome (GOLD analysis project Ga0164292, IMG submission 111486) | Eutrophic lake water microbial communities from Lake Mendota, Wisconsin, USA - GEODES117 metaG | ecosystem: Environmental > Aquatic > Freshwater > Lake | place: USA: Lake Mendota... | reverse complement strand
TAGCGGGCTAATTGAGCCAACGCATGAGGTCGAAGTCGTTTGTGCCGCCTGTGGTTTTGACTTGGATGAATCTGAACTAGAAGCGGACTTCTGCTCGGACTGCGGGGCGCCATTGAACCTTAGACAGCATATTTCGATTCACGCTACGTCTGTTCCTGCCGCTGGCGGAGAGGTGTTTTAAATTGAATCATGCCCGATCCGTTTGGAATTATAGATGGCACGAAACAGGTCACAAAGACTCTTAATGAGTCTGTAAAGGCGTCTGAAGAATTAAGTAAAGCAATTGATGGCGTACTGGCGGTAGCGGATAAGGCAGCAAAAGAAAGATCAGCATCAAGGAAGAATTCAAGGGTTGTTAACGCTGATACCACAACAATTATTGAAGCAGTAGACGAGTTTCAAAGGCTGATGTTAGCCAAGCAGTCTGAAGAAAAGATTAAGCACGAAATAGTTAAGAAGTATGGCGAAAAAGCGTGGGAAGAAATACAGGGTATTAAAGCTAGAAAGCAGTGGGAAGACAAGCGTGATAAGTATTTAGAGCAAAGCGATAGACGGGTAATGAAAAGCGTTATGGCGTTGTGTTACATATTTGCAACTTGGGTTGCTTACGAATGCACATGGGGTAGATGGAAATGAATATGCAAGACCTTTTAAAAGCGGTTATTCCTATTGTGGTTGTTTGCCTAGGTTGGCTACTCGGTCAGGTATCTTCATTCCAAACTCGCCTTACTCAGATAGAAGGCAAGATGCCAGCCTTAATTACCAACGAAGGCGTACCAACAGACAGCCCAATATCAGCAGAAAAACGGGCAAAGATGCGTGAAGAACTTTATAAAGAACTGCATGATCTCCATGTGCGGGTCAAACTCCTTGAAGAAAGAGCAAAAAAATGATTACCCTGTTTACCACCCTTATATCCTTCTTGTCAGGAGGATTGCCTAACCTATTAGGGTTCTTCCAAGACAAGTCCGACAAGAAGCATGAGATGGAAATGGCTCGTTTGCAGACCGAACGGGAACTCCAGATGGCAGAGCGTGGCTTTGCCGCCCAAGCCCATGTAGAAGAGATTAAGACCCAACAGATTGAGATGCAGACTCAAGCCCAAGAAAGGGAGTCTTTGTATGCTCACGACATCGAGATTGGCAAAGGTGCGTCCCAGTGGGTTATTAACTCTAGGGCGATGGTCAGACCAGCCATTACCTACGGTATGTTCATAATGTTTATGTTTGTAGAACTGTTTGGGTTCTGGTTTGCGTTCCATCGGGAAGTGCCATTTGACGTAGCGCTTAACCTCCTATGGGATGATGAGACCCAGATTATCTGGGCATCAATTGTATCTTTTTGGTTCGGGACTCAGGCATTTAGTAAGAAATGAAAGTAAGCGATAAAGCAATCAAAATGATTAAGCACCACGAAGGTGTCCGCCAGCGTCCCTACCGCTGCCCCGCCAAGTTGCATACGGTCGGGGTGGGCCATGTACTTTACCCCCGTCAGGCTCAGTTAAAGATGGAAGAACGGGATGCCTACCCACTGGAATACAAAGATGACCGTACCTTTTCGATGGAGGAAGTAGATGACATTCTTAGAGACGATCTTAATCGCTTTGAGCGAGGCGTTGAACGCTACTGTCCCCTTAAGCTCACTCAAGGTCAATTCGATGCTCTTGTTAGTTTTGCTTTCAATGTTGGTCTGGGAACACTACAGCGCAGCACCCTCCGTCAGAAAGTTCTTCGGGGCGAGATGGAAGAAGCAGCAGAAGAGTTCTTGAAATATACGCTCGCTGGGGGTAAAGTACTGAAAGGCTTAGTTACTCGTAGAAACGATGAACGAGCATTGTTCTTATCCTAGGGTAAACCCGTATGCCATTGCAAAAACTACAATTTAAACCAGGATTAAACAGAGATCAGACTAACTACACCAATGAGGGTGGGTTCTTTGAGTGCGACAAAATCCGCTTTCGCTCAGGCTATCCTCAAAAAATGGGCGGCTGGCTTCGTTATGGTTTATTTACTGTGGTGGGAACCTGTCGGCAAGTCTTTAATTGGATCACGACCGCTGCAGATAACTATCTAACTCTTGGAACGTCTAGAAAACTATACATAGAAGCAGGGCAGACCTTATACGACATTACCCCAATACGGCAGACTTTTACTACTACGGCTACAGATAACTGCTTTACCACTGTTAATGGCTCTAAAACGGTTACTGTAACTATTTCAGGTCATGGGGCTACAGATGGGTCTTATGTCACATTCTCTGGTGCAGTAGCGGTTGGTGGGATTACAGCACCAAACCTAAACACTGAGTTCATTATTGCTTATGTTGATGCTAACTCTTTTACTATTACAGCAGCTACGGCAGCCTCATCCTCGGTTTCAGGTGGTGGTTCTTCTATTACCGCAGCCTTCCAAATCAATATAGGTAACGATGGCGGTATTGCTGGATACGGCTGGGGTTCAGGTACATGGGGTACGGTTGGCTGGGGTTTAGGGTCAGCTACGCCTGTTTACGCACCTCAACGGGATTGGTTCTTACAAAACTTTGACGATGACCTAGTGGCTAACATCCGTGATGGAGCGATTTACTATTGGAAGTATTCTGGCGGTGTAGGAACTAGAGCCGCTTTGTTGTCTGCTACAACCATAGATGGTATTGCCCCTGCTGACGTTCCAACTCAAGCAACGCAAGTTTTAGTTTCCCAGAACGATAAACACCTACTTTGTTTTGGCGCTACTCCATTTGGGGGAGGGTCATTTGATCCCTTATTAATCCGCTGGGCGACTCAAGATCAACCTAATGTCTGGACTCCGTTAGTCACAAATTCAGCAGGTTTTATACGAGTTTCTCGTGGTTCTGCCATAGTCTGTGCTATCGCAACTCGTCAGGAGATCCTTGTATATACAGAGGGAACTCTTAATTCCTTGCAGTTTGTGGGTACAACGGACGTCTTTAGCCTTTCAGAGCTTGCCGATAACATTTCAATCCTTAGTCCACGGGCGGTCGTTACTGTTAATAACACAGCTTATTGGATGGGGCATGATAAGTTTTACGCCTATGGCGGACGGGTAGAGACCCTCCCATGTACCTTAAGAAACCACGTATTTGAGAACCTTAACTACGATCAAGCCGACCAGATTATCTCAGGAACAAACGAAGGCTGGAATGAGGTCTGGTGGTTCTACCCAACGGCTAATAGTCAGGTTAATAACGCCTATGTGATTTATAACCACCTAGAAAAGATCTGGTACTACGGCACGATAGACCGCACTGCGTGGTCAGACTCGTCTTTAAGAGAATACCCCCAAGCATTAACTGCAACCTACTTTACAGGTTCTCTTAATAACAGTACAACTCTAAATGTGACTGCAATATCCACAGGAACCCTGCAAGTAGGCTCAGTCATTACTGGTACTGGCGTAGCCACAGGAACTAAGATTACTGCTCTAGGCACTGGCACAGGCGGGATAGGCACTTATACCGTCAATATCTCCCAGCTTGTAGTCCAGACCACAATGACTGCCGACAGCATTATCTATAACCATGAACAGGGTTTAAACGATGGCACAACGGCAATGACCTCTTTTATTGCCTCATCAGACTTTGACCTTGTGGACGGAGATCAGTTCATCCTGACTAAGCGGATTATCCCTGACCTTAACTTTGCGGGATCGACTGCCACCTTGCCTGCGGTCACAATGTTAATAAAACCACGGAACTTTCCTGGCAACGCATATTCCAACACCGAGACAGGCACAGTAATCGAGACATCGGTAGATATATACACCGAGCAGATTTTTATGCGGGCTAGGGCTAGACAGATGGCTATTCAGATTCAATCTTCTGACTTAAATGTTCAATGGCAGTTAGGTAGTCCTAGATTGGATGGCAGACCAGATGGGCGTAGATAATGGGAATGCAACGGTTCCGTGCGCCAGCTTTACCTCTGGCTCCAGTCGAATACGACCAACAACATATGTCCCAGTTAATTGGGGCGCTAAGGCTTTACTTTACGCAAGGCGACTCCAATACTCCTTTACAGATGGACGGGTTACGGCTATTAAATTTGCCAACATCGGGGTACAATTTGCCAGAAGGCACAGTCTTTCAGGATGGCGAGTTCTTAAAAATAGTCTCGCTAAACTTTGCCTATGTACAAGGGGTGTCGGGAACTGGGTCAGTTGGCAGTGTCACAGTAGTAGCCAACTCGAATTTAGTTGATGTTCAAGGTGTATCAGGAACGGGTAATGTGGGAACGGTAACGGTAACGGTATGAACTTTAACTCTAAAGGGCTTGTATGGCAGGCTTAAAAACACTCGCTAAAGAACTCCAAAGCAAAGGTCGTAATGGCGATACTATCCTTGCCCATATTAATCCTCAAGAAGCTGGTATTTTAAAAGCTTTAGGTGGTTCAGGAACAAGAAACCCAGCTACGGGTTTACCCGAATACCTTAAAATTGGTAACCCATTTAGAGCAGCGCAAAGTGCGGTTGCTTTTGTTAATCCTTTTAATCCTGGTAGTGGTTTAAACAAGGGAATTAATCAGATTCCAGTTGTTGGTGATATTAATAAAGCTGCTAATAAGTTAGGCACACAGATATTCCAACCTATAGAAAAAGCCATTGTTCAACCTACTAGTAAAGGTTTATCAGAGTTTGATAAACAAGTGGCAAGAACAATTCCAGGTGGTTGGGCTACAGTGGGACAAGTAGTTCTTGCATCAAACCCTGTTACGGCACCATTAGCCATTGCATTGGGAGCTGCTAAAGGAGCTGGTTTAACACGTACAGGTTCTTCTCTTGAAAGAGCTGACCTTAAAGGTGCTGTAATAGGTGGCGCTACAGCTTATGCTGGTGCAGAGTTAGGTGAGTATATGCAGGGCGCTGTACCGCCTGGTACTGAAGGCGCAACAGAATCTTTAACTGAAGCAGTAGCTAGAGAAGCTGCTCCAGAATTATTAAACTCAGTACCTTATGAAGGTGCGGTTTCTCAAGCTGGTTATTACCCTAGTGTAGATCCTGGTTATTATGATGTTCCTTCTACTATGTCAACTAGCCCTAATTTTGATCCTGGATATGCAGACGTTTCTTCATCAGTAAACGTTTCTCCATCAGTAGCCGTTCCTCCACCAGTAGTTTCTACTCCACCATTAACACAACTAGGCGGTCCAGGAAGTCCTGGCTACACTGTTACGGACTATTTAAAAAGCGGAGACTACGGTGCAGCAGCAAAGCAAGTTGGTTCAAATATTTATGATACAGGCGCTAACGCTTTACAAAATGTTCAAGATTTTGGAAATAAAGTAATAACTCCAGAAACTTATACAGAAGGTATACCTAATGTATTGGGAAAAGGTTATGAAGGTGTTAGTAAGACTGCATCTGGTGCTAAAAATTTGCTTGGTCTTGGGGATATATCAAGAAACGAGGCTATAAAATTAGCTGCAAAAACAGGCATAGACCCAATAAAAATGGCTGGAATAGTTATTGCTGGTGAATCAACTCTTGCTGGTATGGAAGAGCAACGTAAATATCTTGAAGAAGCAAAACGAGCCAACGCAATTAGCCAAGCCGAATATGACCGAGCTATGGCAAGCATTATTAGCCAAAGAGATTATGCCGCTGATGTGGTTAGCAAAAATCAATTTAATCCTAATCCAAGCCGTGATGTATCTATTGGTGAGACCTTTTATGGTCGTAGCGGAGAAGGTGAAAATCTATATGCTCGTTTGCCTACCTCACAAAGTACTTTGTACGCTATGGGCGGTCAAGTAGATGATGAACTAGGCGGTGATTACTCTGCTATGGGCATGGATCAGGGCAATCTCCAAAAGGGTTTATTTGGTATGGGATACGCTGAAGGTGGCACTCCAAGATTCCTATCAGGTGGTGGAGACGGAATGTCAGACTCTATCCCTGCCACAATTAACGATAAGCAACCAGCCCGTTTAGCAGATGGGGAGTTTGTTATTCCAGCCGATGTGGTTAGTCATTTAGGCAACGGTTCTTCCAAGGCTGGTGCAAAACAGTTATATTCAATGATGGATAAGATACGTAAAGCTCGCACAGGCAACCCAAAGCAAGGCAAACAAATCAACCCACGCAAGTATCTTCCTGCGTAAAGGACTAATATGGCAACTTCTACCTCAATATCAACAGCACTAACAGACGTCCCAGAGGTCTTACGCCCCTATATTACGGGTGCTGGTGGTGTTCTTCCTACGGCACAGACTCTTTTATCTAAAGACTATCAAACTACCTATGGCGCCCCGTTACAACAAGCGGGATTAGCAGGGTCAGGTCGTGTGGCTGGTCTATCCCCTATGCAGCAACAGATAGGCACTCAGTTGGGACAGATGGCAACGCCTACTCAATTTGGTACAGGTACAGGTGCGGCTCAGTTAGGTGTTGGTTCTACCGCTTTAGGTCTAGGTGCGTTGGGTTCTATGTTAAGCCCAGAGCAAACCGCTATGTATATGTCTCCTTACTCTCAAAATGTTATTGACGTTAACAAAGCAGAAGCCACAAGGGATGCACAAAAAGGTTTAATGTCTGGCAATTTAGCCGCAGCCCGTCAAGGTACTTATGGTGGAGCTAGACAGTTACTTTCGCAAACCGAACAAGACCGTAATTTACAGACTAAATTAGGAAACATCCAAGCTACAGGTATGCAGAACGCCTTTGAAGCAGCGCAAAAAGCTCAATTGGCTCAAGCTGCTGGTTATGGTCAATTAGGTCAGACTTATGGTCAGTTGGGTCAAACTTACGGTGCTTTGGGTACTGCTCAACAAGCTTCAGACATTGATCGCATTAAGACCCAAGGTGCATATGGCGACCTCCAGCGTGGTCTACAACAGCAACAGTTAGATGCTCAGTATCAAGACTTAATGTCTAGATTAAACTATCCATTAACCAGTATTGAGACTATGAGCAATTTAGCCCGTGGTGTGCCACTTACTCAGACCGCAACCTCTGGATCTCAGACTACGCCTCCTCCTAGTTTTGCAAGCCAATTGGCTGGTATGGGACTAACAGGATTGTCTTTATACAATATGTTTGGAAATAAATAATGAGCATATTAAACGCAATTAAAGAAGTAAAGCGAGATAACAATAATCTCCAAGATATGGCGTTGCTGCCACAATATTTAATTATGCAGATGGCTCAGCGTGGCGAAATTCAAAAAGAATTAGTGCCTTTAATTATTAGCAAAAAAGCCGAGATAATTGAAGCTAATGCCCGTAATCAAGCTTTAGTTAATAGTGGACAGACTCCGCCCACTATCATGGAACAGGACATGATGGAGATTGCTCAGGCTGAAAACCCAGCTCCAGCTCCACAGATGATGCCCCAAGAAATGGGTATGCCTCAACCAATGCCCCAAGGGATGCCACAGTTACCTGAAGAAGTGGGCATTGCTCAAAATCCCGTGCCTCCTATGCAGATGGCTGGTGGCGGCATTATTGCCTTTGCCCCAGGTGGTGACGTTGATAATGACGACGATGACACTGACGAGTCGTATGAAGACTACCTAGATGAACTTCAGCGCGCTAGGTTAGAGAGCATGATTCTTAATACCTATCAGGATACTGATACAGGCGGCGCTGGGATTGCTTATGCAGAGCCTATACCACAAACTCCTGCTGTAGGCATCAAAGCTGTGTCTAAAGACAAAGAAGAAAAAGGACCAGACGATTTAGTAAAACGTCTACAAGCGCAGATCATGGCTAAAGAAAGCGGTGGACGACGCTATGATAAAGAAGGTAACTTACTGACATCATCTAAAGGTGCATTAGGCGAGATGCAAGTCATGCCCTACACTTCTAGAGATCCAGGCTTTGGTATTAAACCAGCAAGTAGTAGCGATCCAAATGAATTGCGCCGTGTAGGTGATGAGTATGCAGCCGCTATGTATAAACGCTATGGCGACCCCAAATTAGCTATGATTGCCTACAACATGGGACCTGGCGCTACTGATAAATGGCTAGCTGCTGGTGCTGACTTACGCAAATTACCAAAAGAAACCCAAGGTTATATCCGTGGTGTTAGCTTAGCTGGTGGTGGAGAAGTTAAACGTTTCCAAGACGGCGGAACTATGGGTGGCTTTGGCGATGAGAATTACGACATGGACGCCTTGCGTGTTCAAGAAGCTGAAACAGCTAGAAAGCGTAAAGAAGCTGAAGACCGTTATGAATTCTTGCAACGTACCGCTCCAGGTATAGCAGCGAGAATGACCCCTCCAGTACCAAGCGAAACAAGACCTGTAGTAGGTTATGAAGCCAAAGGAAGACAGAGTGGAGCTACTGAAGAAAATATAGGTAAGTTTTTAAAAGACCGCGCAGAAACTAATGTTGCTAGTGCTGCCCCTGCTGTTACGGAAGCTGCTCCCATGTCTGCGCAAGACAAATTATTTGCTCATATGCAAGATGCTTTTACTAAGCGTGAAGCACGTTTAGAAGCTGCTCGTAAACAAGACCCGTATCTTGCTATGTTAGCTGCTGGGTTAGGTATGGTGGGTGGTACATCTCCATACGCTTTAACTAATATCGGTCAGGGTGGAGCGCAGGGCGTGGCGCAATATGGTGCATTGCAAAGAGCGCGAGCTGGTGAAGAAGCTGGACTCGGTAGTTTACAGAACAAAATGCTTACAACTGCTATGACTGGTGAGTTACGTAAAGACCTTCAATCACAAGCAAACGCTGCTAAATATGCTAATGCGTTAAGCAGTGTAAGAGAGCAACGATTAAAGCTTGAAGATACATATACGAAAAGACCAGAGTACATTGACTTAGGGATGCTACAAACTTATGCGCTAAGATTATCTAAAAATCCAGCTGATAAAGAAGCAAAAGCAAAATATGATAGTCTTATTGCTAAGAAACAAGCTTTGGAAAACAAAATTAGAAAAGAATTACCAGATCCAGATCCTTCTTTGTATGGAGTAAAAGGCACTAGCGGTAATGTTATAAAACTTACTTAGGGTTAAAAATGCCTATTTACGAATATCAAGGGCAAAAGTATGAGATAACTGATACTGATCCTGATGTAGCAAAAAGTAAAATATTAAGTTATCTTGCTAGCCAAGAAGCGCCTATCCCTGAATATACCCCTGAACCAGCAACTGGTATCAGTTCATTTGTTCCCGCCGTTAAACGTGGTGCGCTGGGTCTCCAGTCGCTTGTAGGGGACGTACTACCAGCTATGGCTGGGCGTGTTGGGGAGAAGATAGGAATACAGGGTGCGGGCGATTACGCTAATAGGCAGATGCAAGAAGCCCAAGAAGCACAGCAATACATACAGCAAATGTATCCATCAGCTGTACCTAGCTATACAAATATTAAGGGTGGAGATGATTTACTAACTTATATAGTTGAGTCAGTTGGCGAATTAATTCCGTCTATTCTCCCGTCTATCTTTACAGGTGGCGTTGCAGGTGTTGTTGGGCGTGGTGCAGCGGTAGCCGCAGAACAAGCTGCTAAGAAAGCTGCTACAGATGCAGCTAAGCGTGAATTGATGAAAGATTCCGTACAAGCAGCAATAAAATCTGGTGCATATGGTGGGCAAAAAGAAACTTTAGATGCTATTAAAACTGTAGCTTTAGAAGCTGGAGTAAAAGCAGGACGTGAAGCGGCGCAAAAAACAGCACTTAAATACCAAGCGGTAGGTGCAGTGGGTGGCTCAGCTATACAAAACGTACCTGAGGTTTACCAGAATGTTGCTGAAGAAACAGGCAAAGAGGACCTTGGCGCTGCGCTTCTGTTTGGTGGTTTTAACTCCGTACTAGATGCAATCACCCCTATAGCACTATTGCGCAAGGCTAAAGGTATTGGGCTTACCGAGAAAGAACTTATTGGTGCTTGGTACAAACGAGCAGGCAAGGGCGTATTAACAGGCTTTGCAACAGAAGGCGCAACGGAAGCAGTTCAAGAGATGTCATCAGCTGCGGCTGAGAAATTTGTAGATAACAATAAACAGTTTTTTACTGAACAGAATTTTGAACGGTTCATCAATGCTGGACTTAAAGGTGGTATTGGTGGTGGTGCAATTAGCGGTATAACTAACATTCCGTTTGGGCAGAAAGAGCCACAAGCCCCTGTAACTACTACTGAACCTGGCGTAGTTCCCCCCACAACAACAGAAACGGCTCCAGTACAGGGTAAATTAACAGCTGATGAAATCATAGCTGAAGCAGAAGGTAAGACTAAAAAAGCTGAAGAAGAAACGATTGACGTAAAAGGAGGTCAAGATGTTACTGACAGAACTGACACTACAGGAGGTGGAGTTGGCGCTGAAGTACTTGGCGGACCCACTGCAACTGGAACCCCCACAGAAGTTGCAGCATCTGAGCGACCTGGAGTGGCTGACGTTGGAGGTACTACAGAGCAGGCTGGAGCTGGAGATGCGGAACAGCAGCGTACATTAACCCCTGAGGCTGAAGAGCTATTAAAAAGCGTAGAAGCTGGTGGTACGCCAGCTATGATGACTAACAATCTTAAACGGATTGCAAAAGAAAATGGTATTGAGGTTACGCCAAAAGACACACCAAATTCAGTAATAGATAAATTACAGGCACTAAAAACAACTGCAGTAGACCAAGCTGCAGTAGACCAAGCACCTGCACCAAAACCTTTTATGGGTGAATCTGCATTTACTTCAGGAACAGAAAGAAGGTTTATTGAACCTAGAGTGACTGAGGAAGACTTATATCCTAAAGCTATTGCTGCGCGAGAAGAACAAAAATTAAAAGCAGCACAACCTACTGATGAAGAAGTTGTTAAAACTAAGCAATCTGTCAAGAACGTTAAAGAGGCAGCGACAGATTTAATTTCTGGTAAAACAGCTGATAGATATAACGCTCTAGCCCCAGAAGAAAAGGCTATGGTAGATACCGCCGTAGCAAAATATAAATCTTTGCTGGAGTTTAAAGAAGCTAAACCTATGCTTCAGCGTAAGAGTAAAGTAATTCCAGGCGTTGTTTACACGCCAAAAGAATACAAAAAAATAGTTAAAGCAGAAAAAGCCGAAGCTAAAGAAGTTGCTGGTAAACCTCCTGTGCCTAAGAAGATGTCTCTAATAGAAGAGAGAATGGCTGAGCTTAGGGCTATACCTTCTTACGGTTCTGCTAACTTAGAAGCTATAGAGGGGTTGCGTGGTGGCACTACGATTGGGCTTATGTCTAACTTAATGCACGGCGATTTGCGTGGTGCTTTGCAAGAAATAGCTAGTGATACTTCTGGTCAATTTACTAAGCTAGATAAGATAGTAGCTAAACGCTTACTAGAGTCAGACACCTTACCTACTCTACGTGTGGTAACAACTAGTGAACTTGGCGGCAAATTAGGGCAATACGATGCAGCTACAGATATAGCCTACATTAGTGAAGACGCTATGACTTCACATGTTGTACTGCACGAAACACTGCACGGATTCACCCTAGCTATTATCAAAGCGCACAAAGATGGTGTTAAGTTTAATCAGGGCGTTGCCAATCTTGAGAAGTTATACAACCACTTAAAAGAAACTTATCCAGAATTAAAAGACAAGTACGGCATGAAGAACCTTGCAGAGTTTGTCTCTGAGGCTATGTCTAATCCTGAATTCCAAGCGCAATTAAACGCCCTCCCATACGAGCGTGGCAATATTGTAATTAATGCTTTTGTTGAGTTTGTTAAAGACATCTTAAATTTACTTGGTATTGCTCCAGGTAAAGACTTCACAGCCTTGGCTTACGCATTAGTGTCTACAGAAAGTATCTTGACTGAAGGTCGTACGTTAGAGGCTACAAACCCACCTCCAGCAACGGCAGCTCTTGCTCCTGTAGCAGAAGGCAAAGCACCAAAAGAACCTTTGATGCCACAGCTGCAAAGTTATACATCAGCTGAAGACTTTATGTCTTCTATATCTGGACAACCAGAACCAACATCTTCAAAGGTAAGAAAAGCTTTTACTAGCATACCAGGTGTTAAAGAACTAGTAAGATTATTTCAGAATGAACGCTACCCCATTAAAAATTGGGAAGACTTATTAGCTATGGCTAATAAAATGACTTATTCTGGTGACGACACGACTGCTATATATACTCAAATTGCGTTGTCTACAGGGCGGGCTGAAGATGAGTTTCTTGTCAAAATGTACAACCCGTCTAACGCTTTGTATGAAGCAATTGGTAACTACGCAAAAGCAAAAAACATAGATGAAGAAACGGCGTTAAAACAACTACAAGGTGTTTTTGTTGCACTGCACGAACAAGAGCGTAGACATGTTAAGTATTTACTTAGCGTACCTTTAAATGCTAAAGCAGCTGAGACACGAGAAACTATATTAAAAGCAGTAAGATCAAATAGGATTAGTGAAGCTACTGCTAAAGAATTGCGCACCTATTTAGAGACTTTAGTAGCTAACAATAAGCAAGAAAAAGGATTTGGCTTTAATGCTGAACCAAATTCTAATTTTTCTTTAGATGAGACTTCTGACTATTACAACGTAGCAGGTATTCGTCCGCAGATTCGTGATGATATTTTAAATAAATACTACGCGCCAGACAAAGAACTTGTAGATTCAATTAAAAATGCATTACAAGAAATTCATAAAGCTACTATTGAACTTAATAAAAAAGCTAATTACTGGTCTGAACCTGTCAGTAATATTGTGGCTTTTTATGGGTTTGAAAATTATGTGCCGTTAAAAGGCAAACCAGATAGAAAAGAAAAAGAATCTAAAATTGACGACTTACTAGATTTTAGCAGTAAATCTAACGGTAGTGAGTTGCAAGAAAAAGAAGTTGGTTTTGATGGTCGTGTATCTGAGTCTGAAAACCCATTACTCCAAAGTTTGTCCGATGGAGTGCGCGCTGCGCTGCGCGCTGGTAGGGGTGGTACATACACTAATCCTGACGGTACAACAGAACAGTACGGTATTACCTTAGCTATTAAAAACGCAATAGATAAGAAATTATTAGAAGGTAAGAAGTTAAAAACTGTTAAATTTGAAGACCGCTATAAGGTTGCCGATGATGAAGTTCTTACTAGGGGAGAAAATACATTTTTCCATTACAACCCAGATGGCTCAATAGATATTTATGCTATTTATGATCCTAAGATTCGTGAGGCTGTCCGTCGTAGCTATCGTGCATCCCAGCCTTTACTTGACGCTCTAAATAATACAACTAGTTTAATGGGGCAGTTCCACACCCGCTATAACATAGCGTTTGCGCCAATGAACTTTGTTCGTGACACTTTGACCAACGCCTTTACTATAGGTGCTGAGATGGGTGTAGGCACAGTAGGTGCGGTGGCAGTTAAAGTTGCGCAGGGTGGTTTAGCCAGAGCGCTTAAAGTTTCCATGCTGTATAAAAACGGCGAATTTGACAAAATTGAAGCCCTTGGTAAAAAAGACCCTTACATAAAAGCAATGTATGAATACATTCAACAGGGTGGAAAAGTATCTTATGTGTCAGGTATAGGCGCTCAAAGTCAATTTGAGCAGATGCAAAAAACCTTAGGACGTAAAGGCATAGCTACTACTAAAGCTCAAATAGACAGTGTTATAGACATATGGACTAATATGTTTGAATTTGCCAGCCGCACCGCAGCGTATCAAGTGGTTAAAGAAAACTATATGAACGGACCCCAGAAGCTTTCAGAACGGGAAGCACAGGTTAAGGCAACTGCGTATGTTAAAAATTTAGCTAACTTTGAACAAGTGGGCTTGTGGGGTAAGAGTTTAGGCGCTATCTTTATGTTCTTCCGCCCATCTGCTACAGGTGCAGTTAGGGCTATTGAGTCACTTGTTCCATTGTTCCGTAATATTGATACAGCTTTAGCTGGGTTGCCAGAAGCAGCGCGTAATGACCCTAAAGCAGTTGCTGCGTTCCGTGAAAACATGATTGCCCAAAGGCGAGCTGCGGCTGGTATGTTAATGTCTCTAGCTGGTTCTGGAGCAGTTCTCTATCTAATGGCATCTATGTTGGCTGAAGATGATGAGGACGGACGGAACAAAGTAGCTATAGATGATATGGCTCGTTGGACACGCTATGCACGATTCCATATTCCAGGCACAGATGTAATATTCCAGATTCCTTGGGGCTTTGGACTAGGCGCATTTGCCTCTGCTGGTGCGCAGGTCATGGCTTTTGGCTCAGGAAATAATTCATTAAAAGATACCTTTAATAATATTAAAGACGTTGGGTTTGATGCGTTCTTACCACTCCCAGCATCCAGAATTAATATGTATGAGAACCCAGCAGCTTGGGCTATGGATAGCGTGACGCCTTCCTTGTTCCGCCCTTTCTTTGAATATGCGATGAATTTAGATGGTTTAGGTAGAGAGATTTACAACAATCGCCAAACCCGCAGTGGAGACGCCTATACAGGTGGGGACAACATCCCTGAGTTCTATAAAGATGCCGCCAAACTGCTCGCAAACATTACAAATGGTGGGGTAGATTGGAGTCCAAATACCATGTACTTCTTTGCTAACAACTACGCTGATGGTTTGACTCGTCTAATACACAACTCTTACAACATCGGTATGGTAGGCACTATGCAGAAAGACTTTAATCCTAAGACCGATACTTTAGCATTTGATATGTTCTTTGGCGCTAAGTCTAATTTTGACGCTCGTGAGTTTTCTAAAGCGGAAAACATAATTAAAGATAAAGAGCGTAAGTTAAATATGTTTAAAAACCAACCAGAACGTTATATGGATTACATAGCTGCAAACCCATATGACCAAGGGATTGTAGATATATACAACAAAGGTGTAAACGGGGATTTAAAGAAAGTACGAGAGTTGGCTAATAAGTATCGTGCTATGCCAGACCTTACACCGAAAGAACGTAAAGAGTTATTAGATAACGTCAAAGAGCAACAGAACTTAATCAAGCGGCATTTGATTGAAGTCTTCAAAACCTACGACGACCTTAATTAACTCGCCATACACGGATGCCCATAATGCCGTCTTTCATGGCGGCAAAGGCTTTAACTCTTAAGTTATGTTTTTTAGAAGCTTCAACGGCTGAGTAAATAGCATCGGCAGACTTTAGAGTGGGGATAAAAAAACTATCCCCAACCTCCATGCCGTCAAACGGAAACAACCAGATTGGCTCACTGAATAGATTGTTGCTCATCAGCTACAGGTATAAGTGGTACAGACTTAAAGAAATAGCAGTTGACGTTGACGCTATCTGGCGCACCTTTCCAACCAGCCGCTAAACGTTTTTTATCTTTCTTCTCCAACACACCTTTCTTCTTCATAATATGTAAGAAATTTTCTTCACTATACCCATGCTCAGCCAGCCATTTAGTCATAGTCATTGTAGACACGTAAGATATCCCTTCATCCAAATCAACGCGCACCGCCAGCTTCCTGTGGGGAGAGGGAGTAGATATTACCTTTTCATTAACAATTGCTAACGTAGCGCCTATATGGTCTAAGAAAAACTCTCCTAATACGCTTTCAAAATCAGTATCATTAATTGCGTTACCGCCGTCTTTCTTAGCAAGCATTAAGCTAACCATAACGTCGTATATCCTGTCTAAGTCATAGTTAATTAAACCAGCATCTTTGGCAATTTCTCCGCCTGTCATGCATACAGAAACTAAATCCTCATAGTATCTGTTAACTACATCATTACCAAAATCTTTCTTAAAGCGTTTAACCCACACTTCCATTTGTTTTAGTATTCTGTCTTCGCCCCATAAAAGCATTTGATGTGCATAAATTGGACCAGCATGTCCGTAATTTAAACGGAATGGATCAATAATTTCTTTGCCTTTATCAGGATAATCTTTAAACAACTGAGGTTTATGCATGAATAATTCAACCATACGGGCAGTCTCACCATAGGGAGTAGCCTTCTTTTTCTTTACGATACCTAGTAACGAATGATTTGTGGTGTAAAAACCAATCGTAGACGAAGTTACATCTTGAGAACGCTCAGCCATACTTGTACCTGAGAGCCGCATCTTGGCTTCTCCCTGAGCAATCCTGTGGATAAACTTACCTACTGCCGTTGGGTCCTTGTCACCCGCTTCGTCAATACCAACTAAGATATTCTTAGAAGTCATAATCCTAGTATGCGCTGCGTTATCTGTTGTTTCAAATACGCTTAGCTTTTTAGGATTACCCCAGATAGCCAGCGCACCGTATAGTGAACCAGATTTACCTGACCCTGACTCACCTTCGTAAGATAACGAGGCTCCATCAGTAGAAGCAAATTGCATCAAAGGCGCACCAAACCCTGTTAAAAGCCCAAACGCATGCATTTCAAGTCCTGGTTGATCGCTAAACTGTTGAGCCGACCATTTCCATTTCTCAAAGCTACCTTTCTTAACCAACGCTTTTGTTACGGTAGCCGCATTAGGAGAAGTAGGAGCATCTTTACCCTCTGATCCTGTTTCTTTTGTAACCTCAATATTACCTATAACAAATGTTTCATTATCGTCATGCCACCCCATTTGGTTGCGCATAATCTCAGCCGCACCAGAATTCTGGAAATACCTTCCCCATTTCATAACATACTCCGATACTTGTTTGGCATAGCTTTGGTTAAAGAATACGCCGTTGCCTGTCAATATTTTTTTACATTCTTCAGCGGCATACACCGTCTTCATAGAAATCATAAATTCACGGATACCGTCATTTGGTAGGTGTAAGCGCATCATAAGACACTCACCATCATTAGGACTATATATACGGCGATATGCATAAAAGTCGTGTTCTGATAGCAATATGGCATCTACGTCGTGGTACTTCTTGGTTTCTTTATTAAACTTAGCAGGAGGTTGGAAGTAAATACCTCCATTCACTCCACGGACAAACGGCGCTAAGTAATCTGGGAACTCTGGAACTTTTTTGGAACTCTTCGCCGACCGAATTGATTCCTCAGGATTTTTTTCTTCTTCGGTGTGTTCTGGAAGTTGTTCTGGTTCTGGTTCGGGTTTGGCAACGTTAAGGGTTCTGGCAAGCTTAATTGGGTTTCCAAGCTTACGGTTGGGGCATCCGTCACAGATGCCTGGGTTGCGCGCATCAAAAGTAGCGCAGGTATGCGGACCGCTTTTCTCGACACTTAGTATGTTCTCCAGTTTTTTGTCAACTATATCAGGAGAATAGCCAACGTATCCCTTGGATACTAGATGTACCATCTCCTCCTTGTTTTCGCAGTGCGCTGCGATAGTCATAATGCTATGCCATATGGGTTCTTCTAGATGTTCAGCGTTTTCAAATGCATATTGAATTTGCGCACAGCCTTTACCCTCGGCAGTTAACTCTAGAATTCTAGGAAAGCTATTGACAAAGTTGTCTAGCTTACGCATCTTCTTAGTCTCTTCGTCCAAACCCTTTGGTATAAGACTTAATACATTGTTGACTGGGGCTTCTACGGGTCCTAGAAAATCCTTAAAAGCCTCGAAATCATACTGGTGAAACTCAGTATCTATAAACTTAGCTTGTGACGGCGGGTCTGTTTTATAGTTTAACGAATCAGGAACACGCATAATCCGTGCCGCCTCTGCCATCACTGCTGGGTCTGCGAGCAGTCTTTCTAATACATAGTCTTTAAACTTAAGCGCATAAGGCATGTACTGATTAATAGGTACTTCTTCGGTTAATAACCAATACGCATGTATGCCTGTGCCTGAGTCAATCCGCACAGGTGGGGGCAGTTCGCTTTCTTCTAGAAATTTGTTTAGCGCTTCAAACGCATCTTCCTTAGTAGCGTAACCCTTACCACTCGCAGCTTTATCTTCGCCAACATCCAAATCAATAAAGAACGAACGAAAGTATAAACAATCATCTTTCTTACGGCTATAACCCTCGAACGTACCCAGCGCAACATAAGCATTCCAACCTTTCTTTTTAAATATCTCAACTTGTTTTAATAGGTCATCAATGTTCTCAGCAAACTTATTTGTAACCTTCCCTTTGCCAGCCTCTCCTAGCTCTATCCCAGTGGCACAATAAACGCCCTGCGTAGCCAATGCTTTCTCGTAAAATTGTTTTAACATATATGGCGTAGTCTAAAAAGCCGAGTTTCCTCGGCTTGGTTAATCGGGTGGGGTACTTACACTCCGTATGTGAAGCGGAAAAACGCGCGCTTTCCCCCGTTATTTAATCTTCTTTAAGCATGTCCTCAATATAGTTTTTTGCTTCTCTTAAGTTTCTTGCTGGTAATACTCCAGCTTTTATATCTTTCTCTAATAAACTCATAAAAGCATCAACTAGTTTTATACGGCGTGGTCGAATAGGACCACCACGAAACCAAGTGTGTAAAGCCATCCGTGATATATCAAACACTTTGCAGACATAAATAGCAGGTAGATTAGCTTCAACACATAGCTTTGCTAACTCCTGCCCAGTCGTAACCGCATCAGGCTTACTTAAGGTTAATAAGAACCTATTACTATAGCTTCGTGGCATACCTACCCTTACGCTTTCTTAGACCACTTCTTGACGATGTCAGTAACATCGTTACCTTCAGCTTTAGCTGCCTTAGGCGCACTCTCACGCTTTATTGGCTCAGCAGTCTCTGGAGCAGCAACTTCATCTGCACTGCCATCTTGCTGATACACGGTTAACTTAACTGCGTTATCCGCAGTAGAATTTTTACCTTGTGCTCTAACTGCCTCGTAGTCCTCATCAGGAACAGCAGCGGCTGGCGAGAATAATACTTTGGCATATTTAGTCTTAGTATCAAACTGCATCTTCGTCACAACGCGCCCTGCGCTAACATTGTTTTGAGCGAGCATATTGATATAAGCCTTAAAAGGCCAACGACCATTATCTTCTTTACCAAAAGCCGATGTAGCTGGGATTACAAACTGCATGATGTCGCCCTTTGGATCGTTAGGTAGAACAACTGCAGTTCTCCAAGACAAACGACACGAAGTACCTACACCGCCTGTACCTGAACCTTTTGCACTGTTAGGGCATTGGTCGCAAGTAGACGCTACTGGGTTTTTAACATCAACATCAGGTTTCTTAGAGTCAGACGACCAGCAGGTAGGAGAAACTTTCTCTCCCTCTTTGTATGCTTCTGCATAGAACGTACGGCTTGGGTCATGTGCCATCTTCACAAAAATAATGTTCATGTGACGATCCTCGATAGCACCAATCTCTTTGCCGTTAGCCATCTTACGGAATACACCGCCAGCAATTGAGATACGTTTGTTACTATTACTAGTAGCTACACTACCACCCGCAACGGCTAAGGTATCTTCATCTAACCCTGTTGTAACTAGGGATGGATTGTTTTTTAATAACACTGATAATTCATTACTCATAATTTAACTCCACTAAATAGACTGTTAGGAAACGCTTGTTGGTTTACGCACGGTAACACCAAACTCACGCATTACATTCACACCAGGAGGTAGACCTTCGTCTTGTCTCTCAGTGATGAATTCTTTGAAATTACCCTGATGGATACGGCGCTCTAGAAGTTCTAGGGCTTGATGTTCAAGCACATAGTCTCTAAAGTGTTCCCAATCCGTGCAGAAATAACGTTCGGTTAATTTGCGAATCACAGTACCTTTGTCTGTCTTGATACTTGTCGCATTTGTTTCATTGCAGATAGACAACAGAGCTTGTTCTAGCTTAGCCATCTCTTCTTTTACTACAACATCTTTTGCTTCCCACTCATTACGCAATCGGTCACGCTCATTCCTTAACGTAATAAATGTTTCTACTAACTGATCGGTGTTCATTCGTTTTCTCCTAAACCGAGTTCTGACTTATATAAATCGACTAATTTTTCATGCATATCTACTTTATTTTGCAACACTTCGTACATCTTTCTTTCAACTGGAGAGCCTTGTAAATGCACTACTGTCATCTTGTTCTTTTGACCTACCCTATCAATACGAGCAATACATTGTAAGTACGTTTCAACACTCATTACGGGAGACCAAAATACCACAGTATTAGCAGCTGTTAGCGTAACTCCATGGCTCGCAGCTTGCGGTTGTATTACAAGGATTCTTGGGTTGTTTGATTCTTGAAATCTGTTGATGATTAGACTGCGTTCTTTTGCAGGCACATCTCCATTGATAACTTCGTTTGTGATTCCCTCCTCTGTTAAGAACTTACAAACTAACTGTATAGTGTGTCTATACGGTACAAAAATAATTAGCTTGTGTTCTGTTTCTTCGATAACTTCAAGTAGAGCGTTCTTGCGTGGTGCTATATCGAACTCAACTACCTCCCTTTTATCAGTATATACTGCGCCGCCTGACAATTGCAATAATTTATTTAAATTTGTTGCAGCATTTACTGTAGTGATTTGTTCACCCGCCGCTTGTATAAGCATATCTTTCTTGAGAGTGTTGTAATACCTTAGAGCCTGTGGTGACAGTGGTACTTCCCGTGTCTGATACATTAAATCAGGCAAGTCTAAACACTCGTTTTTTGTAAAACGAATTGCTGGTTGCAATGCATCAAAAACTTTTTGCTTTGCATCATATTTTGGAATCCATTTAAACCGTGATAGTTGATGCATAACTTTATCTTTCCACACAGTTAATGTGCGTGGAACGTTTTGTGGTGATACGAGTTTGGCTATACCAAAGGCATCTACTGGTGATTGTGAGGCGGGTGTCCCTGTTAACATCCACAACCTCGTGGTTGGTTTCATCAATTTAGCTAATACTTTCCATCTTTTAGTCGTAACATTTTTATACGCGTTTGCTTCGTCAATCACTATTAGGTCAAACCCTATTTTTTCTAACTCGTTAAAAACTATACTGACACCGTCGTAATTCATAATGATAAATTCGTAGTCTCCGTTAAGAATCTTTTTACGCTTGTCTGGATTACCGTACGCTACAGCAACCCGTCTGTGCATAGCAGTCTTGAAGATGTCTGCTTGCCATGCTGAATACATAATTGACAGAGGGCATACTACTAAAACTTTTTTAATAATATTTTGATTCATTAAATAATCAGCAGCCCAAATAACAGAAGATGTTTTACCTGTTCCTGCTTCGTTAAAACAGAACGCCCGCATGTTAATTGAAAGGAACGCTGAAGTAACTTTTTGGTGATCGAAAGGCTTAAACAACCCAGGCCAATTGTAGTTAGCCGTTATGGGTGAAGGTAAGGGTTTATTAAACTTAATTAGCCGATTAAGCAGGGTTAGTTCTTCTATACCCCAATAAACCAAAACTTCTGAGAGATTGCCCTTGGTCTCTACAAGTTCGCTTTTTTCTATACTGTTTATTACGCTTGATACAAGGTCTGTCGGGAGCGTGAAGCGAACTGCTGTGTTATCTACTATTTCCATATTGTCCTTAACTAAAATTAACTAAAACCCCTTACGGGGGTTAGTCGTCTAGTCCTTTACCCTTCAAACAGGGAGGTCAAAAAGGATAAGACTAGATGACATGGTTTAAGCCTGAGAATCACCAAAGGCGAGCTTGTTTGTTACCCACTCATGTCTAACGGTAAACAAATACTTTACACTAAAACTTTACTTTTTGCGCTCTTTTTTGCTGGTTTCAGATACCAAATTACCCTTAGAATCCCGCTTAAAAGACCGATTTTTAGCCGCCGTAGTGATGTAAACCCCATGTTTATTAGAGCCACCTTTGTCCAGCGCCTTGCGGTGGGCTACATCTTTGCCCTCTCGTGCATCTGCCTTGCCGTTGCCGTTGCCATCAGGCATCTTCTTGTCTACGCCCCGTCTAGCTCGCTGGCGTTCCATACGATTGCCATGCTCTCCACGAGCCTTTTGTTGCTGGTATTCCTTCTTATAAGGTCTTGGTTTAGTAACGTAGGGCATTATCTCTCCTTGTGATGTTCGCAAGACCTAACTGGACACCATCCACATAGCCCCGTAGGATTTGCTTGCCATGTATCATTTTCGTACGAATGGGTCAAACGAGCAAGGTCTGGCAAAAAGGCATTCCAAAGGTCATCCTTGGTTTCATGGTCATATTCCTCTGTAATAAAACTATTATTCATGACGAACATCAGCCCAGCCTTGACGTTACGTACTTCAGGGAAGTGTTCAAAGACCATTAACGCCATAAGCTTTAACTGCTTTGGGTCCGCATATTTATTGCTACCTGTCTTGTAATCAACAATAAAAGCATCCTCGCCATCCACTACTAGGAAGTCAACTATACCCCTTACCCAACAGTCTTCTGCGCCCCATTTACAGGCTTTCTTGTCAAAATTAAGTGCCATACGAAGTTCAGGATGAAATTCACCAGGTATTTCTTTAAGGCTATCCATCAATGGAGCAAATCTCTTATAGTTTTCTGCTAACGGTTCTCCGTCTTTGATATAGTTTTCCAATGCCTTATGGACTTGGTTTCCGTAAAGAATCTGTTGGGTCATCTCCTTCTGATAGTTTTTGAGGACCTTAACCTCTTGGTATTGCTTTGGGCAGTTTATGTAATCCTTGAGAGAAGAGAATGACCAAGTAAACATTAGCATCTCCCATCCATTAAACCTTCTACATCTCGTTTTAACTTGGCATTTTCTTTTTGAAGGACTTCTATTTGCTCAAGAAGTAAGTGCATCTGCTGACGCAACATCTCCTCACGGGTTTCCTGCTCAATGTAATCCGCTAAGGTTTTAACACTAGCACCGCTATCTACAATATGTGGGGGTGATGAGTTCATTCTGTCCTCCGTGGTAAAAGTAGTCATTTCTTAATCCTTTCCCATATTTCAGTTATAGGCATAGCCTTGATTTCCATCCATCCAATATACACACAAGCAAACATAATAAATAAGAAAAATGCAAACACGATTGCGAAAATCAATACTGCAAACGTAGCTACAAATAGGGCGAATAAGTTAAGTATTGTTACTATCATTTTTAACATTCTCCATATGATCGTGCTACTTTAGTTTCACAGGCGATGGGAAGTCCTGTCGCCCAGGACGGCGCTGCAGACATACATTCTGTCACATAAGAAACTGCTTGCTCAAGCTCATCCTCTGGCACTACACATACCGCAGCGTCATGCACAGTCAACACTACAGAATATCTTTCCTGGATCTTGAGCATCTGTTCGCCCACAATGCATCTCGCCAAGGCTTGAACCACGTTCTCAACGACCGCGCCACCCCATAGGGATATGTCTCCCCTACGAGACTTATAAGCGTATTGAGGTCTGCCGTTCTGGATCTCGACTGTTAGGTTAGGGTATCGGATATAACAACCGCTAGGCAAAAGAATCCCCTCCGAATTGACAGTTAGGCAACGGTGTTCTCCTAGATAATACGGCTTTTTGACGCCTGAGAAAATACTTTCTAGCGCTTGCTCTGACTCTTTCCACAGACCTACGATGCCATCATTAGTCTGTCTGTATAGATCAACTATCCGCTTACACTCATCTTCGTCTAGTTCTACACCAGGAGGGGTAGTCTTTAGCGTGTGTTGTAATTTGCTTGCGCCAGTCCCGTACCCTAGACCGAGGATACAAGTCTTACCCACGAACCTCTCAACGGGATTCTCTTTAGTTACTTTCTTACCGTATACCTCGGAGGCAAACAGGCTATATACATCTTGCTTTTCTGCAAAGGCTTTGACCAAGTCTTCTTGCCCTGCAAGCCAAGCTAGCACCCTAGCTTCAATCTGTGAGGAGTCGGAGTTAATAACTACAAAGCCATCAGGTGCTACGACTGCATTTTTGAGCGTCTTCTTTTTGACATCACGGGAGGGGAGATTTTGAAAGTTAACCTTGTCAGAGCCAGCCCAACGACCAGTATGAGCGCCATAATACTTAAGAGGGATAGGAAGACGACCTTTATTACGCTTACCAATATCAATGAATCGTTCAATTCGTGCCTCCTCTAATGTAGATTTAGTACCAAGACGCACCGCACATAGTTGTTGTATGAAGGGGTCTTCGCTCTCTGTCAAGGTAATAAAACCCTCGTCATTCTTAGCAAGCGCAAAGGTTTCTTTGCCTGTCGTCTTACTAGTCTTCAATGGTGGTTGAACTCCAAATTCCGTTAGTAGCCCTGCAAATTTCTTGTTACTTGCTAGCTTCTTACGGACATCTTCTTCGGTCTCGCACTTCAGTTTTTCCATGAGGGATTGGAGTAATACGCTCTTTTCGCTGCGGACTTCGTCTAAGCGATCCATCAGTAAAGCATCATCTACCTCAAGCGTAGGCTTTGTGTACATGCTTATTGTCATGTCAATCAGCTTTAATTCGCCCAATGGAAAATCCTTGTTGAGGACATCAAATAATTTCTTTGTTAGCTCGACATCGTTGATGCAATACTGTCCGTACCTATCAAGTTCCTCAGAAGTGAAACCAGTTATATACTTGCCTTGTGCATCTTCAACCTCTGTGCCTTTTGCGCCAAGTTGATAGCGTTCTACCAAAGCAGAAAGCGACGCAGGGGAATCAACCCCGTGCAAAGCACGAGCCATACATAAAGTATCGAAGTAAATGTGGGGGGTAATACCAAACTTCCATGCAAGAATAGCGCCATCAAACATCATGTTGTGGCAAAGCACCGCAGACTCAGCCCAGTTGAACGACATCAGGTAAGGTTTTAATTCCTGACAAGTACCGCTGACCCATTTGGTTTCTGCATCGTCAATCTTCACTCCAACACCAATGGTCTCAAAGCGCTTATCTCTGATGTATTCTTCGGTCGTGAGTTTACGCAAGGAGAAGTCCTTGTCGTAGTAAGTCTCAAAATCTAGTGTGATTAGTGACATTAAATAAGATATGAAATAGCTACAAAAAAGGGGAGCGCACCGTCAGGCGGACTCCCCTAAGACTTAATTTAACAACCGATAGGCTTAAACGGACCTTGTGTTCCTACATCCCAACAACACATACCGCCTCTGCCATCAGGCACACACTTCGTCTGCGCCATAACTCCTGTTGTTAATAAAGTAACGCAAATTACTACGATTGCTTTCTTCATGCTTTTCTCCCTAGTTCACGATTTAGATACCATAGGGCTTTCTGTAAATCCTCGTTACGACTGCCCTTATGGTCGGCACGAGTAATGTATTTAATAACATTACCAAGGTTGTAATTTAATTTCTTAGCCTCGATAAAATCAATCGTCTCAATACCACCTACTTTGTAATGCGGAGGGTGATTGACAGTATCTATAAGACTCTTGTCTGAAGTGCTATAACTAATACCAAGGGTTTTTAAGACACGCTTAGTTTTATTTACGGCTTCTTCATGTGTTGAACTCTTATTTACGGGTTTGTTATTACTCCGTAATTTATACACATATGATGGTGACATTTTGAACTTCTTAGCCACTGCAACGTATGACGCTGACGGATTAGCTTGTATATAAGCTATGACTTTTTTGGCTTTAGCCGATTGTGTTCTCATTTTACTTCTCCCTGTTAAATTAAATATAATCGTCTTTGTTAAATTTTGCAATAAATTTTTCCTTAAATTTTTTCATTGCTCTTTTTTCTACATCACCTACTGCGGTTCTACTTACTCCTAGTTCGTCTGCCACCTCCTGTTGAGTTTTATTAAAAAGTTTTCTATCTGTTGGTATTTCGGGTTCATCATCTACCTCGACCATCCCTGCAAAGGGTATGGGTTCAAACCGTTTTGTCATATTTTTTACCTTTACGCACAGTTTTAATTCCTATCTCTTGAGGTTTACGAGCCTCCATCATTGCGTCTGCCATAGCGTATGACATATACGGTATTTGGTCTATAGGGTAGTCTCCGCTAACAATCCATCCGTTCATAGCTAACCCTGCAAAGATGTCCCTGAGCATCCCTTCATCTTCTTGTGTCATAAGATACTCGCTAACCAATAACCTAATACCATACAAACCATACCGAATAATATGGATATGACAAGCGTAATTGCAAGTTTATTTATATCACTCATTGTTACTCATCTCCCTGTTTACTTTGAATAAAAAATCATCACGATACTCTGTCGGTGGCACAAACCCATAACGTTTAAAAGTCTTCATTACATCAGCGCCCCTAGTCCAAACGAATTTAGAATTTCTTTCTACCGCCATTGACGGCTTTACTTCTTTAGGTTCTTCTCTTACTGCTGTCAATCGTCTAAGTATTTTACTGTTCATACTATTACTCCTTTATCCAAGACTCAATCAATGTTTCTAATTCATTAACATTGTTCTCATTAATAACTATTGCAAGTCCCCCATTGTCGCCAATCCTTTTGAGATTGTCTTGTTGCAATGCAGTAACCTTGCCTTTACCTGCTTTACACTCGATACCAATAAAACATTTCTTATAGCAAACAACAATATCAGGCGCACCGTTAGAGCCAAAGCCTGTGCCAATCGGCTGAAGAAAGTATGCACCCATTGTGTTGAGTCTTTCTTTTACTTTCTTTTTAACTTTTGCTTCAGGTGTCATTGCCATAGCTATCCCTTAATTAACACTTCACCAACCATTGAATCCAAATCTTGTCGTTCTATTACAACCACAAAGAATGTGTCGCTACCTCGCCAACCAATCTCTAACAAGTCTGATGGGTAATTATTCATTAGTTCAGATACTCCAAAAGACCTATCATGGTCTTTGTATAAATTAGTGTTAGGTAAGGCAAGTATCATTGCCATTTTTCCTTTAATACAATCAGGCAAAGTATCAGGAGTAAAAATTCTAACAATACCATTCCCCAAATAAACATAGTAATCGTCATTGACTTTCCTTAGTGGCACACGATAAAGAGACCAGTTATATGGATGGACTAGCGGAACTAAGTCTCTTATTTGGATATGCATAGCCACTCCATATCAAAGTCGGTGTTGTTGTTTTTATAACCATAACTGATACCTAACTCAGGAATGTATCTGTCTCCATGTGGTGCTAAAGACTTATCTGACCAAGGTCTAAACTTATCGTCAAGATGCACCTTGGTCATTGTCAAACAAGACAACACATCAGGATACTCTTGTAGAGAACTTACACGCTTGAACGGAGACTTAAAGTCAAAACGATAGTGTTCTCCCCCATTAGATTTCATAACCTCGCACCCTGCGTCAGCAATTAGATAATGACCTTTCCTATCTGCACCTACAACATAGCAACTATCCATCATTTCGTGCATCCCCTGTTTTCTAGTTTCTAACTGTATGTCAACTTTAGTGTACTCGTCAATATGCTTTAGGTATATATCCCTATTACGCTGTGGTATGTCGCCAAGAGTCTTACCACTTTGCAACGCTAAAAGTATTTCATGCGCATAGTCTCCATGAATATTATTTTTTCTATCAACATTGAATGAACTAAATATTGAAATCATTGGCTTATTAATAGTTTCATCAAATTGTTGAATCATCTGTTCTCCTTTGGTAGGAATGCCTACTTTCTTTAGCGACGCTATCAATGATGATAGTTTTTTGCTACGAAAAGTGTGTCTATCAAAGTCATCTGCCCCCCGTTGCTTTGCACAAAATGGTGTGTGATAGCAAAAGTTATCTTCATACACAAACACACGACCGACAGGAAAGCCTTGTACTTCATCGCATAGCATAAAGTTATCTGTATTACCGCCACCGCTACCAAAACGAAAGTCACCCGATGTCGCATACACTTTTAAGCCATAGATGTGATTAAGTTCACGAATGAGAGGCAACGCTTTGCTCTGCGCTACCTCCTCTTTCAACGAATCATCTGCTACTGCATGGAATAAGATATTACTTAACATACTACTTCTCCCTGTGTTGAACTGCTGATTAACGAACTACTTCTACACCGTTTAATACAACTCGTATGCCCCACTCACTACCCTTGGTGTTCAGTAAAGAAACTTCTTCTTCATAGAAAGGTTTGTGGGTGTTGTAGGCTTTCTTAGCTAGAGTGGTTTTGAGGCGAGGCACAATATTTTTAGGCTCACAAATGTTATATCTTGTATGTCCTCCATTCTTAAGCGCATAGTCACTAAAACCATTTATGCCTGTTGACATTGCAAACATCAATGATGCTTCAAACTCTGCACCACTATCGAGTAAATCATCACCGATTTTCATAGCTTTATCAGAATTTAAATAGGTGTAGTTACTGTCGGATTTATCAGCGTATTGCTCATATAAGTCTCTAGCTGACACCATCATCGTGTCTGTGTCCAAACACTTCAACATAGCATGGGCTATATCTAGTTTGGTCTTGTATCTCTCCATCAATACCTTTGCCCTCTTACGGTCAACAACCTTGCGGAATACTTGAATGTTCTGAGACTCGTGTGGTTTAAGAGTTTCTGCATCCAAGCGTAGACCTTTGAATATTGGCATACGGACATCTTGCCCATTCGCATGCGCCGTTAAACCGTTGCCACTATACCGATAACTGTCAAACATATAGCTATGTTTTATCCACTCAGACATTTTCTTCCTGTCACCTTGATAATAACTATCTAGAGTGAACTCAAATGTATTGTCAGACCGCACAATGGCTAGGACTCTTGATTTAGTAATTCTTTCATAGAACGGATAGGGTTCATAGTCTCTGTCTTTCTTACAGACTCGTTTACCTCGTACACCTTTGAGCAAATTATATTTTTGCTCAGTGATTTCTTTGGTATCCCAATCCTTGCCATAGCAAACATGATATTCAATATCGTTCTCAGTCTCGACTACCTGAAAGAGACTATATGGTTGTCTCCTGTCGCTATACATAGGAAAGTTCATCGTTCCCCTAAATGGGTCTTGCGTATGAGTTACATGTTGTAACCCTTTGTATGTCAAATATGGCATTTACTTCTCCCTGTTAATTAAGATAATTACTGCTCAACCGTAACACAACGACCACCTGCGGGCGGAACAAAGCTAGAGTTCTGTGTAACAAACCACATGGTAGGAGTCGTTACTTCCCACTTAGGATTATTCTCCACATAGCCATCGGTAAAGATAACCAAGGCTTCTGCATTGATTGAACTCTTAATTATGTATTCGCTGACACAACCAACATGAGTGCCACCACCGCCTTGGGGTTTGAGCATCTTGGCAATATCGTTGTAGTTACCTTCAAAGATTTGCTCACCATGCACCTTGGTATCCCACCACAAGACTCGCACCTTGTCGGGGCTACAAGTTTCACAGATAGATGCCAGTTCTGAGGCAAACTCAGAGATTTGCTCATTGTCAATAGAGCCTGATGTGTCGATAGCAACTACCAACTCACCCATAGTCTCAGAGTGCATAGATGGTAGATACATATCATTAGCGAGGTAAGACTTGTTCATTTTGCGCCATGTGTATTCATCTTTGCCACGCATCGCTGACTGAACAAACTCACGAAAGACCTCTCGCCAATCTACCTTTGTATCAAGCAAATCTCCAATGACACGAGGGATAGATGCGCCCATCCGCCCTGCCAACATACCACCTTGCCGTAAAGCTTTATCAACCATATCCTCTAGCTTCTTCAACTCCTCGGCAGTCATGTCTTCAATCTCCTTGAACACATGGTCATCCATACCCTTGTCCATGTTGCGTAGCGCCTCGTCAATGTCAGTCTCGTTTTGGCTTTCATCATTCGTTGAACTGTTGTTTTGCTGAGGGCATGGCTGAGGCTGATTACCGTCTTGGTCTGCCTTGTCAAGTTCCTCCTTGCGTTTCTTCAAATACTCGTAGACCTTACGGACTGACCAATTATGAAACATTGGGTGATACAACCAATTAGGGTTCAGCGTAACCAATGGTTCTTTGTTGTGTCCTACTGTGCCAACAGTATTCTTGATGACATCATTGACAACGAAGTCCATCGCATAATTAAGTAACTTATGGTCATGGCTTAGGTCTCGGTGTCTTGGTATCTGCTTCAATGCCACATGAAGGTTCTCATGCAACACCACACCTCGCAACTCCGACTCCAACTTATACTCGGCGATATGTTCCTTGCAATACACCTTGTTCATGCCATCGGTGTAGGCGGTAAACATTCTGCCGTAAGTCTTGGCATCAATGACTTCATTCTTACCTGATGCAATAATCTGCGAATACAATGCAGTCATTGGATGTTGCATCAAAGTAATGTGCGCTTTCTTCAAGCGTGTTTCTTCTGCGGTTCTCATACCGTTTCTCCCTGTGTTGAACTACTAATTAATCACCAAACAACTCATGGTTCGCTACTGCCCATGTCTTGATTTCCTCGTTGTTACGAGCAATCTTGGCTGTGCGTTTAGCCCTCATAATCATCGTAAAGAATATTGCCTGACACTCATCGCTAGCGACTCTCTTCACGAACTTCATGAACTTGGATAGCTCATCTTGTGTCTCTAGCAAGTCTATCGCCTGAAACATAATCATAAGAAGTGCTGACATATCTTTCGGAACTTCTATGTCGTCTGGCTTCTTCAAGATGTCCTTGAAGTCAGGTAATTGTTCCTCTAGCGATAAAAACGCTGACATCTGTTTGGCGGCGGATACACCTATCGTTCCTGCAAGGGCAACCATCGTGGCATTTTCACCAAGGGTATTCTTGTGTTCAACGATGACTGAACTCTTAGCTAACGACCGAGGCGATACAAACTGATTCCCTGCTCTCTTCGGATTAAAGATTACAGTATTCTCCTCTTGGTCTCCGCTACGATATGATGCCAACCAATTAGGGTGCATGGCTACGCAAGAACGAATCGAACGATGGATTCCATTCTCCGATGCCCACAACAACCACTCTTTCGGGCTAGGTTTAGCCATCTCAATCTTACACACACGATTCCCTGCATGGGCAAGCATAGAGTCGCCGACACCATCTGTTGCATTATTAGATGTTGCAAAGATGATTGACCCCTTGGGTAACGGCACATCACCAACCATTCTTTCTAGCATCATGCGAGTAAAGATAATCTGCAATAGCTTTGGCGCTTTCATCAACTCGTCAAGGCAAATGACTTTCTTCTTGCCGTTGCCTAGCTTGAACAGACTAGCGACATAGTATTCCAAGGTTCTTGTCTCATGGTTAGGAATAACCATACCAATGTCAGACATATCTTTGACAGGACAGTCCACATATATGTAGTCATACTCGGTTGTCCCCAAATCCTCTTCTAGCATATTCAAGAGGCTAGTCTTACCGACCCCTGGCTCGCTAATGATGACTGGAGTAAGACTCTTACCAATGATAGGAATGGCTTTACGCAATTCGCTGATGGACATTGTTTCTACTAGATTAAGTTTCATTTTGATTCTCCCTGTTTAGGTTTAGATTGATTGAAATGCACCGAACTTCATTAGAATGTCATCGACACCCTTCTTCACGCTTTCACGCACCGCATCGCTTTCTCGAATGTCCTCTGCTGATACATTGCCTAAGACTTTCTCTAACGATACAGACGCTTTAGCTAACTCTTCGTCATTCGTAAGATTGAACGACCTAAAGGTATTGCACAAGTCCTTAGCCTTATCGACTGTGGTCTCGTATATCTTGCGTTTCTTGGTTTTGACTTCTCCATCTGTTGAACTGCTAGTTTCGTCAACACCACAACAATGACTAATAGACTCCATAACCTCCATGAACTGATTAGCAATATCAGCCATGACTTGTGGAACAATCTCATCATTGACTTGTTTTTGGTATGTAATCTTTAAGTCATCAGCCAAGTCCTGCGATATGGAACAGCGATAGTCCGACTGTGGAACTTCTGCCACATACAACCTGATACGGAACTTGTCCTTGATTTGGTCTACCGATGGATACTCTCCTCGGTCAAACATATCCCCTTGCTTGAACGCCATGTTAGAAACAATTTGGGGATACTTAGCCAAGAACGCATCACGCAACGCAAAGTAAGACTTCTCATGATGTTGAAACTCTGCTTTGAACTTGGGTAGGTTCACAACAGGCAACAAGCGTAATGACCCATTCCAATCGTAGGTTGACCTACGAAGCCAGTTATAAACGGTCTGTCTATAATTGAGCAACTGCTTATGGGTTGGGTCATCAGCTAAGAGATTCTTTACATACCGCCCTGCTGAATGATCGGCCTTTTTAGCCGTTGTTACCTCGTTAGAGATAACTCTATCTTGCTTTGTCGCTGACCAAACGCTTAATTCTGCATTGACCAAGACTGCCGATGTCGCAAGACTAATGACATGGTTCGGACTTTCTAACTGAATAACACTCATGGTTCACCTCACTAAGGATTAACTTCAATAACTGTTGAACTGTTATATAACGGTTCGGCTTAACTACTTACTGATACAACTTAAACATCTTCACTCCCAACAAACATATTATACCACATACTTTACATATGATATGGATTTATACATCTTTTTTATTCCATCCAGTCTGCATAAACTTGTCGCCTGACTCCAATCCAATCCCAGTCATGTTCACCAAATCCCTCCTCGGTGATGTCGTCTGATGACTCACCCACACGCACGAAAATACCTCCTATCTCCTCGTTGCCTACGGTCTTGCCATTCTTCTCATCTACCTCATCAACCCAAGACTGGGCTAACTGTAATAATCCCATATGGCATTTGACATCTTCATAGTCCTCATACCACTTCACATCATCGGCAAAGAAGTTCAGCGCAAAGTTCTTCTCGTCTACAACCATATACACATCGGATATTGCTGATGGGAACTTAACCTTTGCTTCAGCTAAGAATGTATAAAACCCATGCTTACATACTGTGTCCTCGTCTCCTGTGAATCGTATGGTGTAAGCAACTGTTGAACGATAGCCCATGTTACCCCCCTTGCCCATCTGTTTTGTTGGGATTGTCTTTTCTCGAAATGCTCTGCTGATGTCTAGCTTGAATCGTTCGTTCCGCATTTCGTCGGGCATTATGGATTGCTTCTTCCGTTTCATATCTAGCCTCCTCCCACATTACTTGTTCCTGCACTACACATAGTTCGTTGAACTTATCAGCCATGCCCTGCTTATCGCCACGCTTGTGGGCATCAACCGCCTCTTTGAGAATCTGTAGTTCTCTTGCCAAAGAAGTCTTATAAAACTCGGTTATGTCTAGGTCTTTCTTGCTCATACCAAACCTCCAATTATGTTAATCATGAAAACCATCAGTAAAACAAATAAAACTACAGCCCATGCTTTATCTTCCATGAGCTGTTCTCCTAGTAAACCAAGGGATAGTTTTGCGCATTGGTTTATATGCCCCTCGGTTCTTTCTACAATACTTGTGGTCTACTCGTGGGTCAATCCATTTCACGATTCACCCCCTGTAAACTTAAACGGCACTTTTGTCTCAGATAGCACATCACCCTGTTCGTTAAAGACAGACACATAAAAGCATTCGTCATTGTTGTCTTGTCTAGCCATTACATACCCACCCTGTCTAGTAGGAATGTTATAGTCATCCACGACATCAAAGTTAATCACCACTGAACCATCATCTAGTTCTTCGGGGGTCATTACGATTTTTTTATACGATTTCATTTGGCTCTCCTGTTGATTTCATCTTCGATACTGCGAATTAGGTATAGGTCTTTCATGCCCATACCCCCTAGTTTCACTTCCACAAGCAACTGTTTTAACTTTTTAATGCTCAGGGCTTTTAGTTTCATTTGACTAACCCTCCCTTGTTGTTTAGTCCAACCAAGTCAGCCCTGTTGGTAATCAACATATAGTTCGACTTGTGCATCGGCGCAACGGTTCGTACTACCTTCGTAGCTAGGTCATCACCGCATGGCATACATACCGCATAGCCTATGGCTAACCTCTCAGCGTCGTAGGTGTTCCCACATAGCTTGCACTGTGGGCTAAAAGTCTCATCAATCATGGTTGAACTCCTTATTAGCTTTAACGATTTCGCCCGATGCCTCAAACTCTTTCCATGCTTGGCAAGTCGGGCATTGACGGTCGTAGTCGGGACACTTCTCACCCCAATACTGAATCATGCCTTCCTCTGCATCGTCTGCTTCACAGGCTTTCGCCCACTCGTGGTCAAGCCACGCATCTAGCTTAATAGTCATTGCTCACCTCCCTGTTTGCCAAACGACTTCTCGTAAGCATCAAGCCACGCATTGAAGTCCTTCTCGTGTTGCGCCCATTCCTCAGCCCTCAGGTTGTCCTGCGCCAAGTCTAGTTCTAACTGCCGTTGATGGACTTCCATATGGGATAGTTTTTCCTCCCAATACTCGTTGAAGAGTTGTTTTACCCTGCCCATGTCACACCCCCTCTGTCATTGTTGGAATGAACTCATAGCCGACTGCCAGTAAAGCAATCAATACATTGGTTGTCAGCAGTTTGCCCCGATTGAACATAACCTCCTGTGTGCTTGGGTCAACTAAGTCTTGCGCCAAATACAGACCCTCGTTGAGGACTGGGTTAAATATCTGCACTTCTACTTCTTGGATTTTTTTAGTATCCATAACACCTCCCTGTTAAATGCATTTCAATAGTGGTTGAACTCTTGATTAAGGAGTTGCCACGACTCGTTGGATTAGCTACTACTTTGTGCGCCTCTCCAGTAATCATTATACCACATACTTTACATATAATAGGCTTCTATATGACTATTTTACGGAGGGGTTCTTGCTGAAATTAGGCAAGATGCCAGTTTTTAGCGTTGTAAGTATTTGATATTATTAGTGTTCTGACGTTCTGACCCTCGTAACTTTACTAATGGAACTGGAACAAGGTTTTTGCGTGGTGTTGGGGATTTTGTAAGTCCTTGTTTTGTATATATAATATATATAATATAATAATAATAATAGGGGGCGAAAGGAGAGTTGTTCCAGCGTTCTGACTGTTCTGAGGATAGAGGGGAAAAAGTGGGTTGAGGTTTTGCACTCGCAAAATAATTTAAACGATCAGGTTCTTTTTTATTTCACTTTCCCAAACCCTATTTCTTGGTCAGAACGCTGGAACACTGGAACAGAATGATGTAACTGCTTGATTCTACACGGTTTTACTTGTTCCAGACTTTGTTCCAGCCATGACTTGTTCCAGAACATACTCGGCAATACATTGTCTACATGGTGAGGCACTTCAACACATGTTGAACTCTTATATAAGGGGTTTGCCCCGTAAACCTTGCAAACATGGCGCTGTGCGTTGTGTCAGCAAAGAATTCTAAAACTGATGCAAACCCTTGTTCACGCGCGCGAGGACAGATAACTGGTTTCATTTTTTGGGGACAAAAAAAGGGGAGAGAGCCTAAACCCTCCCCCCTCAAAAACAATCTAGATTACTTCTTAAATACAGCGTTGAAAGCCTGAATCGCTTTATCTAACTTAGCGACATCAGCGAATTCATCGCCTTTTGCTTTGGCATTTTTACAACGGGTTTTCATACTATCAAAAACACCCTTATCGTTATAAAGGTATTCCATGAAAGCTAGATTACCTTTGCGCTCTACCTTCTCACCTTTGCGCTCTTTCAGTATCTTATTACCTTCCGCTACTAATTTTTTGTAAGTAGTGGTTTCATACTTGTTGCAATCGGTACGAATTAAAGCAACAATGCCATGCAATACAGGGTTATGAGTTTCTTTAATCTTACCCGCCTGTTGCTGAGTAAAACTAAAAGCATAATCCACGCCAATATTAACTACCTCGGCATTTTTTGGCATTTCAATACCCTGTAATTGCATATCGCTAACCTTGAGATATTTACCCTCAATAATGCAATACTGAATAGCGGGATTTAATTCTGAGTGTTTACGCTTATAACCTTGGCGTATGCTCAAAATATCTTCGTCGCTAACATCATCAGGGAAACCCTTTACATGGTCTAACGCCCATGTAGCTAACTGTTTAACAGATTGCAAAACCCCGCCATGCCTATAACCTAAATCAGCTAGGTTTTGGGGTTGATTAGAGTTACCAATTACAGCACCTTGCTCAAGGGCATTTACAAGCTTAGTTTTTGTCATAAGACAAACCTCCTGTTTATGGGTAGAAACAAAATGTTTCTTTGAACCCATGGCTAAATTATCTCTTTATTGACACTATTTGTCAAGTTCAATGGGTGTTGAACCCTTATATATCAGGCACACACGCTCACGCAGATGCGAGCGAGGACAAATAACTGGTATCAAATCCTCCCACCGAAGTGAGAGGACTGAGTATTACCAATAAACAAAAAGCTTTGAAGGGTGGCTAGACCAAGCCCGTAATGCTTCTTTAGCTTGGCGACGCTCATACCTTACTAAGTAAGTACGTCCTGTTCTAGCTATAAACCTAACTATATAGCCTCTAGGTTCATCAAACCCTTTCCTACCTTTTTCTTCAACACCAATATCAAACAAACATAATTGCTCTTGCTTCATTCTCATAATTATCTCCCTGTTAAAAATGAGGGTGAAGCGCACCCTCAACGCTTACTACAGGGAAAGCTTAGTCGCAAACAATTTTGTATTCGTTTATGACTTCGGTCTTACTACCAACTACTACCTTACGGCAGGTAGGACTGTCGCTTTTGACATAAGCGCTAATCGTCACACTGAAACCATCGAAGTCGAATCGATAGTCACGGTTTAATGACTGCGCCCAGTCGCTAGACTTCGGCTCTCTAACCCCATCGAGGTTAGATAAATACCACAGTCTGCTTACTAACCTATCGTCTTTGAATGACTCAAGGTCTTCCAGAGTAACCCGAAGGTATGGCTCATGCCCGTCAACATCAAACCACATCGATGTTGATTCGGTCTGCTCTTTGCAGAGTTGTTTAGCAAGTGTGACCATCCGCTTGCGATGAACTTTAGACTTAGCCAAGTTCTTAACAAGTGCTTGACGAAACTCTACTGCTCGTTTAGTTGCACGGTCAAACTGCTGTACTGCATAGGACTTATTACTCATGTGAATCTCCCTGTTAACGGCAGGAATTACTGCCATGACTAAATTATGCATTAAATGATGGTATATGTCAAGTATTGGGGGCTTACCCCACCTACCCCCACCCCCCTAAACTGCTCAGATGGGACCCGCGCCCCCCATACCCCATAAGGAGCACAAATAACCCCACGTTTTTCCAAACACCCCCCATCTCATTTAAACAACCCTTTACCCACATTTTCTACATCATAAGTGGTGAATCTCCTCTAACAATTGGCACCAGGACGTACCTACCCCCTTCATCATCTATAACACCCTCCCCCCATACATTGCTCTAACCGAATCGGCATTAAGTACTTACAGAAACACCCCCCGTCACTTTTATTCAAGGTACTTGTTTCCTTTAATATTATTTTTAGTATAGAATTCACCCATCAAGGGTTTTACGATGACCGAGGATAGATGGAAAATATAATTATTCCTCACATAGAAGAGGACGTACTGCTTCCAGCCAACGCTACCGAAGCCTTTCCAGAACTGTCTCCAAAAGAAGAGTTAGACGCACGAGCTAGGACTATCACCTTACTTGCTGAACTTAACGGCAACCCACTTTCTCCCACTGCTGAACATGTGGCGCAAGCAACAGAAATTGCTACCCAGATGATGAATGACCCAAAAGCTAGACCTGAGTTTAAGAACTATCCTAATGAGACATTGGCTTATTTGGCAGGTATGGTGTCCCAAATGAACGTGCAACTTGTGGACGACCTAGCTGAAATGAAGATGTATGTGGTTAATAAGCTACTTTATGAGGTAGAACATGCCTCAAACACCAAAGACAGGCTTAGAGCCTTACGGGATTTGGGTGAAGTAGACGGAATTGATGCGTTTAAGAAGCGTTCTGAGGTCACAATGAAGGTGCAGAGCATCGAAGAGGTCGAAAAAGAGCTATTTGAGACGCTTTCTAGCTTAAAACACAAGGCAATTGACGTAGAAGCTAGAGAAATCAAGTCTAAAAAATGACACTTCAGCGTAAATTAACTAAAGAAGACATCGCAATACTTGAAAAAGCTGTGCCTGGTATGCCGCCAGACAAGAAAAGGCATACTTTAAAACTAATTAAGACCTATAAAACCGAAACAGTACAAGAAGATGGCAAGGAAAACTTCCTTGACTTTATCGACCATGTATATCCAGGCTATAAAGTAGGTGAACACCATGAGAAATTGGCTAGAATCTTTGAAGAAATCGCTGCAGGCAAGAAGAAACGGGTTGTTGTCAATATTGCACCGCGTCATGGCAAATCCGAACTTATCTCCTATCTTGCACCCGCATGGTTTTTGGGTAAATACCCTCATAAGAAGGTCATTATGGCTTCGCATACGGCTGATCTTGCTGTTAATTTCGGTCGTAGAGTTAGGAATTTGGTCAGTTCAGACTCTTATAAAGAGATATTTCCAGCGGTAGAACTGCAAGCCGACAGTAAATCGGCGTCTAGATGGGGGACTAATTACAATGGAGAATATTTTGCTATTGGTGTTGGCGGTGCTTTGGCTGGTCGTGGTGCAGATCTATTTATCATTGACGACCCTCACTCTGAGCAAGACGCTAAACAAAACAGAGCTGACGTTTTTCTACCAGCTTGGGAGTGGTTTCAATCTGGGCCTATTCAGCGTCTTATGCCTGGTGGGGCTATTATTGTCGTGATGACTCGCTGGTCAAAACTTGATTTGACAGGGCAAATTGTCAATCATATGGTCAAAAATGAGGATGCAGAAGACTGGGAAGTGGTGGATTTTCCTGCGATTATGCCCTCAGGTAAACCGCTTTGGCCCGAATTCTGGTCTATTGAAGAGTTACTAGCAAAGAAGGCTTCTTTAGATGTGCGGTACTGGAATGCCCAGTATTTACAACAGCCTACCTCAGAAGAAGGTGCTTTAATTAAACGGGAATGGTGGCAGATTTGGGAAAAAGATGACCCGCCAGACTGTGAATTTGTGATTATGTCTTTAGACGCAGCTCAGGAGGCAAACAATCGTGCGGATTACAATGCGCTCACAACGTGGGGGGTGTTCTTTAACGAAGAGACGAGTAACTACAACATTATCCTTCTCAATTCCATTAAAAAACGGATGGAGTTCCCAGACCTCAAAAAGCTTGTACTTGAAGAGTACAAAGAATGGGAACCAGATTCGTTTATGGTTGAAAAGAAGTCCAATGGGGCGGCTCTCTACCAAGAATTACGGCGCATGGGCGTACCAGTCGGGGAGTTCACACCTGGCAAAGGTCAAGACAAAATCTCTCGCGTTAATGCTGTATCAGATTTGTTCTCGGCAGGCATTGTCTGGGCGCCAGAGCATCGGTGGGCGAAGGAAGTAATTGAGGAGTGTAACGATTTCCCTAGCGGAGTGAATGACGATTTGGTAGACTCAACGACATTAGCCTTATTGCGTTTTAGGCAAGGTGGATTTATTCGTCTGCCCAGTGACGAACCAGAAGATGATTTTTTGTATAAATACGGCAGACGTAAAGCTGCGTATTACTAAGGATAGATTATGTCAATTGAAAAAGCCCTGTATCAAGCCCCTGTCGGACTTGACTCTATTGTTGAAGAAGAACCCATTGAGATTGAGATTGTAGACCCAGAGTCAGTCAAGATTGGGATTGACGGTATGGAGATTGAGATAGAACCTGCCGAACCTTCCGCAGAAGACTTTGACGCAAACCTTGCGGAGTACATGAGCGAGGGAGACCTTACTGAGATTGCAGGTGATTTACTAGGGGACTTTGACGATGACATCTCCGCCCGTAAAGATTGGATTCAGACCTATGTAGACGGACTTGAGCTATTGGGTATGAAGATTGAGGAAAGAACAGAGCCATGGGAAGGTGCTTGCGGTGTGTATCACCCACTATTAAGTGAAGCACTAGTGAAGTTCCAGTCTGAGACTATTATGGAGACTTTCCCAGCCGCAGGTCCAGTTAAGACTGTCATTATTGGTAAAGAGACCCCACAGATTAAAGATGCGGCTCAGCGAGTTCAAGATGACATGAACTATCAGTTAACAGATGTAATGCAAGAATTCCGACCTGAGCATGAAAGAATGATATGGGGCTTGGGTTTAGCGGGTAATGCGTTTAAGAAAGTGTATTACGACCCACACATGGAACGTCAAGTCTCTATGTTTATCCCAGCAGAAGACATCGTGGTTCCATACGGTGCTTCTAATTTACAGAGTTCCCCACGCGTGACTCATGTGATGCGTAAAACTGAGAACGAGGTTAAACGACTTCAGTTTGCGGGTTTTTATAGAGATATTGATCTTGAGACCCCCAGTGGAGCTTTGGATGAAGTAGAGAAGAAAATTGCGGAAAAGATGGGCTTTAGAGCTACATCGGATGACCGCTACAAGTTATTAGAGATGCATGTAGACCTTGACTTGCCTGGTTATGAAGATGAAGAAGATGGAGAAAAAACAGGCATTGCTCTTCCTTATGTTGTAACAATTGAAAAGGGAACGCAGAATGTCCTATCAATTCGCAGAAACTGGAGACCAGAAGATGAGACTAAACAAAAAAGACAGCACTTTGTACATTACGGCTATGTGCCTGGCTTTGGCTTTTATTGCTTCGGGCTTATTCATTTGGTTGGCGCCTTTGCTAAGTCGGGTACTTCTCTTATCCGACAACTTGTTGATGCAGGAACCTTATCGAATCTGCCAGGTGGCTTTAAGACCCGTGGATTGCGGGTCAAAGGTGACGACACTCCGATTGCCCCAGGCGAGTTCAGAGATGTAGACGTACCTAGCGGAGCAATCAAAGACAACTTAATGACCTTGCCATACAAGGAACCATCACAAGTCCTCTACTCTCTTTTAGGCACAATTGTCGAAGAAGGCAGACGCTTTGCATCGGCAGGGGATATGAAGATCAGTGATATGAGCGCACAGGCTCCTGTGGGGACGACACTGGCAATTTTGGAGAGAACCCTGAAGGTGATGAGTGCGGTTCAGTCAAGAATCCACTATTCGATGAAACAAGAGTTGCGGTTATTAAAAGAAATAATCCGTGACTACACACCTGACGAGTACAACTACACTCCAGAAGAAGGTACGCCCAGAGCTAAGAAAGCGGACTATGACATGGTGGACGTTATTCCAGTCAGTGACCCTAATGCAGCAACGATGGCGCAAAAGATTGTTCAGTACCAAGCAGTTCTTCAGTTGGCTCAAGGGGCGCCGCAGATTTATAACCTGCCGCAGTTACATCGCCAGATGTTAGATGTGTTGGGAATTCGCAACGCTCAAAAACTTATTCCGTTACAAGAAGACCAGAAACCACGTGATCCGATTTCGGAAAACATGGGTGCAATGAACGGCAAACCTTTGAAAGCCTTTGCATATCAAGACCACGATGCGCATTTAATGGCTCACAATAACTTCTTGCAAGACCCGATGACTCAACAAGTAATTGGGCAGAACCCTATGGCGCAGCAGATTGCGGCTTCTTTGCAAGCACATATAGCGGAGCATTTTGGCTTTAAGTATCGTCAACAGATTGAGCAGCAAGTCGGTGGACCAATACCGTACCTCAACGACGACGAGGAGACTATGCCTCAAGAGTACGAGATTCAGTTGTCTAGGTTGGTGGCTCAGGCTTCTGCCCAGTTGTTACAACAAAATCAAGCTCAGATGGCTCAAGCTCAAGCCCAGCAACAGGCTCAGGATCCAATTATCCAGATGCAGATGCAAGAACTTGAACTTAAAGCAAAAGAACTTGACCGCAAGATACAGAAAGATCAGGCTGACGTTGCCTTAAGACAAGAGCAGTTAAGCATTGACCGTGAGCGAGTTGAGATTCAAGGCGAGCTAGAGGGTACTAAGCTCGGAGCGAAGATGGCTAAAGAAAAAGACGAGCTAGACCGCAGGGAGCAGATGGAAGGTACACGGATGGGTATTGATATGGCTCATAAGAAAGACCAGATTGACACTCAGAAAGGGCAGATAGCTGCACAGCTAATAGCTGCTCAAATAAATGCTTCTAGACAAAAAAAGGATAACAAATGACAGGGTTAGAACTAATTGCTAAACAGATAGACGATAAGGTTGAGCAGTTAAAAGAATCGGTAGTTATAGGTAATTTAGATCACGTTCAGTATCAAAAACTTTGTGGAGAGATTAGAGGTCTGCTTACTGCAAGGGGTTACGTATTAGACCTCAAAGACAAAATGGAGAATACGGATGAGTGAAACGATCGACTTAAATAAGGCGGTGGATTTGGCGCAGCTGCTTGATAAGTCAAATGAAGAAAAAGCAACACAACTACCTAAACCTTCTGGATACCGCATTTTATGTGCTATTCCTGAGGTTGAAAAAGAACACGACGGGGGGATTTTAAAAGCAGACGAGACCCTACGATATGACGAACTTTTGACAACGGTGTTGTTTGTAGTAGATCTAGGTCCAGATTGCTATAAGGATCCAGTACGGTTCCCAACGGGAGCTTGGTGTAAAAAGGGTGATTTTGTCCTTGTTAGACCGAATGCTGGTACTCGATTAGTAATTCATGGGCGGGAGTTTCGCATCATTAATGATGACTCCGTAGAAGGTGTAGTTGACGATCCACGTGGCATTAAACGTAAATAAGGAGCTGACGATATGGAAAATTACAAATTTCCTGATGAAATAGATGAAGTAAAAGACGAGGGTAAACCCGTAGAAGAAGTAGAATCTAAGGGTAAACCCGTAGAAGAGGAAGACAAGATTGAAATTGAGATTGAAGATGACACTCCCGTTGAAGATAGAGGGCGTAGAACTTCAAAACCTGAATTTGTAGAAAAGGTCGAAAAAGACGAGTTAGACCTCTATTCTCAAGAAGCCAGAAGCAAAATTGATGCTTTTAGGAAGTTTTATCACGACGAACGTAGGGAGAAAGAAAAAGCCTTACGAGAACAACAAGAAGCTGTTCAAGTAGCTAAAAGCCTCTACGAAGAGATAAAACAGCTTAAAGGCAGGGTTAATTCTAGCGATGAAGCAGCAATTAGTTCGTTTAAGACGAGTGCTGAGCGCGAGCTAGATATGGCTAAAAAGGAATATAGAGAAGCCTATGACGCTGGTGATTCTGAAAAATTAGTCGAAGCACAGGATAAATTAACCACTGCTAAGATGAAAATTGAGAAGGCGTCTAACTACGCTGAAAATATAAATCAGCGAAAGGCTTTACAAGAGCAAGAAAATGAAGTAAAAATACCACAACAGACGGAAGCAGCGCCTGTCCGTGACCAAAAAGCTTCGGCTTGGCAAGAGCGTAACTCTTGGTTTGGTCAAGATGACGAAATGACAAGCCTAGCCTTAGGGCTTCACGAGAAGCTTGTCAAAGAAAACGGGCTAGCATATGCGACTACTGACGAGTACTACAAGCGCATAGACGAAACTATGCGTAGGCGTTTCCCTGAGAATTTCGAGGGGGAGAAAGTTGACGATGAAAAAAGTACACCTCGGTTAAAACCGAGTACGGTAGTTGCACCTGCGAGTCGAAGTACATCTTCTAAGAAAATCAAGCTAAATACGTCCCAGCTTGCGATAGCGAAGAAGTTAGGTTTGACCCCAGAGCAATATGCCCGTGAACTTATAAAAATGGAGGCCTAATATGGCTAACAACAGAATTACTCGTGAAGTAGATACCAGAGAAATCAGTGAGCGTCCTAAGCAGTGGGCGCCAGCGGAGCTTCTCCCTGAGCCAGATAAACAGGCTGGGTATAAGTATCGTTGGATTCGTACTTCAACGCTAAATCAGGCGGACCCCCGCAATCTCTCTGGGAAACTAAGAGAAGGTTGGGAACCTGTGGCACTTGAAGAACAACCCAAATTCCAACTGCTAGTTGATCCCAATAGTCGCTTTAAGGACAACATTGAGATTGGCGGGTTATTGCTTTGCAAAACTCCAGAAGAGTTCGTTGAACAACGTAATAAACATTACCGAATTCAAGCCGAAAGTCAGATGGACGCTGTAGACAATAATTTAATGCGCCAGAATGACCCAAGGATGCCCCTCTTTAATGAGAAAAAATCTACGGTGACTTTTGGAAAAGGTAACTAAACTTAATTAGGAGTTTTAAATGGCTTATCCTACCGTATCAGGACCCTATGGGTTCAGACCAATCAATTTGATTGGTGGTCAGGTATTTGCTGGTCAAACTCGTTCAATTCCCATCATTTCAGGTTCTACAACCGCCATTTTCTTTGGTGATGTTGTACGTCTGAACACCGATGGTGCTTTGAGCCGTGTTTCAACCACAGCTACCGCAACCGATGCCGTTGGTATTTTTATGGGTTGTCAGTTCACAAACCCAACTACCAAACAGTTGCTACAACAGCAATTCTATCCAGGCGCTATTACCGCTTCGGATATTACTGCGTTTGTAGCTGACGATCCAGATGGACTTTTCAAAGTAGCAGTATT
>Ga0164292_10000184_pt1 | contig 44156 bp, 43 predicted proteins | sample GEODES117metaG_FD_111486 | JGI IMG/M metagenome (GOLD analysis project Ga0164292, IMG submission 111486) | Eutrophic lake water microbial communities from Lake Mendota, Wisconsin, USA - GEODES117 metaG | ecosystem: Environmental > Aquatic > Freshwater > Lake | place: USA: Lake Mendota... | reverse complement strand
GCGGCCAGAGCGAAACGCTCGTCGTTGGCGTTTATAGTGTTTCCAGTGGATTTACGAGCGAACTGGTGCTCGGCATGCCCTGCACTGTTTCGCGACCCACGTCGAATCCGGATCGGCCCCAGTAGTGCGATTGTAGACGAACAATCTATTGATTCAGACAGATGAGATGTAAAAGAGTTCAGTCTTTGTTACACGTTCATCAATTGTTTGATCATGGGCCACATATCACGCGCAGAATGGGCTGTGTGATTTGCTTGCCAGGTCTCAACTGGATGGTCAGTGCCGCAATAGCCATAGGCGGCTGCAATGGATGGCATACCCGCTGCCCGCGCGGCTTGGATATCGCGGATGTCATCGCCAACATAGAGGCAACGATCCGTGCCAAAACCCGTCTGCTGTGCGGCGTGTAGCAGGGGCAGGGGATGTGGTTTGGCGTGTGCAGTAGTATCGCCGCAGACCAAGACTGCGCAGTCTTGGTCGAGACCGAGTGCAGTGACAATCGGTTGAGCAAGATGCGTCGCCTTGTTTGTCACAATGCCCCAGGCAAGACCTTGCTTTGAAATTTGTTCTAGCAGCTCCGGAACGCCATCGAATAAACAGGTGTCGACTGTCATCGCAGCTTGATAGTCTGCCAGAAATTGCAAACGATGCTGCTCATAGGCCTCGTCTGCTGGGGTGAGGTTAAGCGCACAGCGCAGCAGGCCGCGTGCGCCTGCAGAGGAGTAGGGACGCAGAACGTCTAGTGGTAAGGGTGGTAGACCTGCACGCTCTCGTTGCTTGTTCGCAGCAGCACCTAGATCCGGTGCTGTATCGGCGATCGTGCCGTCAAAATCAAAGAGGACAAGAGCGGTCATTTACGTGTAGCCATTAAGTAGTTGACGCTCGTGTCGCGGCCGAGCGAATAGGTTTGTGTAAAGGGGTTATAGCTCATGCCCATCAGCTCTTGCGTCGTTAAGCCACAGGTACGTGCCGAGGTCGCAAGTTCGCTTGGACGCACAAAGCTGCGCCAACTGTGCGTTCCACGCGGCAATAGACGCAAAATATATTCTGCCCCAACGATGGCAAAAAGAAAGGATTTGGGATTGCGATTGAGTGTGGAAAAAAACACCCAGCCACCAGGTTTAACGAGCGTTGAGCAAGCGCGCACAATTGAGCCCGGATCAGGCACGTGTTCTAACATTTCCATGCAGGTGACGACATCAAACGTTTGTGGTTGTTCAAGCGCTATGTCTTCCGCGCTAATGTTGCAATAGGTGACAGGTACACCAGATTCCAGGCCATGTAGCTTCGCAACGCGCAGCGACTTGTCTGCTAAGTCAATGCCGGTGACTTTAGCGCCCGCACGTGCCATGCCTTCGGCAAGAATGCCGCCGCCACAGCCTACATCGAGGACTGTTTTGTCATGTAGCCCGCCCACAAGCCCCTTGATCCATTCGAGTCTGAGCGGATTAATTGCATGCAGAGGTTTAAATTCGCTATTGGGATCCCACCAGCGCGAGGCAAGCGCGCTGAACTTGTCTAGTTCTGCCTGATCAACATTAGAGGAGGGGCGTGAGGCATCAGAAGACATAGGACTATTCGCCAATAAAACAGCATAATGAAAAAAAGGCCCCGCAAGCGAGGCCTTTTTGAGTCGGAATAAGCGCTGGCAATGCCAGCCTTACCCTATCAACATCAAGAATTACTTCTTGCTGCCGATGATTTCGACGTCTACGCGACGGTTCAGTGCGCGACCAGCTGCTGTACGGTTGTCAGCAACAGGATTTGACTTGCCTTTGCCCGAAGCGGTGATGCGGTTAGCAGCAACGCCTTTGGTGACCAAGTAAGCTTTAACAGCTTCTGCACGGCGAACCGACAGGGCTTGGTTGTAGGCATCAGAGCCGATCGAGTCAGTGTGACCGATGGCGATGATTGTTTCGAGGTTGATGGCGTTTGAGCGCTGAACAACTTGGTCAAGCAGCTTGCGGCCTTCTGGTTTGACGATTGCTTTGTCAAAGTCAAACAGAGCTTCGGCTTTAATCGAAACTTTGTCTGCCATTGGCTTAGCAGCAGCCTTCTTAACGCATTCGGCGGCAGCCGTTGCTGGTGTCCAGAAGTTGTTCTGCCAGCAGAGCTCATTGGTACCGTTCTTCCAAATGAGCTCGTTAGAGCCGTTCTTCCAATTGTCTACAGTTTGTGCGGAAGCGACGCCGGTTGCCGAAATAGCAGCAAAGGCGAGTGCTAGAGCGAATTTGGAGGGCTTGTTCATGTTTCTCCTCGATTGAGCTTGAAGCTGGATAAGTGACTCGCAGCGAACTCCCGCCGCAAATGTAAAAAAATACATCAGGTAACCATTATAACAAAGCAGCGAGCACGTTCAAAAGAGCTTACTCACTGGGTTTCCTGCGTGCTGATTCGAATCTTACGGCATTTGGGGAACTTTGGCGAAGTTAATGCATCACTTGAACCCCTGAAGTGCGTATTTCTACCTTCCCAGCCCCCTTGTTGTTGGTTTTTGGCAACAGCAATAGCAAATTTTGGGTTTTTTGAGATTTGGCGGGGTTGGAATCGCATTTTTCGCCCTCGAGCGCTGCATTGGCAAGCTCCGCACAAGCATAGCCTAAATAGAAGGGGACGCTAAATAATAAGGGTTGGCAGCGGTGTAGAATCCAAGGTTGACCTTTAGGCCCAGTTTTCGGGGTCTCAACCGCTGTCTTTTGTTGCGAAATTTATGGATTCCTTTGCCAAGGAAACTCTTCCGATATCACTCGAAGAAGAAATGCGCCGGAGTTATCTCGACTACGCAATGAGCGTAATCGTGGGGCGCGCCCTCCCGGATGTCCGGGATGGTCTTAAGCCGGTGCATCGTCGTGTCTTATTCGCGATGCATGAACTCAATAACGATTGGAACCGCGCTTACAAAAAGTCTGCGCGTATCGTTGGTGATGTTATTGGTAAATATCACCCGCACGGAGACCAAGCGGTCTACGACACGATTGTGCGTATGGCGCAAGACTTCTCCTTGCGCTACATGTTGGTGGATGGGCAGGGTAACTTTGGCTCGATCGACGGCGATAACGCTGCGGCGATGCGGTATACCGAAATTCGTTTGTCCAAGATCGCCCATGAACTGCTTGCCGATATTGACCAAGAGACAGTCGACTTTGGACCAAACTACGACGGTAGCGAAAACGAGCCGTTGCTCTTGCCCTCGCGTTTGCCTAACCTATTAGTTAACGGCAGCTCTGGTATTGCGGTTGGTATGGCGACGAACATCCCGCCACACAACTTGGCTGAGGTGGTAGATGGTTGTTTGTATTGTTTGCGCAATCCTGACTGTACGATTGATGAGCTTATCGAGCTGATTCCTGCACCAGACTTCCCGACCGGTGGCATTATTTACGGCATTGTCGGTGTGCGCGAAGGCTATCGTACGGGACGTGGTCGCGTCATTATGCGGGCCAAGACTCACTTTGAAGATATGGAGAAGGGCAACCGGCAGTCGATCGTGGTCGATGCCTTGCCCTACCAAGTCAATAAAAAGACTCTGCAAGAGCGCATCGCCGAACTCGTCAACGAAAAGAAAATCGAAGGTATTTCTGATATTCGCGATGAGTCAGATAAAGACGGTATGCGTCTGGTGATCGAACTTAAGCGCGGCGAAGTGCCCGAGGTCATCCTAAATAACCTGTACAAGCACACCCAACTGCAAGACACCTTCGGGATGAACTTGGTGGCGTTGGTGGATGGCCAGCCACGACTGCTTAACTTAAAGCAGATGGTGGAGTACTTCTTATCGCATCGTCGTGAAGTCGTCACGCGTCGTACCGTATTTCAACTGCGCAAAGCGCGTGAGCGCGGTCATGTGCTAGAAGGCCTTGCCGTTGCGTTGGCAAATATCGATGAATTTATTGCGATCATCAAGGCTGCGCCTACGCCGCCTGTTGCGCGTCAAGACTTGATGGATAAGTCTTGGGATTCCTCTCTTGTTCGTGAAATGCTCTCGCGTGCAGACACCGAGGCTGTTGGGGGCCGTGCTGCCTACCGCCCAGATAATCTGCCGGATACCTACGGTTTGCAAGCCGATGGGCTCTATCGCTTAAGTGAAACGCAAGCGCAAGAAATCTTGAACATGCGCTTGCAGCGCTTGACCGGACTTGAGCAAGACAAGATTGTCAGCGAATACAAGTCTGTCATGGACACGATTTCTGATTTGCTCGATATTTTGGCCCGCCCTGAACGCATCACCGTCATCATTAGTGAAGAGCTCCAGGCGATCAAGACGGAGTTCTCGATCAACGCTAAAGATGCGCGCCGCTCCGATATCGAGCTCAATGCAACAGAACTTGATACAGAAGACTTGATTACACCGGCCGATATGGTGGTGACACTCTCGAATGGTGGCTATATCAAGAGCCAGCCGTTGTCCGAGTATCGCGCACAGCGCCGCGGTGGTCGCGGCAAACAAGCGACTGCAACAAAAGAAAATGACTGGGTCGATCAGTTGTTTATTGCGAACACCCATGATTACTTGCTGTGTTTCTCAGACCGTGGTCGGGTGTACTGGCTCAAGGTTTGGGAGGTTCCCCAGGGTACGCGCACATCCCGTGGAAAACCAATCGTCAACATGTTCCCGTTGATTGACGGCGAGAAAATCACTGTTGTATTGCCAATTAAAGCGTTTAGCGATGATCAGACTGTGTTCATGGCGACCTCACGCGGTACGGTCAAGAAGACGCCGTTGTCTGATTTTTCGAACCCACGTAAGGCTGGCATTATCGCGGTCGATCTCGATGAGGGCGACTTCCTGATTGGCGCAGAACTGACAGACGGCAAGCATGATGTGATGTTGTTCTCTGATTCGGGTAAAGCGGTGCGCTTTGACGAAAACGATGTTCGCCCGATGGGCCGTAATGCGCGTGGTGTGCGCGGCATGATGCTAGAAGACGGCCAGAATGTGATTGCGATGTTGGTGTCAGGCGATGAGTCCCAGACCGTCCTGACTGCGACACAAAACGGTTTTGGCAAGCGTACGCCGATTGCTGAGTACACCCGTCATGGGCGTGGCACAAAAGGCATGATTGCGATCCAAACTTCCGCGCGTAATGGCAAGGTGGTGGGTGCCGTTCTGGCAAATGCAACCGACGAGATCATGTTGATCACGACAGGTGGCGTGCTGGTGCGTACACGCGTTGCTGAAATCCGTGAAATGGGTCGTGCAACACAGGGCGTGACCCTAATTAGCGTGGATGATGGAAGCATGCTGTCTGGTGTACGGCGTGTTGTTGAAAGTGATGCAGACGATGATGGCGAAGACATCGCTGACGCATCAGATATCGCAACACCCGATGCGTCAACGGACACAACAGACGGGGCCGATCCGGCGACTTAACATGGCGCGTCCCTGGAATTTTTCAGCAGGGCCGTCTGCGATGCCGGAGCCCGTACTTGCACAGGCTGCCGCTGAAATGCTTGACTGGCAGGGCTCGGGTATGTCTGTCATGGAGATGTCGCATCGCGGCGAGCAGTTCATAGAGATCTGTTCGCAAGCCGAGGCTGATCTGCGTGAATTGCTCGCAGTGCCAGCCGACTATGCTGTGCTGTTCATGCAGGGTGGTGCGACAGCTGAAAATGCCATTGTGCCCATGAATTTGTTGGGACGAGTGTCGCAACCCAAAGCCGACTTCGTCATTAGTGGTATATGGGCGACCAAGTCACATCAAGAATGTCAGCGCTATGGTGATGCGCAGATCGCCGCCACCAATGCCCTAGCGACCACGATTGATGGCGTTCACCAAGCCCCCTTTACCTGGCTGCCAAAGGTCGATGCGTGGCGCGTGCGCAAAGATGCCGCCTATCTTCACCTTTGCAGTAACGAGACCATCGGTGGCGTAGAGACTGTCGATTGGCCCGATATGCAGGCGCTTGATGCGCCAGATGTCCCGCTTGTTGTGGATGCGTCATCACACTTTCTCTCTAGGCCGATGCAGGTTGATCGTGCTGGGATGATTTTTGCTGGTGCGCAAAAGAATGCTGGACCCGCTGGCTTGACGATGGTGATTGTGCGTCGGGAATTAATTGGTCATGCCTTGGCGATCTGCCCCTCGGCCTTCGACTATAAAAATGTCGACGCGCAACATTCGATGTACAACACGCCTCCAACGTATGCAATCTATATTGCTGGGTTAGTATTTAAGTGGCTGAAGCAGCAGGGCGGTCTAGCGGCGATTGAACAGCGTAATATCGTGAAAGCGCGCACGCTCTACGACTATTTTGACCAGAGCGCTTTTTATACGTTGCCCGTTCATCCCTCGGTGCGTTCGCGCATGAATGTGCCGTTTTTCTTGTGCAACACGTCGCTAGACAGTGCTTTTTTAAAAGGTGCGCAGCAACGAGGTTTGATGCAATTGAAAGGACATAAAAGTGTTGGTGGAATGCGCGCGTCAATCTATAACGCGATGCCATTGGAGGGCGTACAGGCCCTTATAGACTATCTCAAGGATTTTGAACGCACTCATGGATAAGTCATTGCAAGACCAGTTGCTGCCTTTACGCCAGCGTATCGATCAGATTGATGCTGAAATTCTGGATCTATTGAATAGACGCGCCTTAACCGCTCAAGAGGTGGGTGAGGTCAAGCACAAGCACAATGCAACCGGACCGGTTCTGCGCCCCGAGCGCGAGTCTCAAGTCATCCGTCAGCTACAAGAGCTCAATCGCGGCCCATTCCCCTCTGCTGGAGTCGCCTCAGTATGGACTGAGATTATTTCCTCTTGTCGCTCGCTTGAGCAATCACTCACCGTAGCCTATTTAGGGCCGGCCGGCTCCTTCTCCGAGCAAGCGGCATTTGAGCATTTTGGACACGCTGTCACGGGGTTGCCTTGTGCCTCGTTTGACGAAGTGTTTCGAGCAGTTGAAGGCGGTGCAGCGCAAGTGGGCATGGTGCCGGTTGAAAACTCGACGGAAGGTGCGGTAAACCGTAGCCTTGACTTGTTGCTGGGTTCGCCTGTCACGATTTTGGGCGAGCGCTCCATATTAATTCGCCATTGTTTGCTCTCCAAAGCGGGCGACATGAAGAACATCACCAAAATCATGGCGCATCCGCAGGCGCTTGCACAGTGTCAAAACTGGTTGAATCGAGAATACCCCGGGATTCCCCGTGAATCTGTCTCAAGCAACTCCGAGGCGGCTCGGTTGGCGTCGCTTGATCCAACCTGTGCGGCAATCGCAAGTGATATTGCAGCCCATGCTTGGGGATTAAAGATTGTCGCGCCAGGCATTCAAGACGATTCGCAAAACCGCACGCGCTTTTTGGCAATCGGACACATTGAGAACTTGCCGAGTGGAAAGGATAAGACCAGCTTGATTCTCGCTGTACCGAACCGGGCGGGGGCGGTGTATCAGATGCTTGCTCCGCTGTCTGAGCATGGTGTGTCAATGACGCGCTTTGAGTCCCGCCCAGCGCGCAACGGCCAGTGGGAATATTATTTCTATGTCGATGTCGAAGGTCATGCGCATGATGAACGTGTCAAGAAAGCGCTCGCTGTGCTTGCCTCGCATTGCGCGTTTTTCAAACTACTGGGTTCATATCCTGCGCAGTCATAAGTCTTATTCATTTGACCTCATTTTGTTGGTACCTTCCTTATGTCTGCAAAAGATTCCGTATTAAGTGCACCCACGCATATTGCTGCGATCGCTCCTTACCAGGCTGGTAAGCCGATTGAAGAACTCGCACGAGAGTTTGGTCTTGATGCTTCAAAGATCGTGAAGCTCGCTTCGAATGAAAATCCATTGGGCATGCCAGAGTCGGCCAAACAAGCATTGAGCGCTGCGGTGGCGAACCTAGGTCGTTATCCTGACCCTGCTGGCTTTGATTTAAAGAAAGCGATTTCGCAACGTTTTGGCGTGGATCAAAGTTGGCTCACTCTGGGTAATGGTTCGAACGATATTCTTGAGCTTGTGGCTTCTGCGTTGATTGAGCCAGGCAGTGCAGTGGTGTATTCCCAATTTGCGTTTGTGGTCTATCGCCTAGCGACGCAAGCGCGAGGTGCGAAACACCTTGTCGTGCCAGCCAAAGACCATGGACATGATTTGCCAGCAATGCTTGAGGCGATTACGCCCGAGACAAAAATTGTGTACGTGGCGAACCCCAATAATCCGACTGGCACATATTTGTCGATCGAGGCGATTGAAACTTTCTTGGCAGGAGTCGCTGCGCGTCATGGAACACGTGTCACGGTTGTCTTGGACGAAGCCTACAACGAGTTTCTGGAACCCGCTCTGCGTGTAGATGGCGTGGCACTCGTCAAGCGCTACCCCAATTTAATCGTATCCCGTAGTTTTTCAAAGGCTTATGGCCTGGCCGGTTTACGTGTTGGGTTTGCGATGGCACAACCTGTGCTCACCGATCTGCTAAATCGGGTACGCCAGCCTTTCAATGTGAACTCACTGGCGCAAGCCGCTGCAATTGCGGCGTTAAACGACAAAGAATTTTTGACAAAAAGTTTTGCGGTGAACCGCGATGGAAAGGAACAGCTGCAAAAGGCCTTTGAAACACTCGGCTTGCAGTTTGTCCCGAGTTACGCCAATTTTGTTCTGGTCAAAGTGGGTGATGCGGCACGCATTAATCTTGAGTTGCTCAAGCGCGGCGTGATCGTTCGTCCCGTCGCGGGCGATGGCTTGCCCGAATGGTTGCGTGTTTCGATCGGTCTGCCACAAGAGAATCAGACTTTTCTGGATGCTTTGACAGCGATACTGAAAACGGTGCGTTGAAATGACTACGCTAAAAATTGGCACGCTTGCGGTAATCGGCGTGGGTTTAATCGGCGGCTCGTTTGCAGCGGCCTTGCGCCGGGCCGGCAGTGTTGGGCGAGTATTAGGTGCAGGACGGCGTCCTGAAACGCTTGCGCAGGCCGTAACGCTAGGTTTGATCGACGAGGCCGTTACGCTTAAAGAGGCTGCGGCATGTGCTGATTTGATTTTTATCGCAGCACCTGTGGGCGCCTTCGAAGCTATTTTTTCTGAAATCGCCCCGCACTTGGGTCCTAAGACGATCGTCACGGATGGCGGCAGCACCAAACGCAATGTGATTGAAGCGGCACGTATGGGTCTAGGCTCGCGCATTGCGCAATTTGTGCCGGGGCACCCGATGGCGGGTTCGCACGAAAAAGGGCCGCAGGCAGCTGATCCTGATCTCTACCGAGGGCGGCGTGTCATGCTTACGCCACTTGTTGAAAATCATCCACAAGATATTGCGACTGTTCAGGCTGCTTGGCAGCAATGCGGCGCCAATGTTGTGTGTATTGATCCGAGTCAACACGATGGTGCTGTTGCGGCTGTGAGCCATTTGCCGCATTGGGTCGCTGCGCTATTTATGCAGTACATCACCGGTGGGGATGATGCGACGCTAAAGCTAGAAACTGCAGGGACTGGTTTCAGAGACTTTACGCGTGTTGCTCAGGGTTCGCCAGAGATGTGGCGCGATATATTTATGGCGAACCGCGATGCTGTCTTGGCTGAGCTCGCAGCGCTGCGTCAAGTGATGGATCGTGCTGAGCACGCGTTGCGTGAGCATGATGCCGTTTGGCTTGAGGATATGTTGGATCGCGCGGCCAAGGCTCGCGCTGAGTGGCCAGGCGGGACTAAATGAGTGGCGTCCCAAGCCTTGAATTGGGGCACTGTGTTGCAGCACAAGGCACGGTGCATTTGCCGGGTTCCAAAAGTATCTCGAATCGCGTGTTGCTCTTGTCTGCGCTGGCCGCTGGTGCAACCCGCATAGATGGCTTGCTGCAGTCCGACGACACCCACGTCATGCTGACTGCGTTGTCTGCGCTTGGCGTACAAATTACGACGCATGCACCCGACTCGGTCACCGTGCATGGCGTGTCGCGTTTTCCTGTTGAGCGTGCAGAGCTCTTCATGGGGAACGCCGGGACAGCGATTCGACCACTGACTGCAGCGCTCGCCATGATGGGAGGGCAGTACTCCCTGTCAGGCGTGCCTCGTATGCATGAGCGCCCGATTGGCGATTTGGTCGATGGCCTACGTGGCATGGGGGCGCGTATTAACTATCTTGGTCAAGAGGGTTACCCACCCCTGCATATTGAACCCTCTGGTGCGCTCTCAGATTCCGTCGCCGTGCAAGGATCGGTTTCTAGCCAGTTTTTAACGGCCGTGTTGATGGCGGCACCGCTTGCGGTTGCGCGCTCCGGCAAGGCTTTAGTGATTGATGTTGTCGGTGAGCTGATCTCTAAGCCCTACATCGATATCACGCTCAATTTGATGGCGCGCTTTGGTGTGACCGTGCAGCGCCATGGTTGGCAGCAGTTCGTGGTTCCGGTGGGTTCGGCTTATCGTTCGCCCGAACATATTTTTGTAGAAGGCGATGCGTCGTCCGCCTCCTACTTTTTGGCGCTTGGTGCGATCGGTGGTGGTCCCGTCAAGATTGTCGGGGTAGGTGCACAAAGCATTCAGGGGGATGTGGCATTCGCTGACACGGTGCAGGCAATGGGTGCCCAGGTCAAGCGGGACGCCGCCTCGATCGAAGTGACTGGAATTCAGGTTTCGCGAGGTGAAAAGCTCAAAGCATTTGATGCTGACTTTAATTTGATTCCAGATGCAGCCATGACTGCGGCGGCACTTGCCTTGTTTGCCGATGGCCCCTGCACGCTGCGTAATATTGGAAGTTGGCGGGTCAAAGAAACAGATCGTATCGAGGCGATGCAAACAGAGCTGCGCAAGCTCGGTGCGCGGGTTGAGAGTGGTCCGGACTGGCTGCGGGTTTTTCCAATCGCTCAGGGCGGCTGGCGCGACGCAAGTATCCATACCTACGATGACCATCGTGTGGCGATGTGTTTCTCACTTGCCGCGTTTGGTCAAAGCCGCGTCACAATTTTGGATCCGGGGTGTGTGAGCAAAACTTTTCCGACGTACTTCGATGTGTACGGTGGACTGATTTCATGAGCGGAATCATCCCGGTCATCACGATCGACGGACCAACCGCTTCCGGCAAAGGCACTGTTGCGCAACGCGTGGCCTCGGCGCTTGGTTGGACGGTGCTGGATAGTGGAGCACTTTATCGGTTAACGGCACTCGCGGTGCTGCAGCAAGGGATTGATCCGGCAGACGAAGCAGCGGTTGCCGACATCGCAACCCGTCTGGACGTCCAGTTTGGGCCTGATGAGATTTGGCTGAGCGGTCAGAGTGTGGCCGAGGTCATTCGCCAAGAGCATGTTGGCAACTTGGCTTCGCGGCTTGCGCCAAATCCTAAATTACGCGCAGCTCTCTTAGGCCGCCAGCGCGCCTTTCGCCAAGCCCCAGGGCTCGTGGCCGATGGACGGGATATGGGCACTATCGTATTTCCGAAGGCTGAACTTAAAATATTCTTAATCGCCGATGTGCGTGCACGCGCCGAGCGACGTGCTAAGCAATTGATCGAAAAGGGAATTTCTGCTAATCTAGAAAACCTTCTTGCAGATATGCGTGCCCGCGACGCTCGAGACACTGAACGCTCGGTTGCACCACTTGTCCCTGCAAAGGACGCACACGTGGTTGATTCGTCGACGCTGACGATTGATCAAACGGTGCAAAGCATCCTTGACCTGTGGTCAAGGTTTTTATCCACTCCACCCAAAGCGGGTGTGTAACCGGCTCCAAAGGCCATCTGGACTTCCTCTACATGTCAACTCAACAAACCTCAACCCAAGCCGACGAAAGTTTTGCCGCGCTGTTTGCAGAAAGTATCCAAAAGCAGGACATGAAATCCGGCGAGGTTATCTCCGCCGAAGTCGTACGCATTGATCACAACTTTGTAGTTGTGAACGCAGGTCTCAAGTCCGAGGCGCTGATTCCTCTCGAAGAATTCCTCAACGATCAGGGCGAGCTCGAAGTCAAACCAGGCGACTTTGTGTCGGTGGCGATTGATTCGCTCGAAAATGGCTACGGCGATACCGTGCTGTCCCGCGATCGCGCCAAGCGCTTGTCAGCTTGGTTGTCGCTCGAGCAGTCGCTCGACAAGAATGAACTCGTCACTGGCACGATTACAGGCAAGGTAAAAGGCGGTCTGACCGTCATGACCGCCGGTATTCGCGCGTTCTTGCCAGGCTCGTTAGTCGATCTGCGTCCTGTCAAGGACACAACGCCTTTCGAAGGCAAGACCATGGAGTTCAAAGTTATCAAGCTTGACCGCAAGCGCAACAACGTTGTGTTGTCACGTCGTGCTGTGCTCGAAGCCAGCATGGGCGAAGAGCGTCAGAAGCTCCTAGAGAACCTTCAGGAAGGCTCGATCGTTAAAGGTGTGGTTAAGAACATCACTGACTACGGCGCGTTCGTTGACCTCGGCGGTATCGATGGCTTGCTGCACATTACCGACATGGCATGGCGTCGCGTGCGTCACCCTTCGGAAGTGCTGACTGTTGGTCAGGAAGTCGAAGCAAAAGTGCTCAAGTTCGATCAAGAGAAGAGCCGCGTTTCGCTGGGCGTCAAACAGCTTGGCGAAGATCCTTGGGTGGGTCTGGCACGTCGCTACCCACAGGGTACGCGTCTGTTCGGTAAGGTCACGAATCTCACCGATTACGGTTCATTCGTTGAAGTCGAGGCTGGTATTGAAGGCTTGGTCCACGTTTCTGAAATGGATTGGACCAACAAGAACGTTGATCCACGCAAGGTTGTGACACTCGGCGAAGAAGTCGAAGTCATGGTTCTTGAGATCGACGAAGACCGCCGTCGTATCTCGTTGGGTATGAAACAGTGCCGTCAGAATCCATGGGAAGAATTCGCAGCAAACTTCAAGCGCGGCGACAAGGTTCGTGGCGCCATCAAGTCGATCACCGACTTCGGTGTGTTTGTTGGTTTAGCTGGTGGCATCGATGGTTTGGTTCATCTGTCAGATCTGTCCTGGGCTGAGACTGGCGAAGAGGCCGTGCGCAACTTCAAGAAGGGCGACGAGCTCGACGCAGTTGTGCTTGGAATCGATACCGATAAAGAGCGTATTTCTCTGGGCGTGAAGCAACTGGAGGGCGATCCCTTCAATAACTTCGTGGGGACCTACGATAAAGGTGCTGTCGTTCCTGGCACCGTGAAGTCGGTGGATGCGAAAGGCGCAACCGTGACCCTGTCACTGGACGTTGAAGGCTACCTACGTGCTTCCGAAATGGCTTCAGGTCGTGTCGACGATGCGACAACCGTCATGAAGGCTGGGGACAACATCGAAACCATGATTATCAACGTTGATCGCAAAACGCGTTCGATTCAGTTGTCGATTAAGGCGCGTGACAGCGCTGATACGGCTGACACGATGCAGCGTATGACTGAAGCAAGCGCTTCGTCGGGCACAACCAATTTGGGCGCATTGCTCAAGGCCAAGCTCGACCAGGCGCGTGACACTGAATAAACTCAGTGACTAAGTCAGAGCTTATCGCAGCGCTTGCGGCCCGTTACTCTCAACTGGCCGCACGCGACACAGATTACGCAGTCAAGACCGTTCTTGATGCAATGGCCCAGGCGCTTGCCGAAGGCCAACGTATCGAGATTCGCGGTTTTGGCAGCTTCTCTTTGTCTGCGCGTGCGCCGCGTGTAGGCCGCAATCCGAAGTCCGGTGAACAAGTGTTGGTGCCTGGCAAACAGGTACCTCACTTCAAAGCAGGCAAAGAGTTGCGAGAGCGTGTTGATTTGGTAGATGAGCAGCCTTTACCAGAAGCTGCAAATCGAAAAACCGCCTAATTGGCGGTTTTTTTATGAACTCGAGCGGCAGGACGCTTACAATCTTCTTTTGAATATAAGGAGCATCAGTCATGCGTTACATCGTCTGGGCTTTGCGCTTGATCGTATTTTTAGCAGTTCTGCTGTTTGCCCTTAAAAACACTGATCCGGTGGGCGTGACTTTTTATGGCGATTGGGCTGTACAAGGCGTGCCGCTGATTGTCGTGATGCTGACCACCTTTGTTTTGGGTACCGTGTTTGGATTGCTGTTGACCGTTCCGGGCTCTTTGCGTCGTCGCCGAGAAGTTGCGCGTTTGCGAAAAGAGCTTGAGCGAATTCAGGCTGCCGTGAATCCTGATTCGGGTACACAGACGCCCCCAGAGTTGTTGATGCCGATGTCACCGCTTTAAAGCGTGGCGGCGTAATGTGTATTTACTTGCTTTAGGAATGACACGTGGATTTTGAAGCCTGGTGGCTGATATTTGTGCCGTTGCTGTTTGGCTTGGGCTGGCTGGCTGCGCGCTTTGATATCAAGCAAATGCTGTCTGAAACGCGCAACCTGCCCGACTCCTATTTCAAGGGGCTTAATTTTCTTCTCAATGAAGAGCCCGATCGTGCGATTGACGCCTTCGTCGAAGTCGCCAAGCTTGACTCCGAGACGACTGAGCTGCATTTTGCTTTGGGAAGTCTTTTTAGACGGCGCGGCGAAATGGAGCGTGCAATCCGGGTCCATCAAAGCTTGCTATTTCGTTCGGACTTGCCTGTTGCTCAGCGTGAACATGCCCAGCATGAGCTTGCGCAAGACTATTTGAAAGCAGGGATGCTTGATCGTGCAGAAGAAGCTTTCGCGGTCCTTAAGGAAACCTCTTTTGCCTTGCCGGCGTTGCGTGCACTGATCCGTATCTATGAGTCAGAGCATGACTGGGGACGGGCGATCGAGGCAGTCGATAGTCTGCGTAAGTTGGTCGATGAACCTGTGCCACAACTCGTGCACTACTATTGTGAACAGGCGCAGGCTGCGCTTGCGCTTAAACCGACTGCGGATGTGCACGCGGCTCAGAAGGCTCTAACCCAAGCTGTGCATGCAGCGCAGGCAGCCCAAGTCGCTCCCGGATCTCCCTCGTTGGTGCGCGTGGCCATGATTCGCGCTGGGATCGCTGGCTCTTTGCAAGACGGAGTGGCCAAGCGACAGCATTTAGAGTCGATTCTGAAACAATCCCCCGAGTTTGCCGGCTTAATTGCGCAAGACTTACTTGCTAGCTACATCGCCTCGGGAGAAGCAGTCGCGGGTCTAGCGTTATTACTTGCGCATTACGAACAATATCCTTCGCTTGATTTATTTAACGTGGTGTTTCGCGCCATGCGTGCACAGCAAAGTGCTGCGAGCGCTTGGTCGTTCGCACGCAACTCGCTCCAGAACCATCCTTCGCTGCTTGGCTTGGACCGCTTCCTAGAGGCTGAGCTTGCGCAAGCCGAGCAAGAAGGCAAGGGAGCAGAACCGACACAAGTGGCGGTGCCAGGTGCGGACTTAGCCTTGCTGCGTACCTTGATCAATCGCCATACGCAGCGGCTTGACCGTTATGTTTGCCGTAGTTGCGGTTTTCAGGCGCGACGCTATTACTGGCAGTGTCCGGGTTGCAATGCTTGGGAAACCTACAAGCCCCGCCGATTGGAAGAAATTGAATGAAACCATTTCCAAAAGCAGCAGTTGAAAAAGCACGCGTTCTCGTGGTGGGTGATGTCATGCTCGACCGCTATTGGTTTGGTGAGGTGGAACGCATTTCTCCAGAAGCACCTGTACCGGTTGTTCATGTCGCGAAGCGCGAAGATCGATTGGGCGGTGCGGCCAACGTCGCGCGTAACGCAGTCGCCTTAGGGGCGCAGGTAACACTTGTGGGGCTGGTAGGACAAGATGAGGCGGCAACTCGTGTCAGGTCCTTATTAGGTGAGGCGGGCGTTCAAGCGCATTTAGTCACCGATGCCCACCATCCGACGACACTCAAAATGCGCGTGTTGGGTCGTCAGCAGCAGTTACTACGTATCGACTTTGAAGAAAAGCCAACGCCTGCGTTGTTGGAATCGCTGGCTGAGCATGTTGCCCCCTTGTTGGCGCAACACGATGTTGTAGTGTTCTCAGACTACGCAAAAGGCGCTCTGGCTCAGGTTGAGGCCTTGATCGCTCTGGCGCGTGAGAAAGGCCTCCCAATTTTGGTCGATCCCAAAGGCAGTAACTATCAGCGTTATCGCGGCGCAACGCTTGTGACGCCTAACCGCAGTGAAATGCAACAGGCTGTTGGTGTTTGGCATTCGGAGCCTGAGCTCAGCGAGCGCGCACAAGCGCTGCGCAACGAACTGGAGTTGGAAGCCTTGCTTGTGACCCGCTCTGAACAAGGGATGACCTTGTTTACGGACGCAGGCAGTGACCACGTCGACGCACAGGCACACGAGGTGTTTGACGTGTCTGGTGCGGGGGATACAGTACTGGCAACCCTTGCGGTCATGCGTGCAGCGGGTGTGCCGTGGGCCGAGTCGATGCGTTGGGCGAACCGAGCCGGTGGTATTGTTGTGGGTAAGTTGGGAACCTCTATTGTGACCGCAGGAGAACTCGCATGATTGTCGTAACAGGCGCAGCCGGCTTTATTGGCAGTAACATCGTGCGCGGTTTGAACCGTCGCGGACACACCAATATTCTTGCGGTAGATGATCTGACCGATGGCGATAAGTTCGTCAATCTGGTGGGCGGTCAAATTGCCGACTATATGCACAAAGAGGAATTTCGGCGGGGCGTGCTTGACGGATTTTTACCAGGTGTAAGAGCGGTTTTTCATCAAGGCGCTTGCTCCGATACGACTGAACGTAACGGTCAGTTCATGATGGACAACAATTATCGAGTCACACTTGAGCTATTCGAGTACTGTCAGTCGCACAAAATCCCTTTCATTTACGCATCGTCGGCTGCCGTCTATGGCGCCGGCCCCGTTTATGTTGAGGACCTCGCCAATGAGCGCCCCTTGAACGTCTACGGTTATTCAAAATTTTTATTTGATCAGGTGTTGCGTGCGCGGATGCATTCGCTCACCGCCCAAGTGGTGGGGCTGCGCTACTTCAATGTGTATGGCCCACATGAGCAGCATAAAGGACGAATGGCTTCTGTCGCGTTTCACAACATGAATCAGTTCTTGGCTGAAGGTCACGTTCGCCTATTCGGTGGATGGGATGGCTACGCGGATGGCGGGCAGATGCGCGACTTCATCTCGGTCGATGACGTGGTGGATGTCAATTTGCATTTTCTGGAACATCCAAAAGTGTCCGGCATTTTCAATTGCGGTACTGGCCGAGCCCAAGCTTTCAATGATGTGGCGAGTGCCGTTGTCAATGCAATGCGAGGCATACAAGGCAAGCCAGCGCTCTCTCTAGAGGATCTGGTCAAGCAGGGCATGCTGCGTTACGTTGAGTTCCCTGAAGATCTGAAAGGGCGCTATCAAAGCTATACACAAGCTGACGTGAGTGCTTTGCGTAAGGCTGGCTTCACAGCGCCGCTGCGGGATGTTCAGACCGGTGTAACGCAGTATGTTCAGGCTTTGCACGCACCGAGGTAAATTCCGAATGGCTCGGGCCGTTCACAAGCGCCATACCGAGACGGCACCTCAAGCAACATAGCGCAACGTAAACAAGATTCATGTCGACTCTTGTTTGATCGTTTCTCCCTAGGATGCGCTATGAACCCTTTTCTTGTTGATCCCGTCGCCCGACCGATTGCAACGCCACTAATTGTCGAATGGAATGACGTGATGTCTCCTCGACGCGCTGCTCGACCGTTTCGGTATCGTGCCGGCAGATTGGCCGTAGCCGCAGCAGGCCTCGGGGCTGGTTTGAGTGGTGGGTTCGCCGCGTATGCGCTCGACGTTAACGTCGCGTCAGTCGCAGAGTTAGAGCAACTGCGCGGGATCGGTCCGCGTACTGCACAGATGATCATTCAAGAGCGCACAAGGGCCGGTGCCTTTGAGTCGTTGACTGACCTATCTGATCGGGTACGCGGATTGGGTGCGCAGCGTGTGAGGGTTTTACAGGGTTTGGGACTACGCGCTGGAAGTGCTGACGCTACTGCGCTAGAAAATCCGCTGGGCGTCACGCCGGCGTCGCGGGACCGGGGGGCATCGCGACTACCTGCACGCGACACTGTTACGCCGGAGTTGCTGCCAGGACGAATAGTCCCTGTAGAGCATAAGTAATCGTGTCTCTGACCGAGACATTTTCGGTATGATCGATCTTATGAAAACCTATCCTACTGTTGAAAATGCCGTCGGTCAGACGCCTCTTGTGCGACTCCAGCGCTTGCCTGGTGCCATCGCGACTGCGCGTGGCAACATTGTTTTGGGTAAGCTCGAGGGCAATAATCCTGCTGGTTCGGTGAAAGACCGTCCGGCCTTATCCATGATTCTCGGGGCGGAGGCGCGGGGCGAAATAAAGCCCGGTGACACACTGATTGAGGCTACAAGCGGCAATACGGGCATTGCCTTGGCAATGACCGCCGCGATGCGCGGCTACAAAATGATCTTGATCATGCCGGATAACCTGTCGGTTGAGCGGCGCGCCTCCATGGCGGCTTACGGGGCTAAGCTAATCCTGACACCTGCCAGCCAAGGGGGAATGGAGTTTGCACGGGATCTTGCCGGGCAAATGCAGGCAGAGGGACAGGGTAAGGTGTTAGACCAGTTCTCAAATCCTGATAATCCGCTCGCTCACTTTAAAACGACGGGCCCCGAGCTCTGGGAGCAGACGGCCGGACAGATCACACATTTCGTTAGCGCCATGGGGACCACGGGTACGATCATGGGTGTTGGGCGCTATCTGAAATTAAAAAATCCGGATATAAAAATTGTTGGTGCGCAGCCTGCAGAGGGTTCGCAAATAGCAGGTATCCGGAAATGGCCTGAGGCATACCTCCCTGCAATTTACGACCCAAGCCTAGTGGATCAGTTTGAATTGATTGAGCAAAAGGACGCAGAGGCAATGGCCCGGCGTTTTGCCGCAGAGGAAGGCATTTGTGCGGGGGTTTCCGCGGCGGGTGCTTTAGTGGCGGCACTGCGGGTAGCGCAGCAGGCTCAAAACGCCACGATCGCTTTTATTGTTTGCGACCGTGGCGATAGGTATTTATCAACAGGCTTGTTTGACGAACAAGCCTAAGTTGGGCTGACCGTGCTAGGGCTTTGCGAGTTCAGCAGCGAGGTCTGCAACCGACGCTGCATAAAAATAGCTTCGGTTGTATTGCGTGATGGTAAAAAAGTTCTGTGTTGCGGTTCGTAACTCGACGGTTCCTGCCGACTCTTCGGGCAGATCAATGACGCCAAGCGCTGTGCGCGTCCAGGCACCCTCTTTGGCGCCGGAGGCCAACTTAGCGCCTGCGGCACGCAGTTGTGGCCAATCGAGTGTTGGTTTGAGCCCGCCATCCACCAGCTTACCCGCCGACGCCGGCAATGTGACGGGTGCAAAGACCGGCAGTCCACGCTGCCAACCATGCTCGACTAAAAAGTTTGCGACAGACACGATCGCATCAGGCACGCTGCTCGACAGATTGATCTGGGCCGCACCACTGGCGCTCACTGCAAAGCGTTTGATGCTCCCCGGCATGAACTGCGGGATCCCGATCGCACCTGCGTAGGAGGCCTTCACCGAACGCGCATCTAGGCGGCCCGTTAAATCGAGCTCAATTAAGTCGGCAAGCTGATTGCGAAACAGCTCTGCGCGGTCTGGCCTTTTGGGGTCGGGATAGTCAAACGCCAGTGAGGTTAGTGCATCGAGCGCTCGGAAGTTACCTTGGCTGCGCCCATAGAGAGTCTCTACCCCGATAATGGCCGCGATAATGTTTGCGGGTACTCCATAGCGTTCAGAAGCTCGACTGAGTTCGGTGCTGTATTGCTCCATAAAGGCGCGGCCTTGGTTGATTCGGATGGGTTCGACGAAACGTCCGCGGTACTGTTTCCAGCTCCGCGGCGCCCGGGGCTGCCCGGCTACGGGAGGAGAGACGATACGGATGACCGTTTCGCTATAGCGCCCATCGGCCAGTAGAGCGAGTACCGCCGGTTCTGAGAGCTTGCGAGTCGCCGCAAGCTCGATCCCGAAGCGTTGAATCGCTGCGCGACGCGTGGTTGGGGTATAGCCGCCGCTTGGTGGTAATAGGCTTACGCTTGAGCCGGCTTCTGTCGGCCTAGACGGGCTGGATGGCGTATTCACGGATGCATTATTGTTGGCATCTGCGGGTGGACGGGCAGGACCCGCGCAGGCACCAAGAAGCGCGGCGCAGCCCACTAACAAGGCGAGGCGATACATCGGCAGCATAAATATCCCTTATGTTGTGATGTGCCTATGATACCCGCCCAGCCTAGACGCTTTAGGGCTATCTGAGTAGATTCCGCATATCCGGTAAAATCCCTAAGGAATCGAAGTTTACCGAGCTGTTTTTATCTCTGGAGATTGCTGGATGAAGGTGCTTGTGCCTGTAAAACGCGTCGTGGACTACAACGTCAAAGTACGCGTCAAGTCGGACCAGTCGGGTGTCGATATTGCGAACGTCAAAATGTCGATGAATCCTTTCGATGAAATCGCGGTCGAAGAAGCGACGCGTTTGAAAGAAAAGGGCGTTGTGACTGAGGTGATTGCCGTGTCATGTGGTGTCGCACAGTGTCAAGAGACGCTGCGCACGGCGATGGCTATTGGTGCAGACCGTGGAATTCTGGTGCAGACAGATGCCGAACTACAGCCACTCGCGGTCGCAAAACTCTTGAAAGTCTTGGCCGAAAAAGAGCAGCCACAGCTGATGATTTTGGGCAAGCAGGCCATTGACGATGATGCAAATCAGACCGGACAGATGTTAGCGGCGTTATTGGGTTGGTCGCAGGCCACGTTTGCAAGCAAGATTGAGTTGCTCGATGGCGTCGCGCGTGTCACGCGTGAAGTTGATGGTGGTCTTGAAACCATTGATCTGAAGTTGCCAGCGATTGTCACAACCGATTTACGCTTGAACGAGCCACGATACGTGACTTTGCCCAACATCATGAAAGCCAAGAAGAAGCAGCTTGATACGGTCACGCCCGAAGAGTTGGGTGTTGATGTTGCGCCGCGCCTCAAGACGCTTAAAGTATGTGAGCCAGCGGGTCGTTCCGCTGGTGTCAAAGTGCCTGATGTTGCGGCACTGGTCGATAAACTCAAGAATGAAGCCAAGGTGGTCTGATTATGTCGATACTTGTCATCGCTGAACACGATAACGTTCAACTCAAGGGTGCCACACACAACGTTGTGGCTGCAGCGACCAAAATCGGTGGAGACATCCATGTGTTGGTTGCGGGTGCGAATGCCCGTGCGGTAGCAGACCACGCTGCCAAGCTTGCGGGTGTATCCAAAGTCTTGCTCGCCGAGTCGCCTACTTTGGCCGATGGGTTAGCAGAGAACGTTGCCGAGCAGGTGCTGGCGTTAGCCCCGGGCTATAGCCACATTCTGTTTGCTGCAACGGCTTCGGGTAAAAACGTCGCACCACGCGTTGCGGCTCGCCTTGATGTCGCTCAGATTTCTGAAATTCAGGCTGTGGACTCAGCTGATACCTTCCAGCGCGCAATTTATGCCGGCAACGCGGTGGCAACCGTGCAGTCGACAGACGCTACGAAAGTGATCACGGTGCGCACAACTGGGTTTGACGCAGTCGCTGAGTCGGGTAGCGGAGCGGTGGAAGCGGTGGCCGCAGCTGCGGGCGCAGGTCTGTCAACCTTCGTGAGCCGTGAAGTCGCGAAAAGCGATCGCCCTGAATTAGCCGGTGCAAAAGTTGTTGTGTCGGGTGGTCGAGGCATGGGCAGCGCTGAGAACTTCAAGATCCTAGATCCGCTGGCAGATAAGCTCGGCGCCGCACTTGGCGCCTCGCGTGCGGCGGTCGACGCCGGCTACGCGCCTAACGACTGGCAGGTCGGCCAAACTGGCAAGATCGTGGCGCCACAGCTCTATGTCGCGATCGGTATTTCGGGTGCGATTCAGCATTTGGCTGGAATGAAAGATTCCAAAGTCATTGTGGCTGTGAATAAAGATGCTGAGGCACCTATTTTTGGTGTGGCAGACTATGGTTTAGTTGCGGACTTGTTTCAGGCTGTCCCAGAGCTCGTGACGACCCTTTAAGGGGACGGGACTTGACTAAGTAGCCTTAAAATCCCGTCTGCCTTGACGGGATTTTTTTTACCTCTACGGTTGATTGAACATGACATTTCGCGCACCGCTTGAAGATTTCCACTTTGTGTTTAAACACTTGTCGGGCTTGCCGCAACTATTGGCTTTGCCGGTTTTTGCTGAAGCGCAGTTCGATTTGATCGATGCGGTCTTAGAGGAAAACGCAAAATTTACCGAGGAAGTTGTCGCGCCGACCAATCGAATTGGTGATTGCCAACCGCCAATTTGTCAGAACGGTGTCGTGACAATGCCCGTTGCATTTAAGCAAGCGTTCGAGCACTTTACGCAAGGCGGGTGGCAAGGTCTGCGTCATCCACAGCAGTGGGGCGGACAGGGCTTACCTAGGGCACTTGCCACGGCGACGACTGAAAATCTGTACGCAGCGAATGTGGCTTTTTCATTATGTCCAATGTTGACGGACGGTGTGATTGAAGCGCTACTGTTATCTGGAACCGATGCTCAGAAGCAAACCTATATCGAGCCTCTCGTTGCGGGTAAGTGGACGGGTACGATGAATCTAACGGAATCACAAGCCGGCTCGGATCTATCGATGGTGACGACGCGTGCGCAACCCCAGGCTGATGGCACATACCGTTTGTTTGGTCAAAAAATATACATTACCTATGGTGAGCACGATCTGTCCGAGAACATCATTCACTTGGTGCTGGCTCGCACAGCGGATGCGCCTCCTGGCGTAAAGGGCTTGTCGTTGTTTGTTGTGCCGAAATATCTTGTCAATGCAGACGGATCGCTTGGTCAACGCAACGATGTCTGGTGTGCCTCCCTTGAACACAAGCTTGGTATTCACAGCAGCCCGACTGCCGTATTGTTGTTTGGCGATCAAAAAGGGGAGGTCGGTGCTGGTGCGATTGGCACGCTCGTTGGCCAAGAAAATCGCGGACTCGAGTATATGTTCATCATGATGAATGCTGCGCGCTTTGCGGTTGGCGTCCAAGGCATCGGTGTCAGTGAAGCGGCTACGCAAAAGGCACTCGCCTATGCACGGGACCGTGTGCAGAGCCGGGCGATTGAGGGCTCTGCGGCTCCTGTGGCAATTGTCCAGCACCCGGATGTGCAGAGAATGTTGTCTACGATGCGTGCGCTCACACAAGCCGCACGCGCGATCGCTTGTGCGGCGGCTGTCGCGGATGACTTAAGTGTGGAGCATCCTAATGCACAGGTACGGCAAACGAATAAAGCCCTCTATGACTATCTCGTACCGGTGGTGAAAGGGTTTTCGACAGAGTGTTCACTTGAGGTCAGTTCGCTAGGTGTGCAAGTGCATGGTGGCATGGGCTTTATTGAAGAGACCGGAGCCGCGCAGTTTTATCGCGATGCACGGATCTTGACTATTTACGAAGGGACTACCGCGATTCAGTCTAATGATTTAGTGGGACGCAAGACTTTACGTGACGGCGGTGCTGTGGCGCATTCTTTGATTGCAGAGATACGCCACGTCATTGAGCAGGTGGGTCGTACCGCTGCCGGAGCTGCGCAAACCCAGCGCGCAGGGCTCAAGCTTATTGCCGAGCAGTTGTCTGTTGCTGTGGACGCCTATGAGCGTGCAGTTCAATATGTACTTGACCAGGCAAAAGACAATATTCGTGCAGTCTATGCAGGAAGTGTTCCTTACCTGATGTTGACGGGCTATGTTCTGGGTGGATGGCACTTGGCACGTGCGGCACTCGTCTGCGCTGATGCTCAGGGCAATGCGGTAGACGAAGGGTTTGCTCGCGATAAGTTTGCAACGGCTGTATTTTATGCAGGGGCAATATTGCCGCGGGTGCAAGCCTTGAGTTCTGCAATGCTGCAGGGCGCGACGTTGGACGATGTCTTAAGTCGTTCGGCCCTGCAGCAATAACGCGGGCTGATACTTAAGGCAGAATTGCGTCCAGACTTGTGTTGACTTCGATCAGGAGCGGACTGCGTTGCTTCAAGGCAGCCTCAATAACGCCGTTGATCTCATCCTTGCGCGTGATGCGCACGGAAGGCATGCCAAAGCTCTTGGCTAGGTCATGAAAGTCCGGATTAAACAGAGAGGTGCCACTGACGCGGCCTGGGTAACTTCGCTCTTGATGCAGGCGGATGGAACCATAGCTTGCATTGTTCGACACAATAAAGATAATGGGCAGTTTGCGCTCAACGGCAAGAATCATCTCGTTGCCTGTCATTAAGAAGCCACCATCACCCACCATACAAATCGTGGTGCGTGTGGGTTCGCGCAGCGCACAAGCCAGCGCTGCGGGTGTGCCGTAGCCCATTGCGCCTGCCAAGGGCGCCATCAAGCGTTGTCCTGTTTTAAAAGTGAAATGCCGGTACACCGGTGCGGCAAAGGTGCCAGCATCAAGACAAATCGTTGTGTCTAGCGCAGCGTGATCCATCACCGCATGGACCACTTCAGTGAAGTTGACGCCTTGTTTTGCCTCGCGGTTAGGCCAGGCAGCCCACTTCTGTGCATGTTGACGTAATGCGGATAGCCATTCTTGGCGCGCCGCATCTGGTTTGGGTGCCTTGGCCTTGCTGAGTTCCGAGACAAAGCCGACCGGATCGCAAACCAGTGGGAAGTCGGCAACCGTATCCCAGTTGATGATGCGCGAGTCGGGATAGCAATGCAGCAGTGTTTGGGGCGCTTGGGCGTAGCGGGGGAAGGTAAAGTTTTGTGTGGTGATATCACCCAGCCGTGTACCGAGGGCCAGAATAAAGTCGCTTTGCTGTAACGTCGCCATTTGGGCTGCAGGATTGGATAGACCCAGGTCTCCGACATAAAGAGGATCGTCATTCGCGAAGATGTCGTGTCGTCTGAACGACACCATGGTAGGAAGTTGCCAGTGGTGGATAAAGGCACTCAAGGCTTCACGACCACCGGGACAATCAAACGATCCACCCACAATCGCGAGAGGGTGTTTGGCTTGACTCAAACGCGTGGTGATCTCTGCCATCGTAGCGGCATCGGGTAGCCCAAACACCTGAGCGTGATTGCGTAAGGCTGGTTTCTCAACAGCTTGTTGCTGAATATCTTCTGGAATCACGAGCACCACCGGACCGGGTACGCCGGAGGTGGCCATCCTGATCGCCTTGAAAGCGGCCTCACCAAGTTGCTCGGGTGTTTGACACTCAAATACCCATTTTGCGATTGAGCCGAACATTTTTTGATAATCGATTTCTTGAAAGGCCTCTCGGCGCAAGTCACGCGCAGCAATTTGCCCAATAATCAGAATCATCGGCACGGCGTCTTGCTGTGCTGTGTGCACAGCAATAGTGGCGTTGGAGGCACCGGGGCCACGGCTGACGAGCGCAACACCCGGTTTGCGCGTGAGTCGGCCATCTGCAACCGCCATGTAGCCGGCACCGCCCTCATGACGACAGGTCACGACATCGATTTGCGGGAAATCAACAAGGGCATCTAGTAGGCCCAAGTAGCTTTCGCCGGGGACTAAAAAAATGCGATCCATACCGTGGTCGGAAAATACTTGGAAGAGGGCGTGGCTCGAAGTAAATGTGCTCATGAGGAATCTAAGATTTAATTAGTTTTGATTATTAAGAAATGAGAGGTCGCAGCAGAAAAATAGCATAGCTTGTTGCAAAAACCCTGCAAATATAAAAACTGTATTTGCCAACAGTACTGTTTATGTGTACAGTGCTGTTTAAGCGTACAGCATATGTACTCAATTACTTTATTCAGGAGCCCCACCATGACTCGCGAAGTTCGCCATAACTACTCCCCAGCCTTTGTCGCTGCACATAGCACCTCACCCAGTCTAAAAAGCAAGGTCGCTGATGTCTTGCTCCTCGCCTTCTGGGCCGCAATGATCCCCGGTTTCATGTGGGTTGGAAGCGCTGCCGGGTTCTAAACTGCCGGGTTCTAAACTGCGGCGCGCCGTGCAGGGTTCCGAACTCAACTCGAGGCCAGCAATACGACACCCACGGCAATACTACAGCAACCAAGTAGGCGTCCCCAGCCAACTGGTTCACGCAGTAAATACAGGCCTGCCAACGTCACGAGCAGCATAGACATTTCTCTGGCTGGTGCCACCAAACTAACTGGCGCACCATCACGCAGGGCGTATAAAACCAAGATATAGCCTAACGGCGATAGCACCCCGATCGCCCATGCGAGGTGCCAGTGCCCTCGCATCGCTTCCCAGGCTTTGATGGGATGGCGGGCGGTATGGGGCAGCATAATCAAAGTGCGCGAGGCTGAGGTGGCCCAATCAAATAAAACGGGTGCGATGGCTAGGGTTTTGACGCCGTACGCATCCACTAGGGTATACGCCGCGATAAAGAGCCCGACCAGGAAACCCCAGCGTACCCCGACCATAGCCGCGGGTTGCATCAGTCTCCTTATTTGTCCTTGCGTCGCGATCAGCATCACGCCGAGGACGACGCAGAGCATGCCTCCCACACCCGCAACGCTCGCCGGTTCATGCATGAAAAGCAGGGCGCCAATCGTGGATAAGAAGGGCCCAGTGCCCCGGGCGATTGGGTACACGACTGACAAATCTGCGAGTTGGTAGCCTCGCTGCAGACAAAGGCTATAGGCCAAATGCAGGATTCCTGACAGCATAATGCAGCCAGCGATAAGCCAGCTCCACTCGTTTTGCTCAAATATCAGGATCCAGATCACCCAGGGTGCATAAACGATTGTGCAGCACAGGCCATAGGCGAAGACAAATGGAGACCCCACGTGTGCAGCACGCTTGGCTAAGAGGTTCCAGGAGGCGTGTGCAATCGCCGCAGCGATCACTAACAATAGGGCCGAGGTGGTCATGCAGCGTGTTTTTTAATATTTGATGAGTCGGATGGTAGATTAGCTTGGATTGACTCTGCTTGCTCTAGGTGGTCAGAAATGGGCAAAAATACAAAATATGTTGTAGAATCAATGGCTTTGTTAATGCATCCTCTGCCCGGTCGCTGTGCCTGAATGGGTCAGGTCACACACAATATCGATCAAAATAAGATCAACCGAGAGCATGATGATATGGAGTTCAAATGAACCTAATCGCTATTCTTGAGCAAGAAGAAATTGCTCGCCTAACCGGCGGCAAACCCCATCCAGAATTCGCACCCGGTGACACTGTCATCGTGAGCGTTAACGTTGTTGAAGGCACACGCAAGCGTGCACAGGCTTTTGAAGGCGTCGTGATTGCACGTCGTAATCGTGGCTTGAATTCAGCTTTCACTGTTCGCAAAATTTCTTCAGGCGAAGCAGTCGAGCGTACCTTCCAACTGTACTCACCCCAGATCGCAAGCATTGAAGTTAAGCGTCGCGGCGATGTGCGTCGCGCCAAGCTCTACTACTTGCGTGATCGTTCCGGCAAGTCGGCTCGTATTAAAGAGAAGCTTGTTCGTAAAACTGTTGCAGTCTAATACTGCGACACAAATTAAAAAGCACCTTCGGGTGCTTTTTAATTTTGCAGTCTTACCCTTACGCTTTCTAGGCGCTTATGGCCGCTGATAAACCTGACGCAGTACGTCCACGACGCGCACCTGTGCGCCCGTCGTTTGATCCGATGACGCAGCCTTGGGTCCCATCCGTATTGCCGTTCGGCCCTGTCCCTGAAAAATTCCTCACTCCGAGTTGGATCAGACAGGTATTGACGGGTTCTATTCAGCGTCCTTTGAATATTCCCGACGAGTCATTGCGCAGAGCGCCGGGTCGCGAAGGCACGCCCGTTGAGGCGGCTGTGCTCGTCCCCATCGTGATGCGTCCAGAAGGGCTGACGGTCTTGCTCACGCAGCGCACTGCACATTTAAATGACCACGCAGGGCAAATCAGTTTCCCCGGTGGGCGCGTCGAAGCCAGTGATGTCGATGTACGTGCCACCGCGTTACGCGAGACAGAGGAAGAGACAGGTCTGTCGAGAAGTTTTGTAGAGTGTTTGGGCGGCTTACCACGCTACATCACCGGGACGGGTTTCTCTGTGAGCCCGGTAACGGCCTTGGTGCAACCTGGCTTTACCTTAAGCCCGGATGCATTTGAGGTCGCAGAAGTCTTTGAAGTACCGTTGAGCTTTTTGACCGACACAGCAAATTATCGGTTCCATCAGGTCAAGCTCGCCGATGGTGCGCAACGCCAGTACTACTCTGTGCCATGGAAGCAGTTCTTTATCTGGGGTGCTACGGCAGCGATGCTGTTAGGGATGTGCCAGATCTTATCGGAAGCCGCCTCAGCGCAGGCTTAATCAATCCTACTAATAGCTTTCGTGCGCAGTTTTAGCGTCGAGCAGGCGTACGTATAGGGCGTGTCTCGCCGCATCGATGTCCTGACGCTCAAGCGCCGCTAATACGCCACAGGCTGGTTCGTGCTGATGGGTACAGTTATAAAACCTGCATTGTGCGACGTGCTCAGCAAACTCAGGAAAACCGCGCTCGATCTCCTCACGACTAAGATGCAGCAGCCCAAATCCTTGGAAACCCGGTGAGTCAATCAGATCTCCTCCTTGGTCAGGCAAGTGGTAGAGCCTAGTGCTTGTGGTCGTGTGTTTGCCCGCGCCGAGAGCAACAGAGTGTGTTTGAGTTGCTGCCAGCGCAAGCGGCACAAGCGTATTAAGAAGCGTTGATTTTCCCATCGCGCTTTGCCCAAGTAGCAAGGAGGTCTTGCCCTTGAGAATCGGCAGTAAGACTGCGTTTACGCTCTCGATATCCCGCGCACACAGCTCAAGTACTTGCACCCCAAGTTTGCGAAAGGGGGCGAGCTTTAATTGTGCCGCGGGTAGCCCTTCGGTCAGATCCACTTTATTAAGCAAAATGATCGGGGTGATGTCGGCCGACCAAGCGCCGGCAAGAGCGCGACCAAGGAGATCATCTGAAAAAGCAGGTTCGACTGCGATCACAATGAGCAGCTGATCAACGTTTGCAGCAAACTGCTTGCTTCGAGACTCATCCGAGCGAAATAAAAGGTTTTTGCGAGGCTGGATAGATTCCAGCGCGCCTTCTTCCTGCCCTTGGCGTGTGATTTCTACATAGTCACCGACAGCGGCTTCATTTTTTTTACCGCGCGGGTAGCATTTCAGTAGTGTTTTATCAGAAAGCTCTACGGTGTAGTGTCGCCCGTGCGCGGCGATGACTCGGCCCTGTGTCTGTTGGCTCATGCAGCGGTCAGTTGCCGAATCCGAATTGCGGCGGGAGGATGGCTGTCGTAAAAAGCAGAGTGCACTGGGTCTGGGGTAAGCGTTGATGCATTGTCATCCATTAGCTTGACGAGTGCGTTAACAAGTTCGTCTGCGGAGCTCTGGTCTCTGGCAAAACGGTCAGCCTCAAACTCATCACGACGTGAAAGCCAACTCTTTACCGGTGTTAAGCCAAAGGTAAAGACGGGCATAACAAGAAAAAATAACAGTAAGGCCATCGCGTCATTGCGCGCACCCATTTGGGGAATCACACCCAGGTCTGTATAAAACCAACTCTGAGTGGCGAGCCAACCTAATAGTGCGAAGAAAATAAGTGATCCGATAAACATCGTGATCATGCGCTTAAGAATATGCCGATGCTTGAAATGACCAAGTTCATGCGCCAGTACCGCGATAATTTCGTTCGGGGTTAAGCGTGCAAGCAAGGTGTCAAAAAAAACAATTCTGCGCGCACGACCAAAACCAGTGAAGTACGCATTGCCGTGTGCGGAGCGCTTGGAGCCATCCATAACGAAGAGACCGTTGAGTGTGAACCCGCAACGGCCCGCGAGCTCTTGAATGCGCTCTGCCAGCGCAACGTCCTCGAGGGGCGTAAATTTATTGAATATTGGAGCGATCCAAGTTGGGTAAATGAATGCCACTAATAATGAAAAACTTGTCCAAAGTGCCCAGGCCCAGAGCCACCAGAGGCTACCCGCCTCTGCCATGAGCCAAAGTACTGCGGCGATCAGAGGAACGCCTAAGAGGGCACCCAAGAAAGTTTCTTTGATCGTATCGCTAATGAACATTTTGAGCGTCATGCGATTAAAGCCAAAGTGATCCTCTAGTTTGAATTGTCTGTACAGCGCAAAGGGCATACCCAGCAAGCTAAACAGCGCAAAGACGGACATCACCAGAAGCACTTGCCGCAGCAAAGTATGGGAGGTCAGGTCACTGATCTGAGAATCGATGTACTGCAGTCCGCCTAATAGGGTCAAGCCGATCAACACCGCAGCGTCAAAAAGCATTTCCAACATCTTTAGCCGTGCTTTGGCAACGGTGTAGTCCGCCGCGCGTTGATGACTAGCGAGTCCAATTTTTGAAGCAAACTCTTTGGGTACGGCATCGCGGTTAGCCAAGACGTGGCGGATCTGTCGATTCGACAGCCAAATTCGAACGCCTAGCATGACAAGTAACAGCGCAACAAAAAGAATAGTGAGCATAGGACCTAACTGTCTTGAGACGGCATGTGAGAAAATCTTGTTTTAATCGGATGATTATATGACTAAGACTTCCTCGAAAACCGCAATTCCATCAGCTGTTAAGACCGTACCGAACGAATTTCGTTTGGTGTGGCTTGACATGGAAATGACGGGGCTCGACCCTGAACGGGAGCGCATCATTGAGGTGGCGGTCGTCGTCACAGAGCCAGATCTAACGGTAGTGGCTGAAGGTCCTGTCCTAGTCATCCATCAGCCAGACAGCTTGTTGGATGCGATGGACAGTTGGAATCGCTCAACCCACAGTAAAAGCGGATTGACAGCGAAGGTTAAGGCGTCGGCCATGACCGAAGAGCAGGCGCAGGATGAGTTAATCGCCTTTTTGTCGCAGTATGTTCCTGCCGGCAAGTCGCCTCTCTGTGGCAATACGGTCAGTCAGGATCGCCGTTTTATGTTCAAGTACATGCCCAAACTCGAGCAGTTCTTTCATTACCGAACGATCGATGTGAGTACGCTCAAAGAGCTTGCTCGACGTTGGAAGCCCGAATTGTTAAAAGGCTTTGAAAAACGCAGTAAGCACGAGGCACTAGCTGACATCTATGAGTCGATTGATGAGCTTAAGTACTACCGCGAGGTATTCATCAAACTTTAATCGTTGGGTATTTGTTCCGAATAATGTAGCGATACCAGCTGTGCAAAAGAATGGCCGAGGTGCTCAAGCCCACCGTGGCCATGAGCCACATGCTGCCTGCACCGACGGGTGATCCAGCTAAAAGCTGATTGCGCAGTGGTTCGATTAAACCTTTGCCCGGTCCAAACCCTAGCCACCAGCCCCCCAAGAGGCCAATCGCCATCAGAGCCACAAGTTGCAATAGCAGCGGAACGACAGCAACCTTGTGTGCGCGCAACAGATAACTATTGATGCATTGCATTGCGTCAACAACATGAAAGAATGGCAGGAGTGCTAGCAGTGATAACGCAACGGCGGCGACAGCAAGATCGCTTGTGTAGGTCGCTACGATGAAGTCTCGGCCAAAATATAAAAAGCAAGCTGTGATCAATGCTCCGATGAGACCGACCACTAAGCCCATCATGCTTGTCCGATGTGCCTGCTGTATTTGTCCAGCACCGATTGCTTGTGCGGTGAGGGCCGCTGTGGCCACACCAATGGACATTGGCATCATATAGGCAAGCGCTGCCAAGTTGGCCGTGATCTGATGCCCGCCGATGACTGCGTTGCCTTCCTGCGCGACGAGTAAAGACATGAAGGTGAAGGCGCACACTTCAACCAAGTAAGAGCCACCCATCGGGATGCCCAGACGCAAGATGCTCCAGAGCGCTTTCATATCCGGCAAACCGAGTTTGAGCCCAAATTGTTTGTAAAACGGTGTGTGATGGATAAACCAAAGTCCGACTCCAAGATTGACCCACATAACAATCGCTGTAGAAATGCCGGCTCCCGTTGCGCCCAGCGCTGGCATGCCCCAATTACCAAAGATGAGCAACCAATTCAAAAATATCTTTAGCACAATGCCGCCTAAGTTGATCGCCATGATCAGTTTTGGGCGAGACACCGCATTGGCAAGCGCATAGACAGTGCGGAACATTAACGCTGCAGGTAATGCAAAGGTGAGAGCCTGGAGATAGCTTTTCATGCCAGCGCGCACTGCGGGGTCTACATCCCCTGAGTACGACAACCAAACGTCTGGAAACATCATTACCGCGCCACCAACGACCGATAGGACGAGTGAGACCCAGACACCCTGGCCCCAAATCTGTCCAACTTTATCTAGCTCTCCGGCTCCAACGTGTTGCGCCTGGATTGGAATCAAGGCGTGCATGACTCCCATTAATCCGACAAAAACGGTGATGTAGATGGAGATGGATAGCGCCATGATGGCGAGATCTACCGACCCAGCATGGCCCGTCATGGCCGTATCCAGCACGCCAAAGGCCATGCTGGCCCACTGACTAACCAAAACAGGCCACGACTGCTTGAAGATTGCTCTCAGAGTTTCGGGAATCGACCGTGGTGCAGTATTTACCACGCTCATTTCACAGGCACGCGTAATAGTCGATAGCGGTCGAAGCGATCGGCGCCGCGCGAACCGATCCAGAGAACGGCTGCATTGTCACTGTAGCCCGCTAGACCCTCGGCGAGCTTTTTACGCGTTGTCTGCTGCAAGACAAAAGGACATTGCGAGTCGTGGGTTATTTGTATGTTGTCAAAGACATAAAGAGAGGCTTGAGGCCCTAAGCCCAGCGCTTGGGAGCGCAAGCAAGCCTTTTCACCCGGAATGTTTGAAAGGGCAGTCAGCTTGTCGTTGATTTCAGCCGACATCGGACGGTAGCTGCGGACGTAATCAACAGCAGGCATCCAAAGCAGAACAAGCAAGACCCAGGTAATCGTTACACCACTTGCGCAGAGCATGGAGCCGCGCCACAAAACGCTCGGCTTCCAGCGTAGTCGCCAGATCACGATCGCGACCCAGCAAAGTGTCGCCACAACTGCTGCAATGACCGACCACCAAGCGATATGTGGCTCGTAGCCAGTCGTCAATCGCGCAATGTTGTGTGAGATTTGCTTGGGTATCTTAAAGTGCAGGGCAGCCCAGCCAATCCAGACGCAAAGTACTGTCACCGAAAAACACATGAGGGCGAACCAGTCCAAGGTGTTGATGACACCCCGGCGCATGGTTGGAAGCGCGAACGCCGCTAAGACTGCGAGCGGAGCAGCGAACAGCATGTACTCAGGCTCTCCGAAATTGGTTAATACGGGCAAGGTGAAAAGCACACCGAGCACAACCGCAAGCGGTAGCCAAATATGCGGCGCAGTGATCCAGCGGCGCCATTGCCACACGGCAAGACAAGCCAGAGGCCAAATTGGCCACAGGAACCAGGGTAGGTCGCGCAAAGGACGCAAAGCCGTTTCATAGTCTGGGATGCCAAAATGTGAAACGTTCCAATGGATCCAGGCTTTAAACCAGTCGGGGTGTACACGTTGTGTAGGTAGCCACCACAGCATCACCAGCAGGGCTGCGATCACCAAGGCACTGACAATCCATTTTCGTCTTGACCACAGCCCGCTGCGGGGATGCAAAGCGATTAGAGCTGCAAGCAGCACAGGCACAGCCCCTGGCCAAGCTCGCGTCAGGAATGCGCCTGCGAGGGCGATCGCCAAACACGCCATGCCCATTTTTGGTTTGTCGAGCATGCGGGCTAACGCGTAGAACGCGAAAGCTTGAAAAGCCACGTTCGCGGGGACCACAGAGGTCTCGTGTAAGCGTTGCAAAATACCGATTGTCGCAAGCCACAACAAGACGGCTGTGTCAGCGAGGAGCCGTCCATAGTCTTTGACGGTAGGCTCCCCGCCAAAAGGCAGGGGAAGTGGTTGTGCCTCGGTCCGGCGCCCGAGCAGATAGGTCCCGTACCAGATGGAAATCATTGTCATACTGAACCATAGGACGTTGACAATGCGTGAGGCAGAGATATCACCCAACCAAGGGCCTAAGACATAGATGGAGAACGCACCCACCCATGTGACGAGTGGCCCATCTTGGGGTAATTCGAGCGCGCCGATGTGGGGAATCAGCCAGCCAGCGCCGTCGCCACGTAGGGCTGAGAGCATGGTGGCGAGGTTCAATACATCGTCGATTTTCCAGGGGTCGCGACCAAAGAGCCCGGCAATGATGTATGCGGCGGCAAGGGCGAACAGTACCAACCTCGGCAACTTGAGTGTTGCTGGGGCGGTCATTCGTGCGGGGGTGGACTGGCTCAGTGGCGACACGTTTGGAGAATAACCTGTACTAAAACAACGAGACAGTGATAAAAAAAGGCAGCCAGTGGCTGCCTCGGCTCATAAGAGATGATCTTGAAGGATCAAATCAGGCAGAGGCCTTTTTTGTGCCACTGGTACGCGCAAAGCGGGCACGGAATTTCTCGACACGGCCCGTTTCAACGATACGCGTTTGAGCGCCCGTGTAGAACGGATGTGACTCGGATGTCACGTCGCACTTGAAGAGAGGGTAGGTCTTACCATCGATTTCCGTAGTCTCACGGCTGTTCAGTGTCGAGCGGGTGACAAATTTGTTGCCAGTCTGCAGGTCGACGAACACTACGTCGCGATATTCTGGGTGGATGCCATCTTTCATTGGAGGTCCTTAGGTTTGGGCGGGTCGCCAGCCAAGATTTTTGGCCACGTATCCTGAGTCAAGCCAGTGATTCTACAGGGGAAGAGGAAGTTTTGCAACGCGACAATGCTATTCTTCGGCTAGGCAATCGGTAAAAAATGTCTTTTTAAACAAAGCCTTGGGAGAATGTGTTGTCTGTAAGGTATGAAATCCCCACGATTTCTGAAAGTGGTGGTGTCCGATACCTTCACTTCGGGACGGAGTGGGTGCAGGGCGCGATGTGGGTGGATCGCCCAGCCGAGTTTGTACTGGAGTACACCGCGCAAATGATGGCGTGGCTCGTGTTTCTTGCGCCTGCTAGGCAGCAGACCTTGGGTCTCTTCGGTCTAGGGGCGGGTTCTATGGTGCGATTCTGCCTCAAGCACACCTCTTATCCACTGAGGGTGGTCGAGCACAATCCCTTAGTGACTTCGGCTTGCGAAATGTACTTCAAACTTCCTCGACCCTCCCGCCTAGTGATTGAGCACCAGGATGCGGGGATGTGGGTCGAGTCAAGCAGGAACTGGGGCCTTTGTAGTGCGTTGATGGTCGACATTTACGATGGGCAGGCGCAAGGGCCCGTGTGTGATTCCTTGGCGTTTTATGAAGGCTGTTATGCGTCATTGGCTGACATTGGTGTCATGAGCGTGAATTTGTTCGGAGCACATGCAAGCTTTGCACGCAATATTCGCAATATCAGCCAAGCTTTTGAGGGTCGTATTTTGACGCTTCCCCAAATCGATGCGGGTAATCAAGTGGTGCTAGCCTTCAAAGGCCCCTCGATAGAGGTAGGTGTTGAGCAGCTCTTGGCCCGCGCCGAGGTTGTCGAATCTAAGTATGGTTTGCCAGCCAGAAAATGGGTGCGCTCGATGATGGGGCGACTGCATCAAGGTGTGTTGACGATTTGAATGAAAATGAACTTGATTTTTTTTAGCCGCTGCGTGACGACTCTGTTGCTTTATCTGGGCATAGGCTTTTTGCCGTCAGCAGCCTTTGCCCAAACGAAGTCCTTGGTGATTCTGACACTCGAAGAGAGCGAAGACACGGACCAGATTCGCACGGGCATTCGGGAAGTGCTCAGAACGGCTGGGTTGCAGGAGGGGCGTCAGTACAAAGTTCAAAGCGCCAATGCGCAGGGAAGCCCGGAGACGGCCTCGAAGCAGGCGCTGGAGCTGATACGCGGCAAGCCCGATATCATTTTGGCCTTGTCGCAGCCTAACGCGCAAGCGGCTGCAGGCCATACGACCACGATGCCGATCATTTTTGTTGGCGTGACAGATCCCGTTGAGGCGGGACTTGTTCCGGGTTGGGGGGCCTCAGGCACCAATATCACAGGCGTCTCCGATGCGCTTACTCTGAGCCGGCGGGTGCCTCTGGTCCGACAAATCGTACCGGGAGCTAGACGAGTTGGTGTGATCTACAACCCCACCGATGCCTCCTCAGTGGCGCAGGTACGTGAGTTTCAAACTCTCTTAGGTGAGGCTGGTCTCGTGATGGTCGAGGCAACGGTAACACGCTCGGTTGATGTAGCTTCAGCCGCACGTAGTATGGTGGGAAGGGTCGATTTGATTTACACCTTGCAGGATGCCACAGTGCTCAAGTCGTACGCGCAACTGGTTGCAACAGCAAATCAAACCCGCTTGCCCTTGCTCGCTTCAGACGTGGCCCACGTTAGGCTGGGCGCGGTCGCTGCCCTGGACATCACGGGGCGGGATTTGGGTTTGGCAGCTGGCCGGCTTACCTTGAGAATCCTGCGTGGCGTCAAACCTGGCACGATTCCAACCGAAGTCATGCAAAAGCCTCCCTTGTATCTCAATGCGCAGGCGGCGCAGCGTCAGGGTGTTGTTTTGTCTGATGCCCTATTAAAGAGTGCGAGTCAGGTGCTGAAGTAGGTACGAGCATGATAATCTGCATGCAAGATTATCGATCCATTCCACTTGGGTGGTCGTAGCGTAAGGAAGATAAGAAACCATGATTGATCTAGGCGTCAATATTGATCACGTCGCGACCTTGCGTCAGCAAAGGCACACCAAATATCCGGATCCCATCGCGGCAGCCTTGCGGGCGGAGGAGGCGGGTGCCGACCTCATTACCTTGCATCTACGCGAGGATCGACGTCACATTCAGGATGCCGACGTCTTTGCGTTAAGGCCGTTGTTGCGCACTCGAATGAATCTGGAGTGCGCGATCACGCCGGAGATGTTGGAAATCGCTTGTAAGGTTTTGCCCCAGGATGTTTGTCTTGTGCCCGAGAAGCGCACTGAGCTCACGACTGAGGGTGGTCTCGATGTCGTGACGGGACATGTAGCCGTGAAGGCCGCAGTGGACCAATTGCAAGCAGACGGTATCCGTGTTTCGCTTTTTATTGATCCGGACCCTGCCCAAATTCAGGCCGCAGTCGATGTTGGGGCCAGTGTCATTGAACTGCATACGGGTGCCTACGCAGAGGCCTCAAATGCAGCGGTTGTAGCGCACGAGTTATCTCGCCTGCGGACGGCGATTGCAGTGGCCGTCAAGCTCGGATTGCGTGTGAATGCAGGACATGGACTACATCTTGGAAACGTTGACGCAATCGCTGCAATGCCAGGGCTCGCCGAACTTAATATTGGGCATGCGATTGTGGCGCAAGCAGTGTTTGATGGTTGGGAGCCAACCATACGCAATTTCAAGGCCCGTATGGTGCAGGCGTATTTGCAGGCGCAACGCGCTGGCGTCGCCTCAGCTGCCGCGCGATAGTCAGGAGCTCTTGTGTCTGCAATTGCGGGTATCGGTACGGACTTGATCAAGATGGCACGCATTGAGCAGGCATGGTTGCGTCACCCTGAGCGTTTTCCTAAAAAAATTCTAGGCACAGAGGAGTTGCGTGTTTTCAACGCCCGCTCCGCACGTGATCGCTCGCGCGGTGTGCGTTATCTGGCCACACGATTTGCTGCTAAGGAGGCTTTTTCCAAAGCAGTCGGCTTGGGCATGCGGAGCCCGATGTGGTGGACACGGATGCAGACACTCAACGCGCCGGGTGGACGACCTGTGGTCGTCTTGGCTGAGCCCTTGGCAAGTTGGTACGCTGAACGTTTTGGTGTAGCCCACGTGTCGTTGACCGATGAGTCTGAATACGGTGCGGCGTACGTCGTCGTTGAATCGCGCGGCAATTCGCACGCCTCTGTCTCTTCCCTTTAAGATTGATTTTTTGAAAGGCTAATTTTCCGATGACTTCTACACCGACCCAGCGTACACAAACAACGAGCCTCGGTCCTCTTATGGTCGATGTTCAAGGTTACGTACTAACCGTTGCTGAGAAAAAGCGTTTGTTAAATCCAATGGTCGGGGGCGTTATCCTTTTTGCTCGTAATTACAAAGATCGGGCACAACTGACCGCATTAACCCGCAGCATCCATGCGCTGCGTAGGCCAGCGCTGTTGATCGCGGTGGATCATGAAGGTGGTCGCGTACAGCGTTTTCGTACGGATGGCTTCACTGCGTTGCCGAGTATGCGAAAGTTAGGTGAACTCTGGATGCAACAACCGCTTGAAGCGATGCGTAAGGCGACCGATGTGGGTTATGTGCTGGCGTCTGAACTGCGGGCTTGTGGTGTAGATTTAAGCTTCACGCCGGTGCTTGACTTAGATTACGGCGAAAGTACGGTGATTGGCGATCGCTCCTTTCATCGTGATCCCCGTGTCGTCGCGATGCTGGCGAGGGCATTGTCGCAAGGCTTGTCGTTTGCTGGAATGTCGTCGTGTGGAAAACACTTTCCGGGCCATGGAGCAGTTGCAGCGGATTCTCATCATGAAATCCCCCGTGACCATCGTACGCTCAAACAGATTATGTCCGAGGATGCTGCTCCGTATGATTGGCTAGGTGATCAAGTCATTGCCTCTGTCATGCCTGCGCATGTCATTTACAGCAAGGTCGATAGCAAGCCCGCTGGATTTTCTGCCAAATGGATTCAAGAGATTTTGCGCACCAAACTCAAATACGATGGTGTTGTTTTCTCTGATGACCTCACCATGGAAGGCGCTTCCGTTGCCGGCGACATCCATGCCCGCGCGCAAGCAGCGTTACAAGCGGGCTGTGATATGGCCTTGGTGTGCAATCGCCCCGACTTGGCTGATGAATTGCTCGGTCGACTGCGCTGGAAATCGCCCGCGGTATCTGTCGCACGTATTCAACGCTTGATGTTAGAGGCAGTCGCGCCCGACTGGAAGAGCCTGCAGCGCCTACCCGCCTACCAGCAGGCGCTTGCTTCTGTACACGCACTCAATGAGCGAAGCTGAATCTAGCGCCTTCGATGTAAAAGCCTATTTGGCGAAACTGCCGCATTTGCCCGGCGTGTATCGCCATATCGACGCGTCTGACGAGGTGCTCTATGTTGGTAAGGCACGTGACTTAAAAAAGCGGGTGTCGTCGTATTTTCAAAAGACCCCATCGAGTCCCCGCATTGGTCATATGGTGGCGCGCGTTGTCCGTATTGAAGTTACGGTAACGCGCTCAGAGGCTGAGGCGCTGATCCTTGAAAACAACTTAATCAAGTCGCTTCGTCCGCGCTACAACATTTTATTTCGCGACGATAAGTCGTATCCCTACTTGATGTTGTCGGGGCATGCGTCTCCACGCATCGCGTACTACCGAGGTTCAACACAAAAGAAGGGCCAGTTTTTTGGCCCCTATCCGAATGCGTGGGCAGTTCGCGAGACTATACAAATTCTACAGAAAGTGTTTCGGCTACGTACCTGTGAAGATACGGTTTTTGCAAATCGTTCGCGTCCGTGCTTGTTGCATCAGATTGGCAGGTGCTCTGCGCCGTGCGTCAATGAGATCAGCCCCGAGCGTTACAGCCAAGACGCAGAACGTGCTGCGCGGTTTTTAGGCGGTGAGACCCAGGAGATCATGGGTGACATCGAGCAGCGCATGCAAGCGGCGTCTGCGGAGTTAGAGTTTGAACAGGCAGCCCTGTTGCGTGATCAGATGGGTGCGCTCGCCAAAGTGTTGCATCAGCAAACCATGGAAGATACCGATCACGGCGACACTGACATCATTGCGATTGTTGCCTCAGGGGGGCGCGTCTGCGTCAATCTCGCGATGGTACGTGGCGGACGCCACCTGGGAGATCGTGCATTCTTCCCGACGCACACGGACGGAGACTCACTGTCTGATGTTCTGGAGGTATTCATTGCGCAACACTATATTGATCACCCCTTACCGGCCACGATTGTTGGCTCTCATCTTTTACCCGACCCTGCTTTGATTGATTTGCTAGCCGAGTCGCGAGCGACAAAGTCTCGTTTCTTAAGTCGACCGCAAGGTATGCGGCGGGCCTGGCTCGAGCAGGCGCTGCGCAATGCGGAAATGGCCTTGGCCAATGCGCTATCTGAATCCGGTGCGCGCAGCGCCCGTACCTTGGCGGTGGCTGAGGTCTTAGATCTAGATACAGATCCGATGGCACTTGAGGCGCTGCATATCGAATGTTTCGATATTAGTCACACGGCAGGGGAGGCCACGCAAGCGTCTTGCGTCGTTTATGCGCATCATGCGATGCAGCCCTCGATGTATCGACGCTATAACATTGCGGGGATCACGCCTGGAGACGATTACGCCGCGATGCGTCAAGTACTAACCCGACGTTTTGGTAAGGTCGCCGATGGCGAGGCGGTGATGCCAGGTTTAGTGCTTATCGACGGCGGCAAAGGGCAGGTTGAGATCGCTCGCCAGGTTTTTGTAGAGCTCGGCTTGTCAATTGAAGTGCTCGTTGGTGTCGCCAAAGGCGATCACCGTAAAGTAGGTCTTGAGACCCTTGTTTTTGCAGACGAGCGGGAGGCGTTGGTACTCGGCGAAACCTCTGCGGCACTGATGCTAATTGCTCAGATTCGCGACGAAGCCCATCGTTTCGCCATTACGGGCATGCGTGCCAAGCGCGCAAAAGCCCGGAATGTTTCGAGACTAGAGGACATTGATGGGATCGGCGCGAAGCGACGTCAGAGACTGTTGGCGCGTTTTGGTGGCTTTAGCGGAGTTGCGAATGCCAGCATTGAGGATCTCGGCTCCGTTGAGGGGATTTCCCCCGAATTGGCCGAGCGTATTTACTTTGCACTACGTTAGTTGGGTTAGCATAGCGCCATGCCTTTTAATCTCCCTATCTTTTTGACTTGGTTGCGTATCGCAATGATTCCGCTGGTGGTGGGATTATTCTATCTTCCTGAGTCTTGGTTAAGCGTACCCGCGCGCGACACGTGGGCCTGCATCGCGTTCATTGTGGCGGCGCTGACTGACTGGTTCGATGGCTGGCTGGCCAGACGCTGGAATCAGACCTCGGCCTTCGGTGCTTTTTTAGACCCTGTTGCAGACAAATTAATGGTTTCTGCTGCGCTCTTAGCGCTGCTTAACCTTGATCGCATCGATGTGGTGATTGCTTTGGTGATTATCGGGCGTGAAATCACTATTTCCGCGTTACGCGAATGGATGGCTCAATTAGGGGCGAGTGCAAGCGTTGCTGTGCACTGGTTGGGTAAATTCAAAACCGCATCGCAGATGATTGCGATTCCGTGTCTGCTTTACCATCGTGATGTGTTGGGGTTGCCGATCGCGTATATCGGCAAGATCTTGATCATTATTGCCGCTATTTTGACGGTCTGGTCAATGTTGTATTACTTGCGTCGCGCTTGGCCCGTGATTCGGGAAAAAACGCACTAGACCCCTCTTGGTGGAAATATCAATCATCACTGCCGCGCACTGCGGTGCAGGCTCGGTGCAGGCATACCCACAGTCGCGCGCCAGGGGTTAATGTCTAACCCTCCACGTCGGGTGTAACGGGCATAAACCGATAGCTTTGTTGGCTTGCAACGTTGCATGATGTCAGTGAAGATCCGTTCTACACAGTGCTCGTGAAAGCCGCCATGTTCTCGAAATGACACGATGTATTTCAGAAGACTGCTCAGGTCGATCTGTGGCCCGGTGTAATCGATTTGCACGCATGCCCAGTCTGGCTGGTTAGTGATTGGGCAGTTCGACTTCAGCAGACGAGAGTACACCGACTGTTCGACGACCTCAGTCGATGTGTTACGCAACAGACTTTCGTCTGGTGTGTAGCAGTCGATCATTACGTCCTGATCGTCCAGACATATCCCAATGGGTTCGGTAATCTGCTGCACGGCAAACTCAGTACTCTCGATAAGACTAAGTAGAACAGGGTTTCCAAATGCGGCAGACAAGTCTTTGTTTAGTGTCTCTAGAAGCGCCTGACTTGAAGAGAATCGCGTCTGATTCAAACTGTTTAAGTACAGCTTGAAGGATTTTGATTCGATGATGTTCGTGCTCAATGCATTGATTTGGGCGCGTAGCAAGGCCACGCGGGGCAGCCCTGTTGGGGACAGCCACGAGAGCTCATAGGCATTCCAGAGATCCCAGCCGTTAAACGGTAGGCCGTCTTGCGCCAGACCCAGATCGGCACGACCAGTCTGTCGTGGAATTGGAAATAAGAGCCCAGGGTCGTATTGCGACGGATAGGCAGTTATTTGGCCTAACGGTAGGGCTTTAGTCGGCTCAGTCATGAAAAATGTCAGAAAAATAAATTCGATTTTACCCACTTGATCTAGATCAAGGCGTATGCCGCTCAATAGCCCTACGATGCATACACCATGCCGACATCCATTTTTTCTATCAATCGTCCTCTCACTGCCAACGAACTGACCGGACGTAGAAGGGATCTAGTCCGTTTGGGCTTGGCCTGGCTTGCCATGATGCAGGTCATGATGTTTGCTTTGCCTGGTTATTTGAGGATTGATGCCGGCCCGAACGATAGTATTGAAGTGCTCGATTGGGCGATCCTGCTCATGAACTGGGCGAGTTTGACGCTTTCGATTCCAGTGGTGCTTTATTCAGCCTGGCCAATTTGGGGAGGTCTGCGCAGAGCCCTAAAGCATCGTCGCGTCACGATGGATGTCCCAGTGTCTATTAGTATTGTGGCGGCTTTTATTCCTAGCGCGATTGCAACGGTGCGGGGCGAAGGGGAAGTGTATTTTGATTCAGTCACGATGTTTGTGGCGTTTCTTCTTACGGCCCGTTATTTTGAGCAGCGCGCCAGGCAGTCCCTGCAGATCGGTGTCGTAGGTCGAGCGTTACGCGCGCTGAGTGAACCGTTACGCACAGAGTCAGATAGGGTGGCGACTGTGTTCGTACTCACCCAAATGGGTTTTGCTTTTGTAATCGCTGCACTGTGGTGGCTAACTAAACCCGAGTACGCGTTGGATGTTCTAGTTGCATTGCTCGTGATGAGTTGCCCTTGCGCATTATCGTTAGCGATACCCACTTCTTTAGCCGCGACTCACGTTAGCCTCGCTGCATACCCAGATATGTCAAAAGTAGAGCGGACTCAACTTTTTACGCGGACCAGAACTGTTGCAAGACAAAACCTATATGGCTCGCTGGGATGGCATATCTTGACCATGCCCTTAGCGGCGGTCGGGCTTGTGACGCCTTGGTTGGCGGCCTTGCTGATGTTCGTTTCTTCGATGGCCGTCATTTTTAACGCGTGGCGACTTTATCGATTGCCAGAGCGCATGGCCAAGGCTCCACGTCGAGTCTTTGGATCGCCCCGGGCAACTGCGTAAATAAGGAAAGGTGGGGTGATGGAAATTCTTTATCTACTGCTTCCTCTGTCGCTGTTTGTGGTCGCACTCATCGGCGGCGTGTTGTGGTGGGCTGTATTTTCTGGTCAATACGATGACCCTGACGCAGCGAGTTTGTCGATTTTGCGCGACAACGATTCGACTTCAACGCAAACGTCACACCTTTCCTCCTGAGGCTTGATCCAGATCAAAGCTTTAGCGAAGTCGATTAGGCATGATTCGGTTACGAAGGAAGTTTTCTAAAGGAACGCAGAAAATGGCTAGTTTGAGTGCGACGAAGACAGAGACCTTTAATTACGGTGTGGTCAGGCAGTTTGCAATCATGACCGTCGTGTGGGGCATTGTCGGTATGCTGGTGGGTGTCATCATCGCAGCCCAGCTATTGTGGCCGCAGCTCAACTTTGATATTGCTTGGCTGACGTACGGGCGCCTCAGGCCTCTGCATACCAACGCCGTGATTTTTGCATTTGGTGGCAGTGCGCTCTTTGCCGCTTCGTATTATGTTGTTCAACGGACATGCCAGGCACGCTTATTTTGTGGTCTCCTAGCGGCTTTCACCTTTTGGGGTTGGCAGCTGATTATTGTGGGTGCTGCAATTACTCTGCCTCTGGGGATTACCACTTCAAAAGAATACGCCGAGCTCGAGTGGCCAATCGACATTCTGATCACGTTGGTCTGGGTAGCGTATGCGATTGTTTTTTTTGGCACGATCATTAAGCGTAAAGCAAAGCATATCTATGTGGCGAACTGGTTCTTTGGGTCGTACATACTGACGATCGCAGTGCTGCATATTGTGAATAACATCGAGCTCCCCGTGTCGATGTGGAAGTCGTACTCCGCCTATGCGGGCGTGCAGGATGCAATGGTGCAATGGTGGTACGGCCATAACGCTGTTGGATTTTTTCTGACGACAAGCTTTCTTGGCATGATGTATTACTTCATTCCAAAGCAAGCACAGCGTCCCATCTACTCGTACCGCTTGTCGGTTGTTCACTTTTGGGCGCTAGCCTTCACCTACATGTGGGCAGGCCCACACCACTTACTCTACACCTCGTTGCCTGACTGGACCCAATCTCTGGGTATGGTGTTTTCGCTGATTCTGCTCGCGCCTTCTTGGGGTGGGATGATCAACGGCATCATGACGCTGTCTGG
>Ga0164292_10000182_pt1 | contig 44178 bp, 54 predicted proteins | sample GEODES117metaG_FD_111486 | JGI IMG/M metagenome (GOLD analysis project Ga0164292, IMG submission 111486) | Eutrophic lake water microbial communities from Lake Mendota, Wisconsin, USA - GEODES117 metaG | ecosystem: Environmental > Aquatic > Freshwater > Lake | place: USA: Lake Mendota... | reverse complement strand
TCAACAAGCCTCATCTAGATCCACTGGTATAATGCAAAAAGCTAAGAACGCCCTAGGTGGTATGTATGAAGAAGGGTTGCCTATGGTCAAAGGACCTGACGGCAAAATGGTACCTAAATTTGCCTATGACAACGAAGGTCCTAACGATTTGAAAAAGTCATTTAATGACAAGATTGCCGGCGCCAAGAAAGAAGTTGATGAAATGCTGGGTGATGTTGCTGCCGAAGCAATGCGTAATGCACTGGGTGGCAGACAACAAGTTGCCGACGAAGGCAATGCGTTTACTGGTGCCTTGGCCAAGACGCCAAAGGGCGGCAAGTTTAAAGTAGGTGGTAAAGAATTCACAGACACCAGCAGTGTCGACGAAGAGGAAGATCTCAATCCGTTTACAAACTACAAGAAGCCACGTGCAGACGCCCCAAAACGTGGCGAAGTTACACGTGGCCGCCATCACGATATCAAACATGACACTACAGATTCAAGATATTCGGGAATGATAGCCACTCGGAGATCAGACGCCCAGGGTATCTCGGTTGGTAGCGATACAGATGCCGAAGGCAACACCATTGACAAGCGTGGTCGTGGCCGTCCAAAGGGTCCAGCAAAAGGACCCGAACGCACCACTGCCAAAGCCTACAAGCACAAAGGCGAACGCAAAGTCAAAGAAGGCGACATGGAAGAAGGCGCTGACCAAGGACAGGCACAACAAATTTATAACGACCTTGCTGATATTCGAGCAATAGCAAAGCAAGCACAGCGTGGCGGCGAATTCCCACAAGGGTATGCCAGTCGTTTAGAATCTGTTCTGTATGCGGCAATGACATTGATTAAAAATCAACAGTCGGGCGACGCACAAGTTAGAGAAGCAGAGTCTACAGATAAAAAAGACAACCGCGCAGAACGAGCCGGCAAGCGAGTGGCCAAAGACATCGAGTATGATGAAAAGAAAAAAGATGGTATCCATGGCAAGAAGCGTGGTGCCGAAGATGATAAAGCCGAAAAAGCCGGTAAAAAAGTAGCCAAAGACATTGAGTACGATGACAAGAAAGACGAAGTCAAAGAAGACGAGCCTAAGAAATCCAATAGCAAGTTCAAGTTTGGTGGCAGTGTTTACGAAACACTGGATGCACAACTAGAAACTCTGATCACAGAAGGCATGAGTGTTACTGTGAACATGAGTCAAGATGATGAACACGGTGAAGGTCGTAAAAACATCACAGTAAATGCTGATGGTGAAGATGCTGAACGCCTGGCAGAATTGTTACAGATGGCCGGCATCAGTCAACAATCCAGTGGCGACGTGATTGACGAAAACGATCCCAACTGGCCCAGCAACACAGAAACAAGTGACAATGCACTGCAATACTCTGGTGGATTAAATGGTCCCAAGAGTACAGGTCAAACAACTATTCCTGTGCTGGCCAGTCAACTGCGTAGACAAGTTAGCATGGAAGAAAGTGCAAAAGTTGAACAGAACTTGTTGAACTTATACCGAACATTTGGAAAGTAAACTATGGCTATTCAAGTAATCAACGCCGCAGGCAACATTGTGTGGACCACAGACAAAGCATCTATTGCTGCCACCAGTACTGATGTCACATACCAAGTGTTTGCCACAGCACTGGGCTCAGCATCTGCTGTTGGTAACTTGTATGCCAACGTGGTTTCTGTGCCATCAGGCACTGTACAAGAAATTTATGTTGGCGCAGGCAATCGTCTTATACTTGCTGGTGCCAATGTAACTGCTACAGCCCTGGGCACAGCAACATCTGCACAGTCAAGTGTTTACAACGCCGCAGGCGCATAAACATGAGAGCTCATGAGTTTCTCATTGAGAAACAAACCGGCAAGATTGGTCAACGAAGAAGTCGAGCCACTGTTGGACTCAACAAGTTTAGAGACGTAGATCTAGCCGATAGAGTGTATGAACTCAATCGAGTCATGATGGCTGCCGCGTGTACGGATGGCACGTTTGTTCCAAAAATAGATCATGAATCCTGGGCAGGACGCTACAATGTGGCCATGCCCTACACTGATGTTGAACAAGACATGATAGAAAAAGCATTCCAAGCTGTGGGGTCAGAACACCAAGACCTTAATCACGGAGACCTGCGCAGTCAAGAGTTAACGTCAACCAACAAACAAAGTCCTGTGCAAGGATTCAAGGGGTATCCACGATGAGAGCCCGCGAATTTATCGCAGAGCAACGTGAACTTCCGCCGGAAACCAAAGAACCTTTGCGTTACACCTACACTTTGCCCGGTCTAAGTTCTTCGGACCCGTACAAAACATATCGAGTAGGCGTGGCTCTTGCACGAGCACGTAGTGACTCCATAAAAGATAATCTAAATCCATTCATGCCCGAGTGGTCAGCTGAAACAACATTTGGTGAACATGCAGTTGTGGCCGGTATGAACGCCGGCATAGCACAAGTTATTGATCAAGCATTGGCAATGACCAACACGCTAGGCGGCAAAAAACTAATATCTACACCCAAGAGCGACGAGCCTGCGTTTGTAGTGACACAAAGCCCGGTAAAAGCATTCAAAGGATATCCACGATAAATGGCCAATCCACCACCACCATACGATGACATTACTGGCATTAGCCGTGCTGTAATGAAAGACAACGCACAAGTAACAATAGAAAACTACAACGGCAATGCCAGACCCGGCGAACTGGTGGTTGATCAAAGCACTGACCAAGTGTTTATTGGCAACAGCTCAGGTGCGCTAACACAAATTGCTGCCGGAATTACCGACGGTGGCAGTGCAGGACTTCCTGCAGGATTTTTGCAATTGGCCTACAATCCCACCACTGGCGAAATTGTGTATTACACCTAATCGATATCTATATGAAACAACTACTCCTACTCTTACTTGTTGTGCCTTGTCTAGTACTAGCACAGCCCAAACAAAAGCCCGGCGTTGTATATGACGCTGTGATCACTAGAGTGATTGACGGCGATACTGTGGGCATTGCTGCCACTTGGTTACCAGCACCACTGAAACCAGAACTCAGTGTTCGTGTGTACGGTGTGGACACTCCTGAAAAAGGCTTCAGAGCACAATGCCCCAGTGAAGCACAAAGAGGCGAAGCAGCCTCGGCATTTACCAAACAACTGATTGCCAACAGTCAAAAACGACAGATTGTGCTGATGGACTGGGACAAGTACGGTGGCCGTGTGCTGGGTGATGTCATACTCAACGGTGTTAGTCTACGTCAACAGCTAATTGCCAATGGATTTGCACGTGAATATTACGGTGAGGCCAAAACAAGTTGGTGCCAATGATCCGCCTGTAAATACAGGATGACGAATTTCTACTGTGCCGCACCCTGGCGTGGCCTACATATAAACCCACGTGGCGATGTTAAAACCTGTTGTGCAGGTGATCCCAACATGCTGGGTAACCTAAACACCAACAACATCATTGAAATCCTCAACGGAGATCTGCTACAGGAAATACGCAGTACTATTGCACAAGGTAAGCCACACAAATACTGTTCCAACTGTGTGCAAGCAGAACGCCTTGGTGGCCGGTCTGAACGTGATTGGCACAACAGCGTAAATCCCAACTTTGATTATGCCACCGCAGGCTCACAATATCACTATCCTGTTATTATAGACATACGCTGGAACACCACCTGCAATCTAAGTTGTAACTACTGCATGGAATATTGCAGTTCTAAGTGGGCCAGCCTTAAAGGCATTCCTTTTAAATCGGGATCGCGTCCTTACTATGAACAAGTATGCGACTTCATTGAACAACATCAAGAACACATACACGAAGTGGCCTTGGTTGGTGGCGAGCCGTTGCTGTTGCCGGAAAATGAACGACTGCTTGATGTTATTCCACAGGATGCTATTGTGACACTGATCACCAACATGAGTGTAGACTTAGATAAAAACAAAATCTTTAAGAAACTAAGTCAACGGAACCGAGTTGGGTGGAGCATGAGTTTTGATAACATTGGCGATCGATTTGAATATGTGCGTCATGGTGGTGAATGGGCGTTGCTAAAACACAACTTGTCCGCAGTCAAAAAACTAATTGCTAACTCTGGACACTGGGGCGGCATCCATGCGGTATACAACATCTACAATGCCACACGCATCTGTGAACTGCGAGAATTTGCCGAAGAAGCAGGAGTAACTGTGCTGTGGCAGAACTTGTTCCAACCTGACTACCTTGATCCGTTCTTGCACGGCCCAGGTGTTGCCAAATTAGCCGCCGCAGAGATTGAACAGTTTTACGCCACAGGATTAGCAACACCTGTTGAGAGATCTTTTTTTGACAATGCATTAAACACCTATCACAGTGTGACACAAGACCAACCTGCTATTTTGCAAAAATTTAGACAACACATTGCAGAAATTGAAACACAATACCATCCTGACAAACTAGGAGAATTTGTGAAATTATGGCCGGAGTTGACCAATGTTTGAGCATGCACCTTGTCATGTACAGCAACAGCATGCCGGCAAAACACTGCTGTGGTGCAGTATTGACAGTGAACAAGAATACAATAAAAATTTAAAAAATACTCGGCAGCGAGAGTTGTTGGCTCAGAACGGCTGGATTGACCACAAGATAGAATATCGATACAATGCTCAAGGATTCAGGTCCAGAGAAATTGATCTAGCACAGCCAGGATTTGCTGTGTTTGGGTGTAGTTTTACTCAAGGACTCGGACTTCCAGTGGATGAGCTATACCATGAAAGAATTTCAAAAGATCTCTCACTTCCAGTTGATAATTTTGGTGTGTTTGGCGTATCCAATGGACTAGCATTCAGACTGGCTCACTATTGGTTGCCTATAATCAAACCAAGATTTGTAATTTTACAAACAACTTTTAGAGAACGATTTGAAATAATAAATCAACACAATGTCAGTACTGTGATGTCTCCGGCCTTTCCTCAAGTAGCTACAGTGCAGGAAGTTTTTCGCGATTGGTGGTTTACTGACGCTAACAGCATTGCTGACAAACAACGCAATGAACTGGCCATACAACAAGTGTGCCACCAGCATGGTATTCCTGTACTGGTGATTGACGTTGAAGATTTTAGAAATCCTGTGTTGGGGTTATCAAGAGATTTAACTCACCCAGGCCCTCCTAGTCATCATCGAGTACATGCGAAAATAATTGATCACTTGAGAAGTATAAAGGATATACATGGCTAAAAGTTTAGAAGGCGTATTGATCAAAGCGCCGCACCGGCGGCAAGCATTCTCGGAAGCAGAAATAACAGAGTTTATGGACTGTGCAGACTCTGTCACAGGTCCAGCATACTTCCTAGATCATTTCTTTTATATACAGCATCCTACACAAGGCAAAATGTTGTATCATCCATTTGAGTATCAAGAACGATTGATCAATGTGTATCATAATTATCGCTTCAGTATCTCTATGATGCCTCGACAAACCGGCAAGTCCACAAGTGCTGCCGGATACTTGCTATGGTATGCAATGTTTGTGCCAGACTCAACAATTCTTATTGCCGCACACAAGTACACAGGTGCCCAAGAGATCATGCAACGCATACGCTTTGCTTACGAACTATGCCCAGATCACATACGTGCAGGTGTTACTAGTTACAACAAAGGCTCAATAGACTTTGAAAACGGAAGCCGTATCATATCAGCCACAACCACAGAAACAACTGGTCGTGGTATGAGTATATCACTCTTATACGCAGACGAGTTTGCGTTTGTTCGGCCCACTATTGCCAAAGAGTTTTGGACCAGTATTAGCCCCACACTAGCAACTGGTGGTAAGGCAATTATTACATCAACACCAAACTCAGACGAAGATCAATTTGCTCTGTTATGGAAAAGCGCCAACAAGTGCGAAGATGAATATGGCAATCCAACACCCCTAGGTATCAATGGATTCAAGGCATTCCGTAGTTTCTGGCAAGAGCATCCAGACCGTGATGAAGCCTGGGGCGCCAGTATGGAAGCACAGTTGGGAACAGATCGTTTCCGTCGAGAAATTGGCTGTGAGTTTATTATCAACGATGAAACACTGATTGCACCGGCTATCTTGGTTGAGTTAAAAGGTCAACAAGATCCCCTGTATAGAACAGGGCAAGTGCGTTGGTATAAACGGCCCGAGGCTGGCAAACTGTATGTTGTAGCCCTGGACCCAAGTTTGGGCACAGGCGGCGATCCTGCTGCCATACAGGTGTTTGAAGCCAATACTACCATACAAGTGGCTGAATGGCGCCATAATAAAACAACTATTCCAGCACAGATACGTATCTTATCTGACGTGTGTAAACACATCAACGAAACTGTTAAAGATCCCAAGAGCATTTACTACTCAGTAGAAAACAACACCATTGGCGAAGCCGCACTGATCTCTATTGCAGAGTTTGGCGAAGAAAACATTGAAGGCTATTTCTTAAGTGACAACTCTGTGGCCGGAGGCGCACGTAGAATCCGCAAGGGATTTAACACCACAAACAAGAGCAAGTTATCAGCCTGTAGCAAGTTAAAGATCTTGGTAGAATCCAAAAAGATGTCGATCAACAGTGCTCCGCTGGTATCAGAACTCAAAACGTTTGTGGCACACGGAACAAGTTATGCTGCCAAACCCGGTGAAACAGACGACTTGGTCATGGGCACACTGTTGGCCATACGCATGATGCAGTTGTTACAGAACTATCACACAGAAATGGACTCGCAAATGCGTGATTTTGGCGATACAATGATAGAGCCTATGCCGTTTTTTGCCACATTACGTTAAAGCTAAATTGGATAAATAGAACACTATGGCACAGAATACTCCCGGACAACAACTTTTTGACCTATTGGTCACACGCGGCTTTGACCCAGAAATACTAGACAGCACTGGCAAGCCTGCACCCACAGCAGAAGATGCTGAGATTTACAGTTTTGAATTTGTCAGTGCAGGCGGCACCAACTACGGCACAGTGGTTGTGATGCTGGGAGATGATAAACAACTGGAATTATTCAGCGGTGACAATGTGGGCCGCGGCATGGACAGTGAAGACAAAACCGAATGGTATGAGTTCCAGCATCAACTTAAAAACTTTGCCACAAAGAATTTTATGACTTTTGGCAGTCAAAATATCAACAGACTCAAGTACAGCATGCAAGGTCAGGCCGCACTCAAAGAAGGCCTGTTTGAATCGTGGAACGGCACAAAGAATGTGAGTTGGAACGGTGGTCCGGATTCTGTGCGCTTAATGATACGTCACAAGCGTCCAATGGGCGTGAATGAAGCACGGTTCCGTCAAGTTGAAAGTTTATTTTTAGAAACAGCCGAAGGCGAGCGTTACAAGTTACCATTCCGCAACCTAGCAGGTGGCCGCGCCATGGTAGAGCATGTGCGTCAAGGTGGCAGACCCTATGACATGCGGGGACAGCACATTGCCAACATAGTGGAAGAACTCAATGTGCTGAGCCGTTTCCGCAGAGCCAGTCATGGCCGTGTGTTTGAAGGCGACACTGCCAACCTGGTGAATGAAACCAATGTGTACCATGCCACAATGAGCCGGACTCTTAAAGGCCTGGCTTCAAGTCGTGGATACAACAGCTACTTTGAAAGTTGGAATCCTGCCGACATAACCGAGCAAGATGTAATCATCGAAGACATTAAAACACTATTTGTTCAAGAAACAATTGATTCGCGAATTGAACAGGCCTTGCCTATCTTGGCCCGTATACAACAACAAGGAACTGCAATGAAAGAAGCAAACATATTTGAAGCCTGGGCCGAAAACCTATTAGAAGGCACCTGGGCAACACCCAACACCCCAGAACAACAGCAAGAACTTATTGCATTGCTGTCACAAGAGTTGCCAGTTGGTGCAGATGCAACCAATGCAACAGAACAGTTGTACAGTTTAGTTGGTGATGATATTCTGTTCGATCAACTGCAAGATTTAGCTGAACAAGATCCCGATGCTGATTGCCGCAACCTGGTTATTGCACGTATCAAAGACATGTCCAACAAAGGATTTGAAGATTTTGAGCCGGTGCTAGACGCACTCAAATCAGAACAGTTAGCCCCGCCAACAGTTGCGCCCGAAGCACCTGCTGTGCCGGCAGAAGCACCAGCCGAAGTTCCGCCCCCTCCTGTAGCTGAACAAGATGATGAAGAATATTCAGTTGATGGCGGAATGAACAACGAGTTGTTACAAGATGGCATGCTTGGCTCAATAGTAGGTGGCATTGGTGGTGCCGCACTGACAAAGAGTCCAGGTGGTGCAATGACTGGTGCCAAACTAGGCAGCGCCGCACAAGATGCATTTGGCGAAGAAGAAACAGATGGATCATGCAACTACACTGCCGAAGGCGAACACTGCCCAGAACACGGCCTAATGGAATGCGGCAGCATGTACGAAGGCGAGCAGGATACAATATCTCGTTTGCAAGAACTATCAGGAATGAATAATTCCAAGCCTGACATGGCAGAAGGCATGGAAGACAGTCCAGTGGCCAGTGCTATCACACGTAGAATTTTAATGCAACGTTCGGATTTGTTGAGCAAGTACGGTCCAGAAAAAGTAACAGCCGCCATTGACGAAGTTGCAGACTTTGTAGGTGATGTAGAAGAAATTGGATCTAGTGACGTAAGTGGATGGATCAAGCAGATCGAACAAATGTTAGGCAATATGGCAGAAGAAGTTGCAGTGACAACCGGCAACCCACCTCTGGGAGAAACCACAACGTTACAAGGCCAATACGGACACTCTGGTAAACTTCAAAAGTTCGATGACGTAGAAGAAGATGTGCTACACCGGTTGCGAGAACTGTCCGGGATGATTAGATCATAAAATAGTCATTAGAACAAATGCGTCATAAATATCATTGACGCTGACAACAAAAGCGTGTACACTACAACAGTGACACGCTTTTTTCATTAGCATCACAGGCAACTTAGAAAACATTTTATAACACTAGAAAGGCAACTTAAAATGGCATCATTAGCAGACATCCGAGCACGTCTCGCAGCCTCAGAAGGCAACAACAAAGGTGGAGCATCCACTGGTGGCGATAACGCAATTTACGCACACTGGAACATGGAAGAAGGCGCATCCACTACACTACGATTCCTCCCAGACGGCAACACAAAAAACACATTCTTTTGGCAAGAACGAGCAATGATTCGTTTGCCATTCAATGGCATCAAAGGAGAGATGGAATCAAAACAGGTTTACGTACAGGTTCCTTGTATGGAAATGTGGCAAGAAACTTGCCCAATCCTGACAGAAGTACGCACATGGTTCAAAGACAAAAGTCTGGAAGACATGGGTCGCAAGTACTGGAAAAAACGCAGTTACATTTTCCAAGGCTTTGTTCGCGAGAACCCCTTGGCAGATGACAAGACTCCTGACAATCCCATCCGTAGATTCATCATTGGTCCTCAGTTGTTCACCATCATTAAAGGTGCGCTGATGGATCCAGAACTGGAAGAAACTCCAACAGACACCTTGCGTGGTCTGGACTTCCGCATCACAAAAACGCAAAAAGGCGGCTTTGCTGACTACAACACCTCAAAGTGGGCACGTAAAGAGTCTGCACTGTCAGAAGTGGAACAGGCAGCAGTGGATGCACACGGCTTGTTTGACTTGAGCACATTCTTGCCCAAGAAGCCAGACGAAGCGGCTGTGAAAGTCATGAAAGAAATGTTTGAAGCATCAGTAGATGGTCAAGCATATGACACAGAGCGGTGGAGTTCTTACTTCCGACCCGCAGGTGTGTCTGCACCCGCAGGCACTGTAGAGTCTGCACCAGCCAGTATTGCTGTTCCAAAGGCAGTGTCTGCTCCGGTGTCGGACTTTGATGAGGACGAGCCACCTGTGGCAACAGCACCAGTCACAGCTCCTGCCGCGGCAGCACCTACTCAGAAAGCCGAAGATATTTTGGCCATGATCCGGGCCCGTCAACAGAAGTAATTGAAAAAATTAGCCTGGGTGGTAACACCTGGGCTAAACAATACACATATGAAATTTTCTTTAGTATTTGATAACTCTGGAGATACTCTGCCCTTTGAGGTCAAGTATAATCATGAATTGTTTGAATTTTTTATAGATCAAACAAATAAAAAATCACAAAATGCGTTTTCCAACGATCAAGAACTTTACAAAGATCTAGATCAAAAGTTAACACACTTGCATTGGGCAATATCAAAGACAAATGAGATGTTGTATGATCTAATAGGACAATCATTTAAACAACATACTAATTTGGAAAATTATCTAGATCAGGAATTTCTTAACAAAGAGCATTCAGATTGGGTGTTTTCTCATTATCATGACATTGACATTGACAAACTGCGATTCAGCAGTGACATGCGCCAATCTAAAATTGGTAGCAAGCTACACGAATTATATCCTGACGAAATTAGAATTGTTAAGACTGCGCCAGCACTAGAAAAATTAGGATATTTGTACCCTTATAGAGAAGTGAACATGGGCATACACCGATTGGAGTATAGTTTTAATCGTTTAGAATTTAAAGCCGATGAAAAATGGGAAGTATTTAAAAATCCTTACCAAGACACTATGGTCACTAACAATGACATAGTAAATTTTTCTTTTGGCTATACATACGTGGGTCGTCAGTATTATAATAAGTTTAGATTTTTTGACACAGAACTAAAATATCCCGATCACTATAATTACGAAAACTTAGAATTTGCATTTCAATTAAATTTGTCAATGCCTGAAACTATTCCTTTTAGTACCGAATCCTCTCAGTGGGCAGAGAAAATGGGAGTTAAATTAGTAGCAGAACAAATACCAATTGCAACCGTAGTTGACATAGAAAACAAGTTATTTGATTATAGAAAAATTTTATATCGTAATTCTCGAGATAATAATCGAGCAAGAATTGTTAAACATTAAAAAGGCACAACATGGCAAAACCATTTGACATATCAAAGTTCCGCAAGGACATTACCAAAAGCATCCAAGGCCTGAGTATTGGATTTAACGATCCAACTGACTGGATTGGCACAGGCAACTATGCCTTAAACTATCTTATTAGTGGAGACTTCAACAAAGGTATTCCGCTAGGCAAGGTAACTGTGTTTGCCGGTGAATCTGGCGCAGGTAAAAGTTACATCTGCTCTGGTAACATTGTAAAAAACGCACAAGAACAAGGCATCTTTGTTATTCTTGTTGACACAGAAAATGCACTAGACGAATCGTGGCTACACGCACTGGGTGTTGACACTGATCCGGCAAAGTTGCTTAAACTTAATATGAGCATGATCGACGACGTGGCCAAAGCAATTTCCACATTCATGATTGATTACAAAGCACTTCCTGATGAAGAACGCATGAAGGTTCTGTGGGTGATTGATTCGTTGGGCATGTTGTTGACCCCCACAGACGTTAACCAGTTTGAAGCAGGTGACATGAAAGGTGACATGGGCCGCAAGCCCAAGGCACTGACAGCACTGGTTCGTAACTGTGTTAATATGTTTGGTAGTCACAATGTTGGATTGGTTGCTACTAATCATACATACGCAAGCCAAGACATGTTCGATCCCGATGACAAGATCTCCGGTGGTCAAGGATTTATCTATGCATCGAGTATTGTTGTTGCCATGAAGAAAATGAAATTGAAAGAAGACGAAGATGGCAACAAAGTATCAGAAGTCAACGGTATTCGTGCCGGCTGTAAAGTAATGAAAACACGCTATGCTAAACCGTTTGAAGGTATGCAAGTTAAGATTCCTTACTCAACTGGCATGAGTCCACATTCGGGATTGGTTGACCTGGCAGAGAAGAAAAACATTCTCAAGAAAGAAGGCAACAGTTTGGTATTTGTCACAAGTGATGGTGAAGTGATCAAACAGTTCCGTAAAAAATGGGAAGCAAATGAAAACGGCTGTTTAGACAAACTTATGGCAGATTTTGCCAACCAGAAAGATATCAGAGTAGTAGACGAAATTATCGACGAAAGCATCAACGAATAATGCAATCGATTGTAGTAACTGACAGTAATCCCATTGTTCGGATACGTGAGTATGCACCGGGTATTACAATCCATTGGCTAGTTGGAACAAGGTGTAATTTTGATTGTAGTTATTGTCCAGATCAATGGCATGATAAAACATCTAAAGATTATTCATTAGAGAAATTGCAAGCGGCGTGGAATCGAATTATATCAGCTAGCCCTAGGAAAAATATCAAATATAATTTGGCATTTGTAGGGGGTGAACTTACTTTAAATAAAAATTTTCTTCCTTTTTTAAAATGGTTGCATGAGTGCTTTGCGCACGACCTAGGGAATGTTGGAGTCACTACCAATGGCACAGCTAGTCTAGCATACTATAAGGAAATGATGGATTATTGTGATTGGATTACATTTTCTACACATAGTGAATTTATGAAAGAAAAAAAGTTTTTTAATCTAGTATTAAATCTACACCAGTTTGCACAAAGTCATAAATGTCTAGTATCAGTCAATATCATGGATGAATCATGGCATCGAGCTCGTAATGAGCAATACAAAACATTTTTAGAAAAACACGGAATTGTTAGCTATACACATCCAATCAAGGATTATAGACAAGGAAAGAATCAATTCCCGATAAAGATTACTAACCAAATGAACTTTTCATGAATACTACACTAACTGAGGATATTCATTGCAGTGCTATAGTAGAATTGAAAGACGGCAGCGAGGTTAAAATATCTGCCAATCAATTGTATGATAAAGATTTGCACCATTGGAAAGGTTGGCTTTGTAACGCTGGAGTTACAAGTATCTATATAGATGTTGATTTTTCAGTCTACGCAGGTACCTGTAAGAACGACAATTTAGGAAATCTGTTTGATGAAAATTTTAAGTTTTTAACCGAGTATACAATATGCAGGAAAGAAAGCTGTACTGCATGTGCATCTGATCTTTATACGGAAAAATTAGATAAAAGGAAACAAAATGACCATTGATGTAAAATTAACCAAAGAAATTTGGGGAGAACTTAAACGCTACATAAACACAGTAGATCGTGCCGAAGCGGCAGAAACTCTAGTACAAATTTTAATGGACAATGACAGTGATGCAGAGGATATTCGAGATGCCTTTACAGGAGATCGCGATGTTAAGGCAGCTTTAACTGCGTATCTTGACAATGATAAAGATTACGTCGAAGACGAAGAACCCGAGGAAGAAGACCACGACCAAGACGATGACTGGGAAAACTAATGTGGTATAACCGCGTTGTTGCTGATCTCAGCGCCATTCCAGACTTTATTGCTCATTACGAAAATGAACTTGTATCTGCACGGCGTGACTGTGCCATTGGTGGCCTGGTTGAACGAAATATCACAGCACTTCCGGGAATGACCGAGCATCGCTTTAATCAACTACAAGAGATTGAAGCAGTGCTGAACTTCCTTAACATACAACTGCGTAAGATTCGACGACGGCATTTTCAAAAGTATTTAGAAGGCTATGCTCGTGCGCTGACCAGTCGAGATGCTGAAAAGTATGTGGATGGTGAAGATGAAGTTATTGATTTTGAAACCATTATCAACGAAGTTGCACTGTTACGCAATCGATTTTTGGGCATTATGAAAGCAATGGAAAGTAAAAACTTCATGTTGGGACATGTGGTTAGACTGCGAGCAGCCGGCATGGAAGATATACAGTTATGACATTTAGAAACGATGACGAAAGTCATGCACACAGTTTACAAACACTCAACACACTGTTTGAGTATGATGACTTTATGGAAAGCATTGGCACACTGGTTGATTTGGGATGTGGCACAGGACAAGACCTAGAATGGTGGGCGACTAGAACAACTCGAGATGACGCCCCAATACCTCTGAATATTCGTTGCACAGGCATAGACACAGGTGCTACACCTGCTGTGGTTAAAAAATATTCAAACATTGTGTATCAAAAAATAGATTTTGAAAATACAGATAATCTGCCTGGCAAGTCAAAATTTGATGTGCTATGGTGCCACGATGCATTTCAATACTGTATCAATCCATTGTCGACATTGGCAAAATGGAACACCATTGCCGAGGATGGCGGCATGTTGATCATGGCAGTTCCGCAAACTACCAACATGGATATACGTCAACTGGCATTTGTGCAACCAAATGGATGTTATTATCATCACACTGTGGTGAGTTTAATGCACATGCTGGCCGTCAATGGCTGGGATTGTAATTCAGGGTTCTTTTTAAAACACCCAGACGACGAATTTATACATGTGATTGCTTATAAGAGTGAACATGCTCCAATGGATCCAAGAACCACTACATGGTATGAGTTGGCAGATAAAAACTTACTGCCGGAAACTGCGGTAGGAAGTATAAATCGCTACGGGCATGTAAGACAACAAGATCTTGTACTGGCCTGGATTGACAAGAGTTTGTCTTGGTTAGGTCAACAATAAACGTTTGAGCGGCAGGCCCGAGGCAATTTCCTCTGTGTACCATTCTGTGTGTGCCAGTCGCTCTAGCCATGCAGTTCGGTCTGGCCTTGACGGATTGTTGATTGCGGATAAATCTGTATTGCCAACAGGTGCTGCCAAACTACTAGCGTGTACAAATGCTGGAACTCCGTTTAATACAGCCAGTGAGCCCGGACCACTGTTGTGATTGACCACAGCCCATGCTGTTGACAAACATCGATCATAATCAAAACTATCATATGTTCCTTGGATGGGCCGCGGCATCTCAATAACACAACCAGGAATATTACTGATACGCTGTCTAGGATGCGGACGTATAACAATAGGTCTGTCTGTGTATTTTTTAATGGTGTTAGCAGTTTCGGTTAACCAAGCTACAGTGGGCGGCTGTCCTGCCCACTGTTCACTGTCTGATCGTTGTGCGGCAATCACAATGTTGTAACCAGCATTGGACCAGGGTTGGGTTTCTAGTCTCAACTGCGCCGCCCGGCCTGGAATCAACTCGTCACCATAGTATGCATTGTTACCAGTTCCGTTAACACCCAATTTCCAAGTGCCGCCACGACGTAGCATGCCCACTTCAACTACAACGACAGGACGATTGCTATTACGGAATGCGCCCCATACGCCTTGATTGTGCTTCATTCGTCCGTGCCATAGTTGGCTCCAGATAACAGCAACATCTGCTGAACTGTCCATGTTGTTGTGCTTGATGCCAAGACTGTCAAGCCCTGCACGTACAGCCGCAAATACCGGCGGACTATTAAGCGCACCATACTGATCAAAAATACTTACTCTCATAGTATTAGTTATAGGCTGTGTTTTCCCTCACTAAATATCTGACTATGATATTGCCCCAACTTAACGGAACGTTAAATCAAAATAAATTCTTTATCTATGCTGCCGCAGACTCAGTGTATTTTGACCTGCATGCCCGGCCGTTGATCAACAGTATACTGGCCAATACTCCAGAATACGGAGTACACATACACATATACAACCCTAGGCCCGATCAGATTGATTTTTGTCAAAGCCGCACAGGTGTAACTTGCACTTATGAACAGCCCAGTGAGAATGAGTTTCAACATACAACTGACTACTGGATGACCAGAACCCAATTTGAAAACGATCGACAGAGACAAATGTTTAAAAAAGGACAAACACGTGGCCGCCAAGACCTATCAATACTGATTCATCAAACTTACTATGCCTGTACTAGATTTGTCAGACTGGCTGAATTACTACAACCAGGACAACGATGCTTGAGTATTGATGTTGACGGGCTAGTGCGCGGACAATTCAATGATCAATTGGGCACTAAGGATTTTTATCTGTACGAAAAACCCAAAGATGGCACCCACTTGGCCGGTGCTGTGTTGTTCAATGGTACTGCTGGTGCACATGAATTTTTACAAGAGTACGCAAACAGTTTACGTGCCAGTATCGGTAAACACGATCTATATTGGTTTTTAGATCAAGTTCTACTAGATCAACTGGTGCCAAAATATCAAAAAGGTCTGTTACCCATGAGTTATATTGACTGGGCCATGCGGACTGAAAGCGCCATATGGTCTGCCAAAGGCAAACGCAAAGAACTTGATGTATTCAAACAAGAACAGAGAAAGTACCAATGATATTGTATCAAAAAGATTGGATCAATGACGAATGGTTCACTGATGTGTATCAGCAACATAAACAAGAAAACTTTGATCTATTAGATACCTATCTAGGAACGCCTCCTAAAAAAATATTAGACATTGGATGCGGACTTGCTTGGGAAAGTCGTTTGTTTAATAAAAAGTACGGCACTGAATTGTATCTACTAGATGGCGATTTCGACGATAATGCTCAAGATGCCCGAACACAACAACAGGCACGTTACACCACTGATTCTAAAAATTTTGCATTTTATTACAAGTTGGATTTTTTACAAAACAAACTAGATGAATTAAACACACAAAATTATCATCTGGTAGACTGTAATAATATCAATATCTCTGAGGATATTAAGTTTGATGTCATTACTAGTTGGGTCAGTTGCGGGTTTCATTATCCAGCAAGCACATATCGTGAGTTGATACTCAAGCACAGTCACGCCAATACTGTTGTTGTAATGGATCTACGAATCTTTGCCAAGGAAAGAACACCATTGGTAGAGTCTAATTTTGAAATTGTGGAAATAATCAATCAACGGGCAAAATACGCCACGTCGCACATAAGGTTTATATGATATCAATAGTGATGGCCTATTATAATAGGTTACCTCAACTAAAATTCACATTGCAGACTATTGCAAATAGTGCGTACAAAAATGTAGAAGTGGTCATTGTAGATGACTTCAGTGATGCTGATAATAGTTTAGATGGTATACCCAATGAGTTTCCACAATTACAGTTTAATATTATTCGTATGAAAGAGAAAGTAACAAAAAAAGACTATTGTAATCCATGTATTCCATATAATGTAGGACTGCGTGCCAGTCGCGGAGATATGATTGTGATACAAAACCCTGAATGTTGCCATATGGGAGATGTGTTGAATTATGTTGCTAAGAATCTTACTGATGAAACATATCTTAGTTTTCATTGCTGGGCATGTACTAAACAAGATGTTACAGTATTGCATCAGCAAGGATCAATTCCCACAGTGTCAACATCAAAAAAAGCACGTTGGTATAATCACGAAATTGAGCGTCCAGTGGCATTTCACTTTTGCAATGCCATTACCAGAAATAATCTAATCAAAGTCAACGGATTTGATGAAAGATATGCAACAGGACATAACTGGGACGATGCAGAAATACTATATAGAATCAAACAAGTGTGCAATCTTGAATTTGTAGCAACACCAATGGTTATACATCAATATCACCATAAGAGTTACGGGCATCCTGACAACATTGAGCCTGATCAAAATAATAAAGATTTGTATTTTAACATCACTGTTGATGGAACAATACATGCACCAAATAAAGAAAGTATACAATGAAATTTAAAATCAAAGGAAAAAGAGCCAGTCGCAATGATTTATTGTCACAGTTTATTAATGAAAGTGTAGCCACTGGCAGCACAGTATTAGATATAGGGTGCGGCCCCAAAGCCTACTCATCGCCGTTGCTAGAACAACAGTGTCGTGTGTTAACAATTGATGCATGGGATTGGGTTGAACCAGACATTGTGGCCAATGTTGAGACTACTCCTATCTTTGAAATTACCACCGAGCGTTGGGATTATATTTTAATGATAGATTTTATCGAACACTTAAACAAAGATGCAGGCGTTCGACTATTGGAAGATTGCAAGAAAATAGTCAATAAAAAAATATTTTTACTTACCCCACTACCTGAAATTTGGACAGACAATACACACAATATCGAAAACGAACGAATTTGGAGTCATGGTAATCAATTTGATATACACAAAAGTTCATGGACACATGATGACTTTGCAGGCTGGGTCGAGGTTAAACTGCCCAGCCTAGAGAAATATTATGTAGGGTATTATGAAGCGTAAGATATTAACCATCTTAGGAACACGCCCGGAAATAATTCGCTTGGCTAGAATTATACCCAAGCTAGATCAAGTCAGTGAACATAGAGTATTACATACTGGGCAAAATTACGATGCCACACTCAATGATATATTCTTTGATCAGTTGGGATTGCGACAACCCGATTGTGTACTAAACAGTCGTGGTACAATTGGACAGCAGTTGGCTGCCACTATGATTGGTGTAGAGCAGTACATTACAGAATTTCAACCTGATGCGGTGTTAGTGTTGGGTGATACCAATTCAGGATTGAGTGCTATAGTTTGTGAACGCATGGGAGTTCCTGTGTATCACATGGAAGCCGGCAATCGTTGTTACGATATGTCAGTACCAGAAGAAAAGAATCGTAGATTAATAGACAGTATTAGCACTATCAATTTGCCTTATACTGAACTCAGTAGACAAAATTTGTTACGAGAAGGTGCACAAAACAATCGTGTGTTTGTAACTGGCAATCCCATTAGAGAAGTATTAGATTACTACTGTGATCAAATTGATGAGAGCAATATTTTAGAAAAATTAAAATTAAAATCTAACCAGTACATTATCGCCACCTCACACAGAGCAGAGAACGTAGATAGTCCGGAGAGATTGGCTAGTATTTTTAGTGCCATGGAAATCATAGCACAAGATCGCCCAATTGTGTTTAGTTGTCATCCACGAACACGTCAGCGTTTGCGCGAATTAGATATATCAGTAAGCGACTGTATAAAAATAACTGAACCAATGGGGTTTTTTGATTTTGTAAAGTTAGAAAAGAATAGTTACATGGCCATCAGTGATTCAGGAACTGTACAAGAAGAAATGTGTTTGTTCTATAAACCCACTATAACTATACGTGCCACTACTGAACGCCCAGAAACTGTTTGGTGTGGATCAAACATTGTAACTGGTCTAGCAGTTGATAATATTGTTGCTGGTTACCAATCTATGAAACAGGTTGATCGTGCATGGACAGTACCTGCTGAATATGCTAGAACCAACGTTAGTGACACAGTGGTAAACATTTTATTAGGAAATCATGTTTAACGGAAAAAGAATATTTGTATCGGGTGCCACCGGCAGTTGGGGACAAACGTTAATACGTATGTTGTTGGCAAATTATAATCCCACAGAAATTATATGTTTTAGCCGTGGCGAACTTCAACAAGTGTTGATGCAACGACAGTTTCATGACTCTAGATTGAAGTTTGTAGTAGGAGACGTTCGAGATTATGATGCTGTTCGTTTTGCAACCAAGGGCGTTGACGTTATATTTCATCTGGCCGCACTTAAACATGTGCCCATCTGCGAAGATCACCCACAGGAAGCTATCAAAACAAACATCACAGGAACCACCAACATTGTCAACGCCGCTGTAGAAAATCATGTCAGCAAAGTAATTGATGTCAGTACCGACAAAGCCGTTGAGCCGTTGAACCTGTATGGCATGACCAAAAGTGTAGGTGAAAAGTTAATCATACAAGGTAATGATCTAAGCACACACACAAAGTTTGTTTGCATTCGTGGCGGCAATGTCATGGGTTCCAACGGCAGCGTGATTCCGTACTTTATTGAACAGATCAAAGCAGGTGGTCCTATTACCATTACTGATTTGCAAATGACTCGGTTCTTCTTGACGCTAGAGGAAGCCATCATGTTGTTGTTCAAAGCCGCAGAAACCAGCATCGGTGGTGAAACATTTGTTATGAACATGCCGGCTTGTTACATTCGAGATGTGGCCCGTGTGCTCATGCACAAGTATGGCACTGTGAACATAAAAGAAATTGGCAGCAAGCCCGGGGAGAAACTAGACGAAATGTTGATCAGCAAACACGAAGCTGTGCTGAGTCGTTGCTTTGATGAAAATTACTATGTGATACTTCCTACCAAGTGTTCTGCAGAACTTAAGAACAAATACAAACAGTTACCAGCATTTCCCCACTCTGAGTTCAGTTCTCAAACAGTATTAATGAACGATGATCAAATCAAAGACATGTTGGTCAAGGGAGGATTCTTATGAAAATCACAGTACTAGGTTCCAACGGCATGGCTGGACATGTTGTGGTCAGTTATCTTCGTCAGCAAGGGCACGAAGTTGATGCAGTGTACCGTACCCGATTAGATGTTGAAAATCCCGCTATGGTTGCAGAATTTTTTGATCAACTCAACACTGATTTTGTTGTAAACTGTATTGGTCTATTGGTACAGCCGTGCCTGCAACGTCCCGACCGTGCCAGCATAATCAATTCCTGGTTGCCACACTACATCGAATACCGATTAAAAGACACTCACACTCGACTGATTCATCTAAGCACTGATTGTGTGTTTGATGGTGCTGTGGGTCACTACAAAGAAAAACACACGCACACCGAAACAAATGTGTATGGTCGCAGTAAAAGCCTAGGCGAAGTTGACAACAGCAAAGACGTTACATTTCGTATGAGCATTATCGGTCCCGAACTCAAATCTGGTACTGGATTACTTGATTGGGTTAGAAGAAATCCTGAAACTGCAATACCTGGTTGGGACAATGCCTGGTGGAATGGGATCACCACATTGCAGTTGGCCAAATGTATTGATCGATATGTACGCAACCCCAGTGTTGCTGGCATATATCATGTGGTCAACAACTCAGTAAACATTAACAAATATGAGTTATTGTGCTTGATCAACGAAGTTTACAATCTAGGAAAGAATGTGGTCAGGACCAGCGGCCCCAAAGATGTAAACAAGATCTTGGTAGACACTAGAAATGAATTTGATTTTGCCATTCCTGATTATCTCACACAGTTAAATGAATTACGGGACTTTGACCCAGTTGCGCATGTGACTCCAGCAACGGCCTGATCTGACATCTTCAAAACTCCAGTGACATTGTGCTAGTTTCCTAATCCATTGCTCACGGTTAGGCATGTGAGGATTTTCTATCTGACTCAGGTCAGTGTTAGCAATATCACCGCCCTGGCTGTATGCAGGCTCATCTGTGATAAATGCTGGAATTCCTTCAATTGGTGCCACTGCACTGGGAGTTGAATTATGGCATACCAGTGCCCAGCAATTGACCAAGTCTTCGGTTATGTGCCGGTTTTGTGGGCTCACTGTAACGCCAAACTTAACTAGCGTGGATTTATAATTGGGAAATGCCTTCCAGTCACCTGGATGCCATCTTATTAAGATTGGACGATCACTGTGTTCTCTAATCTTGCCTAATGTTCTCTTAAGCCACTTCATTAAATCCGCGCCACGCATACTCCACCCCAGCGGTCGTTGCAAGCAGATCAATATGTGATTGCCACTGGACCTCCAGGGTTTTAGATCCATATTGTAGTCACGTCGCATGTTGTTCCAGTTTTCTTCACCGGGTGTTTCGTTACAGTATATGCCTGTGGCAGGAAACACACCATTAAAACTGTAGCGTAGATACTTGTGTGGATTGGCAGCATCTTTGTAAATGAATACGTTGCTGTCTATGCTTAACCAGTAACGATGAAGACTGTGTTGTGTATCCATTACCATTTTGCGAACTTGATAATGCGGCAGTCTGACCTTGCTGGGATTTGCATCAAACGCATTGCCAATAATGGCACCAACATCACATGTTTCGTATGTTTGTGACTCAGTTACTGATGCTGAATCGCCACACTTGGCTGCACCCTCTGCAAAATAAGTCAATGCATTGATTTTTTCGTTGCCGTTGATATGCCTGGGCAAACTTCTTAGATAACTTTTAACAATCAAGGGTTGGGCGTTGTGCATTTTCTAATACCATTTGCCAGGCTTGGCCTGTTAAAATTTCATCTAGACTAAATTGACTGTAAGCAATCGAGCATAACCATCTGTAAACAATTTCTTCATTGGGCATTACGGGATTTTCAATTTGTGAAAGATCATTACTGCATACCGGATCTGCCGCAGTGGGTGCCAGTCCAAAGGCTGGAATTCCGTGCTGTATTGCTTCCACAGTTGCAATACTGTTGTAAGTGACCAGAGCATAAATGTCATCATCTAAGGCATCGTATATAGTGGCATTTGTACGTTCCCCACGACTGGCCTTTTCACGCCAGACAATCTCTCTGTCACTGTGTTTTTTAATAGTGCGTTCAACTTTTTCAATCCATTTCTCACGATTGTGTCCATAATATTGAAATGGTTTATTAGTGGGCAACACCACTAGAATTTTTGATCCAGTGCGCTTCCAGCCTTTGTATTCCAAGTTTGGATTGAATTTTACCAGTTGTTGCCATCGGTCATCGGGCACATCCATGATAGTTGAATGTTGCATGGAATTTTTTACAATGCGATGATACACTTTTCTGCCGGTTTGATTGTTGTCACATCGATAATTGCCAAGATATCCTGTTTCGATAAAGTAATAGTCTTGATCATGTTCTCTCACAATCTTGGCTATTTTACCAGAACTGATGCCGCGTATCAGCACAGGATCTTTGACAATCTCTTCCATTTCGGTGCGGAATCTATTTTTATCAATAAATTTACTGCTGGGATATGCAGCCATAACCATTGCCGGGTAGTCTGTAAATTTTAAACAACGATCAAATTGGGCATCTTGATTTACAACATAATCAATAAATCTTTGACCCATTGAGTCGCCACCGTTCCTCTTGATAAATCCTCTAATATCTTTAGTTAGCAATTCTTCAGGGATAGGACTTAGCCCCCATTCGTGTTCAAGTTGTTTTAACAGTTCAACTTCAGCACGAAGTTTCAATAGATCTGCAACACTGTGTTTGAGTGCAGATTCAATTGTTGCGTGTTGTATTTTATACTCGTCACTGGGCCAACGGTCCACCAGGGCCACTGGTAAAATCATAGTATGTTCCTTTGTAAGCAGTATTCAGTTAGAATACGTTCTCTATGCCACTCATCACCTTGTGGCGTGTCAGCGAACTCTTGAAAGCAAGGTGTGCCTAGCGTGTAGTGTAACAGCTTGGCATCCTTATTAATGCCGTATTCATCAGGCAACCAGTTCCACTCTTTTGGCAACTCGCCAATTCGTTCGTCTTCTAACCACGAGAAGCGGTGGAGTTCACTACCTGTGGATTTTTGAATGAACTCAGGAGTAAGTCGCCTGTTAGGAAAGCTATTACAATTCCACAGAATAACACTACTCCAATTTTTTCGAGGATAGTCTTCATTTCGTGCTCCTAGATATTTTACAGGCATCCGAGTTTTGTAGTCATGTTTGACTACCATAACGTCGTTATAAGGGTTTTGCAATTCCCATAGTTTCACAATGTCATCTCGCACAATCATGTCGCCATCAATGAATATTGCCCATCCTGTGTATTCCTGTAAGTGCGGCACAAGAAATCGTGTGTAGATAAAGTGATTGCTGCCATCTGTGTGCGTTTCTTCGTAGTCTCGAAACAAGTTCAAGGCCACAGGAATAATAGCCACGGGCTTTGATGCATGCCGTATGATTGAATTGGCACAGGTGTGAAAAGCAATGGCTTCTCTTGGATCGTATCCAACATAAACTGGTATGGCTTTCATCGACGTTCTATGTCCTCTTCCACACAATCGTCGCCAAACTGAATTTCAATTAATTTCAGTGGTTGATCAGTTTCATTACACAACATGTGCCATTGATTTTTCTTGATCCAAATATAGTCATGCACTCCGTAATGTCCTACTAGGTCGTGATCGCTAGAATTGTCCAGGGTATACACTGCGGCTTCGCCTTCGGCCACAAACCAAAACTCCGCACGCCGATCATGTCGTTGCATGCTAAGACAAGTTTTGGCAGACACTGTGAGTTCTTTGAGTTTGGTGTTAGATCCTACTTCATGTAGTACACGATAATAGCCCCATGCACGGGTCGTCTTGGGCTTCTTCCACTCTTCCAATATCCACGAACTGGAGTTTATTTTGTTTTCGCCACCCACACCAAACACAAACTCCACGTCATCGAAGATCATTTCTGGAATGTTGTCTTGTGTACGGTCACCGCCATTGGCAAACACAATGTTGGCAGCAGGATAGCGTTGCTTGACCAGTTGAATTGCATCACAACTACTGTTGTCATCATCATTGTAAACTACAACTTCGTCTACTATGCTCAAGGCACTGATCAATGCAAATCTCTCACTCATGGGCATAAACGGTCGTCCCTTTTTACGAGTGAGCCACTGGTCTGAGTTAAGACCAACGACCAGTCGATCGCCTAGTTTTTTTGCTGATTGGAAGTAAGCAAGGTGCCCAGAATGGCAGGGATCAAACCCACCGGTTACAAGTACAATTTTCATAAAGATATTTATGTGTGTATATAACGGTAAATATCAAATGATGCCTACTACTGAACCCTTAGACTGTGCTTGCGTAATACACGGCGATGGATACACATGGGACTATGTTGAACGACTGTATAGTATGTTGTGTAGGAATCTAAGTCGTCCAGTAAGATTACACGTTTACACAGAAACAGACAGAACAGTTCCAGACCATATGATCAAACATGCTTTGATTGATTGGGGGCTGGCAGGACCTAAAAAATCCTGGTGGTATAAACTGCAATTGTTCAATACAGAACATCATTCGGGTCCGCTATTGTACTTTGATTTGGACATGGTAATTACAAAAAATATTGATTGGATTTGGCAACTGCCACAGCGACATTTCTGGGCAGTGAGAGATTTCAAGTATCTATGGAAAAATACTTGCACAGTGTCAAACACCAGTGTGATGTGGTGGAATACTGAACATTACCAGCATGTGTGGAAAGAAGTAATTGGCCAAGACATTGGCCAATTTACCAGCAAATATCGAGGTGATCAAGACTTGATTTCGGCATTGATACCTGTTGGGAATCGTAGATTTTTTAACACTGACTGGGTTAAAAGTTGGCGTTGGCAGTGCTTGGATGGCGGTTTTAATTTTTCAAAACGCAAGTATCGGGCTCCCAACACCGGAACTGTGGTAGATGACAACACCAGTATTTTGGTATTTCACGGCAGTCCAAAACCACACGAGATCTCAGACCCGGCAGTGCAAACTCATTGGCAATGATAAATAAAACTAACCGGAGATACATCAAATGACTCAAAGATTATTTAAATTAAAAGGAAACCTTAGTGTTCTACCGTCAACGGGCACAGTGACAGTGAATGGCACTGAAGTGTTCAATGGAACATTTAGCCAGGGCAGCATCGACGAACCTGATGGGTTTTTGTGCGAATTTTCATATACATTTGATGATTCAGCCGGCACAGATGTTCAATTTCCAGTGGTGGTAACATGTGCTTCTGGAGTGGCACATGTTGGCATGTTCAAATACAATTATGCATGGAATTCTAATCCTGCATTAACGCCGGAAGAACTTGCGTACATTACTGCAGGTACCTGGCAAACTGCTCCTGCTGAAATACAAGCAGATGTACAATCCAAAGGTGGTTGGCGTATCCGTAATTCAACTACGTTTGGATACGGAAATACAGTAGAGCTGGCCTACGATAACCGAACAACAGAAGTACTAAATGGGGTTCTGCTTCCAGAAGAAGAGGGACACTTATATCTCTATATGAGTGCTGGATCAGTGCTTGCATTCACAACAATTGTGTTTTCAAGTGTTGCCCCGCCGACACCTGTGTAATTTATAACGTATTTTCACAATAAACCCTGCAGTATGTGGGGTTTTTTTATGGTTGACCGAATATTCCCAATTTGCTATAATAGTGGCATAGTAAGTAAAAAGGAGTTCTAGATGGGCTATAAAGTTATAGATACCGTGAACCAGATGCGTGAGAAATACGGAACCCGTGCGGGCCTGGAAGGACCTTTTAATTTCTCCGGACAGGTGTTGTATTATGACAACAAAGAAGGCGCCTACTACGATCCCACTACAGATTTTTATGTAGAACAGGCAGAGATGGATGTAATCAACAACAGACTGTACGAATTGCTTAAAAAATAAGCAGATTTTGTTGTAAAAAGCCACAATTCAAGTGGTTGACCAATAAACCCCCTTTTGCTATAATATAGCATACAGTAACAAAAAGGAGCTAAAATGCAGACAGCCACAGCAATCAAAACTATACAAAAAGATGCAGAATTTTTGGGTATGGGATTTTTAGAAATGATGCAGTTTATCCAAAAAAGCCCACTTGCACAGACACAAAAAACCATGGAAGCATATCGTGCAGTCATGGAATCGGGTAGCAAGATGTTTGCCCCGGTTGACGCTTAATTCTACATCTGCTATAATACAATTTTAACGCACAAAAAGGAGCCAACTATGAGTGCCATTCGTATTGTCAACGGCGAGTATCGCAAGAACCCTGTCCGTAACACTGCCTTTACTCTTGTGTCAGGTTTTACATCTGGCGCCAAGGGCAATTATGTAACCGTAAAAAACAACGGTGCCTTTCCCGATTGCCCCGATACAATCCGTATCCGGGTAAATTCCATCCGAGACTTTGAATATGTAAATGGAGATTCCGTGAGTACCACACCTACAGCCGAGATTGAAAACCCCGTCCCAGTAGTTAACGAAACCGATGACGAAGCTATGGATCGTATCCGCGAGCGTTTTGACATCCTGCACGAGATGACAAAGGCCACTGTGACCGGTGACATCCGTGCTATGATTGTGAGTGGCCCCCCAGGCGTGGGCAAGAGTTTTGGTGTAGAACAAGAAATTGACAAGGCCTGCTTGTTTGATAAACTTGCAGGCAAGCGACTCCGTGCAGAAGTAGTTAAAGGCAGTGCCACTCCAATTGGCCTGTACCAGACCCTGTACAAATACAGTGACGCCAACAGTGTCATTGTGTTTGACGACTGTGACAGCATCCTGTTGGATGATGTTGCGCTTAACTTGCTCAAGGGTGCCTTGGACTCCGGCAAGAAGCGTGTGATTAGCTGGTTGTCAGAATCCAGTGCCTTGCGCAGAGAAGGCATTCCAGAACGTTTTGAGTTCAAAGGCAGTGTAATTTTTATTACTAATTTAAAGTTTGACAAGATGAAGTCGCAAAAATTGCGGGACCACTTGGACGCATTGCAATCGCGCTGTCACTATCTGGACTTGACCTTGGACACCATGCGTGACAAGTTGTTGCGTATCAAACAGATTGCCAAAGATGGTGTGTTGTTTGCAGAATACGATTTTGACGAGTATGCACAAGATGACATTATTGAGTTCATGCATGTCAACAAAGAACGCCTGCGTGAGGTAAGTTTGCGCATGGCTCTTAAGATTGCAGACCTGCGTAAGAGCTTTCCCGGAAACTGGAAACGCATGTCAGAGACCACATGTATGAAGAGTGCCTAATATGGCTTGGATAGGTGTCCTAATGTTGCTAATGCTAGGACACCTTGGGTGGTCTTTACTTTATGCATTTATTATTTTAGCGTTTGGAGATTGATATGTCAGGAAAAGCCAAGTCTGTTTACTTAACAGTAACACCCAAGGGTGAGTTTACGTCAGTGTTCCGCAAAGTATTTTTTGATGCTAAGGCCTACAACGACTATGTCAAATCAGAAGAGTTCCGGGCAAAATGGCCTGCGGAACAATACGATTTTATAAAAGAAACTTATTAACAGGAGTGCCAAATGTACAAGATTTATGATGGTGAGTTGTTTTTGTTTGCCGTGGATACTGATTATGAAGCAGACGAACAGCGTGAGCAGGGTTTTCGAGTGGTAGTTGGTTAGTTCATTTCATCTCCTTTTTCTCGGGAGTAGGTTGGCTCCGGCCCGGGCTTTATGGCAGACACCCTTAAAAAGGTGTCTGTCTTTTTGACTTCTTGAGATAATAAGTATACACTATTATTATGATTAATGTTATTTTTCCGCCTGGATGCTACGGTACATATGTTGCTAGATGCATATACAATTATACTAATTTGAGAAAGGAGCCGTATGGTGAATTTACTTTTAACAACGACGGTAATAGCCATCAGCATTGGGATAATCTATTAGCTAAATCAACTATAACACAAGTACATATCGAAACATTTAAAAGCGCCAAGGATGATGATATTATTGTTTCTATTCTTCCTTGCACCTCTCATAGATTAGATTATGTTAACAACCAATTTGTTAAACAACAACACAGAAAATTAATTAAGTATATCTCGTTACTGTTAGAGCCTGCTGACATTGAGTATAAACTTGCAACCCATTGGAACTACCATGGTAAATTTGATGAAACTGTGCCCAGATGGATCATGCGTGAGTGGTGCTCATTTTGGATCAATGATCTACTAGAAGCCTCATACAATCCAATAAGATATCAAGAATTAAATTCAGTGGCTCAATTAACTACCCAAGACATATTTGAAAATTACATAGAACGATTAACTGAAATTGTATCAAAACTGGAATTGACTTTTACAATTGATTTAAGTATAATACATCAACAGCATGTGAAGTTTTTGTCACTACAAAAACTTCACAATAGCCAATTACGTTGTGAACAATATGTGCATAATCTTTTAGACGGTAACAATAATGAAATTACAGTGTACAGCATTTTTGACGAAGCATACATACAACACCTATTGAGATTGAACAACCTTGAACTACAATGCAATGGGTTGGATCTTTTTCCTACCACAACACAACAGCTTAGAAATTTAACATATGAAAAGATGCACAATACAAATTAAAGACGAAGTAAACATCAAGATTGAAGGGCTCGAACTTGATGCTCGTCGTGCGCTAGTAAATGCATTTAAGTATGATGTGCCTGGTGCACGTTATTTGCCAGCAGTTAGACTAGGGCGGTGGGATGGCAAGGTCAGTTACTTTCAACTTGGTGGCAGCACTTATGTAAACTTACTACCTGAGATTATTCCTATATTAGAAAAGTTCAACTACGACATTGAACTAGATGACCAACGCGAATACTCTACCGTGTTTGACTTTACACAGATCCGAGAGGATTCGTTTGCACACAAGACATGGCCCCAGACACATCCAATGGCAGGTGAACCTGTGGTGTTGCGTGACTATCAGGTTGAGATCATCAACAACTTCTTGGGCAATCCGCAATGCATACAAGAAGTGGCCACTGGCGCAGGCAAGACCTTGATCACTGCCGCACTGAGCTTAAGCATAGAAACATATGGACGTAGCATTGTTATTGTACCTAACAAGAGTTTGGTAACACAAACAGAAGCAGACTACAAGAACCTAGGGCTAGATGTTGGGGTGTACTTTGGTGACCGTAAAGAGCATGGTCGGACACATACAATTTGTACCTGGCAAAGTTTAAATGTGCTGATGAAGAACACAAAGAACGGTGTAGCAGATGTTACCATACAGGACTTTATCGAGGACGTGGTATGTGTGATGGTAGACGAAGTACACATGGCCAAGGCAGATGCACTCAAATCCTTGTTGACAGGCATCATGGCTAGAGTGCCGATTCGATGGGGATTGACCGGAACTGTGCCCAAAGAGCCGTTTGAATTCCAAGCATTAAAATGCAGCCTTGGCCCTGTTATTAGCCAACTCAGCGCAAGCGAACTACAGGATCGTGGTGTGCTGGCACAGTGTCATGTGAACATTGTACAGTTGGTGGACCACGCAGAGTTCTCAAATTATCAAAGTGAGTTGAAGTTCTTGTTGGAAGAGCCAGACAGACTCACTGCCATTGCCAACTTGGTGTCACATGTTAACGACACAGGCAATACACTTGTATTGGTGGACCGTGTAGCAGCCGGTCATGCTTTGATTGAACGCCTGGGCGATCGAGCAGTGTTTGTATCAGGTGCAACTAAAGCAGGAGCAAGACAAGATGAATATGACGAAGTGGCCACCAGTACTGGCAAGATTATTGTGGCGACTTACGGTGTGGCCGCTGTGGGTATTAATATTCCAAGGATTTTTAATCTGGTTCTTCTTGAACCCGGAAAGAGCTTTGTCCGTGTTATACAGTCAATTGGGCGCGGCATTAGAAAAGCGGAAGACAAAGACCATGTAGAGATCTGGGATATAACCAGTACCTGTAAGTTTGCCAAACGACATCTAACTAAACGTAAAGTATTTTATCGAGATGCAAACTATCCGTTCTCTCAGGAAAAACTAGAGTGGAAGTGACTAGGCCCAAATTGTTAATAGTCGGAGACAGCTTTTTTTCTATAGATGCTAAGTTTCCAGGCCAACATTGGTCAGAAATGCTGCCTGACTATGAAGTAATAAATTATGCATACCCGGGAAATTCCATTGGCATAATACTACATGATCTAATTAACGGCCTAAAGCACAGTCCCGACGCTGTGGTCATTGGGTTCACTGGCCCAGGCAGGATTGAATTTGAAAACACACATGTCGCGGTTAATCGACAGTGGATAACCAATCAACACCAGCATCTGCTAAATCAGGACCAGAAATTGTTAATGACCTTGCGTCAGTCGTTAACAAACCCAGTTTGGGAAAACTTTGGTGCATTTTGGCAAATTGTTGGCGCTTTGTCTGTATTAAAGAATCGGAATATTCCTTTTGTGTACTCGATGGGTATATATCAACAGTTAATAGCAGTCACTGAACTGTTGACACGGAACAGTGACATAGTAAACACCCAATTCTCTAGATTTGAATCGCATGCATTAAATTTGAATTTAGCAACATACCCGCTAGAGCTACAAACAAAATCGCCGCTGTTTCATGTTCCCGACGGTGCCTGGCAAAGTCAATTTGCAGCCGAAGTAAAAGAAAAACTAAAAACACTTGACATTTGACCGCATATACTATATTATACTTACATGAGAATACTAACACTAGATAACACAGCATTCGACCTTGACCATCTTCCAGAAGAAGTTGAAGACATGAGATTTGCTATATTTGACAACAGTGATCCCAAGGATCCAGACTATCATTACATTCCGCTTATCTTTTTAGAAAGTTTTAATGCTCCTGCGCTGGTGTTACAAATTGGTGAACACAAAATACGCATGCCCATGGACTGGCAGATACTAATTGGCGAACCTGAAGTAGGCGACCTTGAAGTGCTTCCATTGACCAGTATCAACGACCGTGGCTTTAAGGTATTTCAGTTTAATCCATTAAGCAGTTTTCGACCGAGTTTTCCAACTGTTGAAATTATAGACGTGTATCATGAAGTGGCCTGGTATGCTCCTAAGTTAAAAAATGGACAGATGTTGTGTATTCCGCTGAGTGATGACCCCAAGCCGGACTGTGTGTATTTTGTCAAAGATATCAGTCGTAACTGTGAGATTGTAGACTATCAAAAGGCCTGGTGATGAGTGATAAACTAAACATTGCCAACGAGATGCGACAGTTTGATCGCAAGGATCGTAATTTTTATAAAGATTTAACAGACGAAGAACGTAAAAAATTCTCAAACTATCTTATGATACGGTGGGGCAGTTCAGTTGAAGGATCAAGAGAACTGCAAGAGTTTTATCTTATTGCTACTAATGAACGCTTCAACAAACATTTCTTTGCACTGAGCCGGCATCCGGAACTGCAATGGCTGTGTGCCACCACTGTCAGTCCTGACATGGGCACACCCAGACACACCTGGATTGCTCCTAAGAAAAAAGAACCCGGTGCTAGTAGTATACGCAAACAGTTGGCAGAACTGTACCCACATTTAAAAGATGATGACATTGCGGTGCTGGCGTCGATTACTACTAAAAAAGAAATCGACGAGCACTTGAAGTTATCGGGGCAAGAAACTAAAAAATGAGTTACACCTGTCAGTATTGTCGGAAAGACTTTGTCAAAGAAACAAGCCTGACTGTGCATAGTTGTGAGCCGCGACGTCGACGCATGGAACGAGCAGAGCGTGGTGTGGAACTGGGCTTTCAAGCGTACATTAAGTTCTACGAAATGACACAAGGCAGTGCTAAACTAAAGACATTTGATGACTTTGCTGACTCACCTTACTACCGAGCATTTGTCAAGTTTGGTCGCTACTGTGTGGCCACACGTGCCATTAACCCTGCACGTTTTATGGAATGGGTACTGAAACAAAACAAAAAGATTGATCACTGGTGCCGTGATGCTGTGTACACAGAATACTTGATATATTATTTGCAAGTAGAAAACATCAACGATGCCTTGGCTCGTGCAATGGAATACGGAATTGACTGGGCAGAGAAAACAGGCAATCCTGCTCAGGATTGTTTACGCTATGGTGGTACCAATGCCACTGTGTATGCAGTGACAACAGGACGTATCAGTCCTTGGGTAATTTACAACAGTGAATCTGGGCAACGGTTTTTAAGCACATTAGATACTGGTCAAATTGCCATGGTATGGCCATACATTGACTCGGATGTATGGCAAAAAAAGTTCAGTGACTACACGGCAGATCAAGAGTACGCCAAAGAAATATTAACGCAGGCAGGTTGGTAATGAGTGCAGATATCGACATTGATTTTGCAGATCGCAATCAACTGCTGGAGTTAATCCAGCATACGCCTGCACGTCAAACTGTGCAAGAACAAGTTCGTCGTCATAACTCTGGTGTGTATGTAACAGACATTCCGCAGGATCCTGTGAATCGTTGTGCGGCCATCGACTACGAAGCTGCCGAACAACTGGGTTATTTTAAAATTGACCTGTTAAACATGAGTGTTTATCAGTTGATTACCAGTCCAGAACACTATGCCACAGCAGTGGCCACAGAGCCTACTTGGAGTCGACTGTGGCAAGAACCAGAATGGGCAAAACAACTAGCACACGTTGGCAACTATACAGACCTGCTGAGCGCAATGCGCCCGGATAGTATTCCAAGAATGGCAGCGTTTATCAGTATCATTCGTCCGGGCAAAGCACATTTGCAACGACAGCCTTGGGACGTGGTATTCGACTCTGTGTGGGACGGTGATGAAAGTCGCGGCTACACATTTAAGAAAAGCCACGCAATCTCTTACGCAGCCTTGGTAGCATTACACATGAACCTGCTCAGTCCATCCGTCGCACAAGTGTGATACTTTTGCGTTTGCCTTTTTTCAGTGCAATATCAGCAAGGCTACAAATAGGCCCGTGAAGTATTTCCAAGTCTTTGTTGGCAAATGTGCGGAGACAAGGACGGAATACATCCCAGTCTTTCTTGAGGAAGATGTTGATGGGAATACTTCTATTACTTTCCCACCACCAAGCATTGGCCAACTCCAGGAACCGTTGCTTTAGTGCAGGGTCGTGTATGCTGCCAAAGTCGTATATGGTGGTAACTGACACGTCTTGATTCTGCACAATACCCACATACTCCGTGGAAGCATATACACACAGTGTAATAAAGGGGTATTGTTCGCTGAGTTTAGTAAAGATATCATTGGCCATCGGTGGTATTTATACCTTGAGTTTTTGGCTAAATTTAAAGGTTATCTTTTGTCGCTAAATACTGTCATATGTATTCAACCACTGCTTACCTTTACCAACAAGTAACTCGAGTTATTGTAGTCGACACCAGTGGTGCTTATTTCAATTTGAGGTACAATCCTGTGTATGCTAAAAAACTAACAATTAACAAAGGTGTTGACAATGTGATCTTGTTTGAGTTCATCAATCAAGACGAAAAACCCGTGAATATCACAGGCAGCACACTGACATTTAGAATGGTTAGCCAGAATGGCGATGCGTTATTGGTTCAAAAAGAAATGGTTGTTATCAATGCACAGTATGGCCGCGCCAAAGTAACACTAACCACAGCAGAACTTGACACAGTGTTGGCACAGCCCGCTGCCTACAGCATCATGAGAGCCAGCGGTAATCTAATAGAAGCAGTGTACACAGATGCACAATCGGGTGCTCGTGCTCCGCTTGATGTGGTAGACAGTGTGTATCCTCAGTACGTGCCCAGTGCCAATTTGACAATTCCCACAACAGAAATCACAGCTCAGGTCAGTTATGGTGGGTCCAGCAGTAGTGTATACCCGGATTGGGCACTAAATGCTGGCAGCTCAATCAACAACTACAGCCCTTACCAACCAACTGAATTCTACAGCAGTTTCATTGAACCAGTTGGCGCGGTAACCACAATACAAATGGACTTGCTTGGCTACACAGGTACAATCAAGGCCCAGGCCGCAGAGAACTATCAAAGCATCTGGTACAATGTGACAGAATCCACGCAGTATCTAAACAGAACTGAAACCATTTACATGAACGTGATTGGATGGCATCCAATACTGCGTTTGTGTTTTAACAACAGTATATACACAACAGGCACAAATGGTCAAGCAATGGGCAACCCAGGTCAGGCCACTGCCACAGTGGCCAATGGCATTGTCACAGGAGTCACTGTTTCTAACCCAGGTTTTGGTTATTTGGCTCCACCCCTGATTGAGTTTGTAGGCGAAGGCGCCGGTGCCGTTGCCACTGCTAGTATATCAGGCAGTTCAATCAGTGGCATTACACTGGTCACTGGTGGTTCTGGATACCGTCCTGTTCCTCCTACCATGCAGTCAGTGCAGGTGCTTGTTTCCACAGGACGTGTGGTAAACTTGAAGTACCGGTAAGCCAAAACAAGTTGCATTGTCTTAAAAAAAGTGTTACAATAGTAGCATGATTGACGTGTTGGCATTTTTACCAGGCAAAAGAAAACAGTCTAGTTCTGGGTGGATTTCCTTCAACGCACCTTGTTGCGTACACACTGGCAACACACCTGATCGTCGTGGACGTGGTGGTATCAAACTGTCTGAACAGGGCTGGAGTTATCATTGTTTTAACTGTGGCTATACTGCAAGTTTTATTCTTGGACGCAATATCGGATTCAAAGCACGACGTTTGCTAGAATGGATAGGCGTTCCTGAAAACGATATCAATCAGATCAATCTTGAAAGTATGCGCCATCGCAGTATGGAAGGCATGATAGAAGATCGTCAGCGTGTGTGGAACAACACAGCGCCTATTGAATTTACGGAAACAGAGTTGCCAGAATTTGTAGATTTTGTAACACCAGCGACGCCTGATCAATGGGCATATCTGCGCAGCCGGCATGTACCCAACGACTATCCCATAATGGTAGCTGCCACAACACGAGCAGGAGTAGTTGTTCCATTTACATACAACAATCAAGTGGTAGGCAGCACCGTACGTTTCTTAGACGATCGTAATCCACGTTACATTAATGACATGCAGAAAGGCTATGTGTTTGGTGTAGATCTACAACAAGCAGGATGGCAACATGTGATTGTGACAGAAGGTATCTTTGATGCACTCTGTATCAGTGGCATGGCTGTGATGCACAACGAAGTAAGTGATGATCAAGCAAGACTAATACGCAGTCTAGGACGCAATGTTGTTGTGGTGCCGGACCAAGATACTGCAGGCGTAGAATTAATTGACCGTGCTGTGGAACTAGGATGGAGTGTGAGTATTCCAGACTGGCCAGCAGGCGTTAAAGATATCAACGATGCTGTGAAACTCTGGGGCAAGTTAACAACACTGCTAACTATAATGCAATCGAGTGAGAGCAGTCGAATTAAAATAGAACTAAGGAAGAAGCAACTTGTTAAAAGATTACGGACTTGAAGTCCAACGATTATTTTTAGAAATGATGTTGGAAGACGCCAGCAGTTATGTGCGTGTTCAGAACATTTATAATCCACAGAACTTTGACAAAAGTCTGCGTCCAGCGGCTGAGTTCATTAAAGAGCACACGGACAAGCATAAAACTATGCCGGACAAGATGCAGATTAGTGCAACTACCGGAATAAAACTACAACCGGTGCCGGACTTAAATGAAGGACACTTTGACTGGTTCATGACTGAGTTTGAGAGTTTTACCAAGCGTCAAGAACTTGAACGTGCTATTTTAAAGTCAGCAGATCTATTAGAAAAAGGCGAGTTTGAGCCGGTTGAGAAACTGATCAAAGATGCAGTTCAAATTTCTCTTACAAAAGACATGGGCACAGATTACTTTGCTGATCCTGCGAGTCGTATTAACCGGTACTTCAACTCAGGCGGCCAAGTGAGCACTGGTTGGCCACAACTAGACAAGTTGTTGTATGGTGGATTCAGTCGTGGTGAACTGAACATCTTTGCCGGTGGATCTGGTTCGGGCAAGAGTCTGGTCATGATGAACATTGCGTTGAACTGGCTACAACAAGGACTTAGTGGTGTGTACGTTACACTAGAACTCAGTGAAGAACTTACTAGTTTGCGTACAGATGCCATGTTGACCAACATGTCAACAAAGGACATTCGTAAGGATATAGACACAACAGAACTTAAGGTAAAACTTGTGGCCAAAAAGTCTGGGCAGTATCGTGTAAAGGCATTACCAGCACAAAGCAACATTAATGACATCCGCAGTTACATCAAAGAAGTACAGATCCAAACCGGAATTCGTGTGGACTTTATGATGATTGACTACTTGGACTTGCTGATGCCTGTGAGTGCTAAGGTCAGCCCCAATGACTTGTTTGTCAAAGACAAGTATGTTTCAGAAGAACTACGCAACTTGGCCAAAGAGCTAGGTGTGCTAATGGTCACAGCTTCGCAGTTGAATCGATCGGCTGTGGAAGAAATTGAATTTGACCACAGTCATATTTCAGGTGGTATCAGTAAAATTAACACAGCAGACAATGTGTTTGGTATCTTTACTTCACGTGCTATGAAAGAGCGTGGCAAGTATCAGATCCAGTGTATGAAATCTCGAAGCTCGACCGGCGTTGGTCAAAAAATTGATTTGGAGTATAACATTGAAACTATGCGCATTACTGATGAAGGCGGGGACGAAGGAACCGGGTACAACCGACCCCAAAGTTCACTTATGGACTCAATCAAAGCAAAAAGTCAACTCAAGGCTGCTGACACCGAACCAACGGGCAGTACATCTACAAAGTGGGAAAAACCAACAGGAACTCCGGCGTGGGAACAGCCAGCCAAAGTGACTGGCGATGTACAAAGTGTCAAACTAAAGCAGTTGCTTGGGCAAATTAAACATTCATGAATAGCTTTTGTAGATATCTGTCCAATGGGTATTCATTTAAATTAGATAAAAACTCGGGTATCAGTGTAAGACCTTGTTGCTTGTTTGCCACAGCAATACCTTTGAATTCTCAACTGTCACAAAATCGTAAACTTAACTTTGAGTCAATTGATCACTGGACTAGTAATTGTGCAAAGTGCAAAACACTGGAAGATTTCGGTCAGCAAAGTTTACGACAAACCGGTTCCGACTGGGTGCCAGACGACGAAACATCTACAGATCCAGTGGCCGTAGACATTAATTTTGACAATGAATGCAATGCAGCCTGTATAATTTGCAATTCTCATAGTAGCTCTTTATGGGAAAAAGAACAGGCAAAGTTACGCAACAAAAAAATAACAATCAACAGGGACAATGATTTCATTATCAACTCAATCAATCAACTGGTTGACACTGTGTCTTTAAAAAAACTAAAATACGTTAAGTTTTTCGGCGGCGAACCACTGTTTACAGATACTCATTTGGCTTTTATAAAACATATTCCTCATCCAGAAAACGTAACACTACACTACACCACCAATGGATCTATATATCCTTCAGAGCAAACATTACTGGAATGGAAAAAATTTAAAACAATAATTTTTGCTGCGAGTTTAGATGGAATAGAAGAACAATTTGATTATGTTCGATGGCCACTGCCTTGGAGCAAGGTCAGTAAAAATTTGATACGTCTTAAAGAAAATAAAGACATATGGAATTTAATGTTCAGAGTGGAATTCACAGCCAATGTTCTTAACACCTACTATTATGATCGACTTGAGACTTGGGTAAAAAGCAACTTAAACACCAATGCATTTGGAGACCCAACAGAAATTAACATTCATCCGTGTTGGGGGCCTTGGGATTTAAACAACATGCCAATGTATATTAGATCAGCAGTGCTGAAAAAATATTCAACCGATCATGCAATATATAAACTAGTGGCCAACCTGCCGTTGGCACCAACTCTGTCAGAATCAGAGCCATGGAAAGATTTTATTAATACCTGGGATAGCCGCCGTAATAATAGTTGGAAAACAGCATTTCCAGATTTAGAGGTAGAATAATGAAATACATTATAACTGCGCCGCCCGGAGCATTGGGACATTTCTTGGCAAGAATACTGGCCGACGAATATGATTTTTCTGTTCACACCACTGGCAGTTATCATGGATTAACAAAAAATTATTCTTCGCAAACCAACAACATAGATCTGTATACCGGAGCCGACGATACTGACAGTCCAGTAATATGCTTACATAATTTTGATAACCGGGATTTAACAAAAAAATTTCAAGATCGCCTGGTTGTAAATATCTTAGTTAATGGGCATTGGGAAATTTATCTAAACAATTTTTATCGCAAGGCCATACAGTCCGATAAAACTACAGAACAAAAATTTATTACTAGTGCAAAGGAAAAATTTCCCACAAGTAATAATAGTCTGCGAGAAGAATTTTTTTATATCTATCAACATGCTATTCTTAGAACTATTGAACATTTGCCATCTGACATGTCGGGATTAAATGTTAATTTTCCTGATTTTTATCAACTTGATTCTTTTATCAAGTTGATGGCCACCATGCCCGGAATTGATGGTAAAAATTCAGAGTCGATTTGGAAACATTTTATTACCGCACAACGTCCAATAATTGATCGTGTGGCCCAGTATCAAAAAATATGCGACGCTGTGGTAAACAAAACAACCACAACTATACCAGAATATTTTGACAATATAGATTTTGGAATTATGTGTGGAATGATACAACATCAGTATGGTATAGACCTGCTGAATCTAGACAATGATCTATGGATATAAAAAGAATTTACACTGCTGGTGATGGATTTGCAGTAGGGCACATATGGCCTGAATGGCCTCAACTGTTACAGGCCATATACCCCGAGGTTGAAGTAGTCAATATCTCGGGCATTGGTGCCGGCAATGAGTTTTTAGTTAATGCAGTTTTATCTAATGCAACAGTGGACGCAGGCGGAATTTACATTGTTCAGTGGGCACAACCCGCTCGATACGACAAACTAATTAACACACACAAATGGGACAGTGTTATTAACACAGATCCTGTTTATTCAAAAAATATTGTCAAGGTAGACAACAACAACTGGTGGTTAAGCAGTGCTAGTCAGCAAGATGAAGTTTTGCGTTATCACAATTTTTATATAGAAAATAGTCAAGCTAATCTAAGAACTTATAATTACATGCTGTTATTAAAAAATTACTTTACAAATAATAAAATTCAGTACCATTACATGTCCACATACGCCGTTAACTATTTGACAGAGTCACAAAAAAATTCGCTATTGAGTGCAAACTGGAGCTGGCACAATACTTGGCAAGGAATGAACGAATATAGTTTCCAATCAAAATATAAAAACATCCGGCAAAATGAAGTGCAACCTTCGCCTAATGTTCAACTCGATTGGATAATTGAATGTCTATTACATAAATTACCACTTACCTGGGACGCTCAACGAGTATCTAAATTAAAAAAATTAATATCTGATACCGAGTGGACTCCTTTTTATTGGGATCGTGATGCACTCTGGGAATCTTTGTTATCTACATTGTAACTAAAAAACAATAAATAACACAAAGGGTTTGGGACCAAAATGCAGAAGAAAACTCGTAGTTTATTAGAAGAATTAGACAGCATGTATGTGGAGCGTGACTCCCGCTATGTTATCGAAAATCGTGCTGGTAACATCATTGCCAGTGCTATACGCCTACTAGAGCAGATTGACTCCAGTTATGAGCCCGAGGCAGCTAAAAATTTGCAACGCAAGTTGATCAATGCCATCAACCTGCGCGACCCCGGCAAATTTACAAGAACCGTGAGAAAAACTGATGCAAATTCATGAGTTAAATCGTTCACGTCGCACTGACGAAGGCATTATGGACGTGGTAAAAGGCGTTGGTAATGTGGCTAAAGGTGCTTACGACGCAACCAAAACTGCGGTTGCACAATCTGTATCTCCTGGGACAGGAACAACACAAAACTTCAGGGCATCAAGTTCAGGTATCCTTGATCCTGTAAAAAAATTAGCCGCTGTGAAGGCAAATTCACAAATGGTCAAACTGGCAACAACGTATGCTGATGAATGGGTAAAAAAACAAGCACAACCAGTTCCAGAAGACACAGCGGTATCTACGCAACAGGAATTAGAAAAACAAACCGGTCGGCCTAATCCGTACATGTCACTGGCCGCACAACAGCCCAAAGCGCCTGCAACTGTTAACGCACAAAGATTTAATTACAACAACGTGGCAAAAATGCCCGGTGTGGCCAATACCACTGCGGCCGCACAAACGCCTCCTGTCACAGGCAGTCAGGTAAACAAGGCCGACCCTAACAATCCCAACATCAAAGATCAAACCCGGTACGTTCAAGGTCGTGCAGGCAGTGGCACAGGCGGTGATGCAACCAAGTTTGCAAAATATGATCCAGCAACATCTGCTGTGGCCAATGCTGGGCAAGGTATAAACGACATGGTAAGAGGTGGCGTGGCTGCACAACAGCCGGCAGCACCTGCAAAATCAACAGGCACAGCAATGCCAACTGCGCCGTACCAGGTACCTGGAGCAGGAACCAATCCTAACCCAGCCGTAACAAAACCCGGTCAAACTGCAACAACTACAACGGCACCTGCAAAATCAACAGGCACAGCAATGCCATTGAAACCATTCCAGGTACCTGGAGCAGGAACCAACCCAACTCCAACAAATCCTATAGGGTATAAAGCAGCGGCAGCGCCCTCATCTGCGTATGCCACAGACTTTTTAAAGTGGGCAAATGAAAAAATTGCCATGCGCGATTCGGCCACATACAAAATGCTGGGATTAACAGCCGCCGAAAACTCTGATTTAAAGGCAGAGTTGGACGCAGCCAAACAAGAAGTTATCGGTGCCCAGGGCGATCCTGCAAAAACTAAAGAAGCAGTTAAAAGTTATATTTTAACTGCCATGGCCGCACTGCAACTGGTGGCATCACAAAATACTGTGAAAGCCGCATCACCGGAAGCGCCTGCATATGGACAGCAACCAGCACCGGCCGGACAAACTGGAAAAACAGGGCAACCTGGAGCCGCTGGCACCGCCGCTGGTACTGCACCGGCCACGGGTCAATTGATGGGATCCAATGCAGTGGCATTGCTAAACAAGTCCGGGCTAACTGCCCAGGTATTGGGTAGTGCAGGACAAGCAATTCAGACTGCAACTGGCAACAAACAACTATCTACCACAGGTGATTCAGTAATTGACACCATGCTAGAAGGTATGGGGTACACAATACCATGATATTAAAAGAAGGCGGCAATGTTTTTAAAGACGCAAGTGGCCGCATACTAACACAGCGCATTAACCAAGCAGACGTTGCTCCCACCTTGGCCTGGCTTGATCTAATGTTACCGGGACTGGATTTGCAAAACAACACACTGGGCTCCACAGGTAGAAAACCCACGTCAGGCGATTTGGATCTGGCAGTGGATGCCAATCAAGTCAGCAAAGAACAATTGGTTGCACGACTAACACAATGGTGTCAAAGCCATGGTTTCAAACCGGAAGACTACATCAAAAAGTCTGGCATCAGTGTACACTTTAAAACACCTATCAAAGGCAATCCCAATTCAGGTTATGTGCAGTCTGACTTTATGTTCTTGACCAATGTGCCATTTTCAAAGTTTGTGCTAAGTGCGGCACCTGACAGCAACTACAGTGGATCGGCACGTAACGTGCTGATGAACAGCATTGCCAAGAGCATGGGTTACAAGTTGAATCAAAATGCAGGCATTGCTGACCGCGCTACCAACAAGGTTATCACGGATGATCCAGATAAAATTGCCCGACTGTTGTTGAATAAACAAGCAACCAGCAAAGATCTACACAGTGTAGAAACCATTGTGGCCGCACTGGAAGGTGATCCCAAGCGTGATGCCAAGCTGGCAGATGCACGTGAACACTTTGCCAAAATTGGTGTACCATTTATGGAAAGCGAAGAGCCCGTATACAAAGAATACAACGAAGTAAACTTCTTGGGCAGACTGCGTGATCGCATTGTGAATCAAGGTATGGCAGTGATTGTGGAAGGTGCTAAGGATGCACGTATCGAACACCTAGAAGATCTAGTGTTTGAAAAAGGCACACGTGGCATTCGCGATGCAGTTGAAATCATGCGCCACGCCGCAGAAGACACACGTGGCACAACCACAGTCAAATGGGATGGCAAGCCTGCTATCATATTTGGCCGCAAGCCAGATGGCACGTTTGTGCTCACAGACAAAAGCGGATTTGGTGCCAAAGGCTATGACGGCTTGGCAACATCGCCGGAGCATATTGCTAGAATGATGGCCATGCGTTCTGGAGATCGTACAGAGTTGATTGGGCTTTATCAAAAGTTGTTTCCCTTGCTACGTGCTGCCGTGCCTGACAGCATGCGTGGATTTGTACAGGGCGATTTACTGTATACCAACACACCTCCTGAACAGGCCGGCGCTTATGTGTTCCGTCCAAACTTTGTTGAATACAAGATTCCAGCCAGCAGTAAGCTAGGACAGCGCATTGGCAACAGCGAAGTAGGTGTTGCTGTACACACACGTTATCGTGATGTTGATGCCGCTCCTGAAGCAATCAAGCAGGTCACACTGAATGAAGTTCCTGGACTGTTGCTGATTGAGCCCAGTGTCAAAGACATTCGCAACGTTGAGTTAAACAGTGGCCTAGTTAAACAGTTGAGTCAGATTGTGTCTACACAAGGTGCTGCCATTGACAGTTTGTTTAATCCTGCTGATCTACGTGCTGCCGGCATTACTGATTTGCCACAGTTGTGCAAACGCTACATCAATTCTAGAATCACCAGCAACTACGACAACTTGTTGCACGGATTTGGAGACTGGCTAAAAACCAATGTAACACCACGCAAGTTCAATAACATTGTGGAATACCTGCAAAGCCCACGCACAAACATGGCAGGTATCACTGCGGCATTCACTGCATTCTTGTTGTTGCATGATATCAAAACAGACATGTTGGCACAGCTAGATCGTCAACAGCCCGGACAAGAAGGCTGGGTGTTGGCCACCCCTGCAGGCCGTGCTAAACTGGTAAATCGATTCGGGTTTAGTGCCGGAAATCGTGCTCTAAACAACCCAGATCAAACAGCCTAACCGGAGTTTTTTTCCTTACGGCATAAATAAATGCAGGTCCAAAGCGACCATACACTAAGGAGATTTTAAATGGCTTATATTACACAAGTAAACGGCAACTTTGAACCAGTTGTCAACATGGATGCTGGTACAGTTCCTTCGTCACCTGGCGCAGGCTGGAACAGTGGTGCTAACACAGTAACCAGTGGCGCAACAGTTAACGTTGCAGGTCCTAAGTTAGACTTCGGTACAGTTACTTTCACTGGTAACGCTACTGTAAGTGCTACTTCATTGGGCATTGCATTCTTGACTATTCAAACTAAATGCACAATCGCTATGTATGAATTCACCACAGTGGGTTCTAACCAAGCTACATTGGCCTTGGCCACATACCCAACTGGTGCATGGAACTATGCCAACGGTGAAGATCTAGATGTGGCATTGACTGCTTCACTAGGCTACGCTGTTACCACAGCCGCTACAGCAACATTCACAAACTAATCTAAATAGTTTTTGACGCAAAAACCCTGGAATAAAACCCAGGGTTTTCTTTTGACATTAAATACTTCATCATGATGGTAAGCAAAATAACTGAAGTAACAATATTTGAAAGTCCCGACGGCGGGCGCACAGTGTATGCTCGCCAACCCGGAAACAGTTCAAAATCCTTGCACTACCAAGACCCTAAATTAAAACAAGAACTTGAAGAACTTGAAAACAAACGTCGCTGGGCAGAAATATTTGAATCACGCCACAACAATGTAGCACTGGATGAATTGTGCAACAAGGTTGAAGTCTTGTACGAACTAAGCAAAAAGACCTCATGAGATTTGTAGTACAAACTTTCTTTGACATCACTGCCACCGGAGTCACTGGGCACTACAAACCAGCCCGTGTGCCGTTCCGTGATCACGCAGGCAATGTCATAACCGACGAGTCAGACTGGGGTCGTGCTAGAAATCAACAGCGCAACTGGGAAACACTTACACAAATACTGGGACTCCGCACACAGTTGTTCCGCATACAAGAACCCACTGTGGACCGATTAAACCGTGCGTGGATGTTTGAATTTGAAACAGAAACTGATAATATTTACGGAACTGATGATGATTTAACTGCTGTGCTACGTGCAGATGCAGAAGGTGTTCCTATGTTGCTTGGACTAG
>Ga0164292_10000181_pt1 | contig 44192 bp, 35 predicted proteins | sample GEODES117metaG_FD_111486 | JGI IMG/M metagenome (GOLD analysis project Ga0164292, IMG submission 111486) | Eutrophic lake water microbial communities from Lake Mendota, Wisconsin, USA - GEODES117 metaG | ecosystem: Environmental > Aquatic > Freshwater > Lake | place: USA: Lake Mendota... | reverse complement strand
TTGTCGTCAAAGCACACATCCATCAGCACGCCAGGGTGCTGCTTGGCGCTAAAGCAGCTGTTGCGAATCGCAGCGGCTGCGGCCTTGCGGTCGAGGCGGCCGGCTTTTTCAATGGCGGCCTTGAGAATGTAGACCCCGGTGTAGCCCTTGACCCCGTTGTGGTCGGACACCGTGTTGTAAGCCGCCTGGAATTTCTTGCCCCAGGCCTGCAGCTGCGGCGCTTCGACCGTCAGGCCCACGTGGGCCACCGCGCCGTTGGCCGCTTCACCGGCGAGCTCGACCACCTTGGAGCTGGTCAGCACCGTCTCGCCAATGACGGGCTGCTTCCAGCCCTGCTTGCGCAGCTCACGCAGCAGGCGGGCCGATTCTTCCTCGTTCGTGTAGGCAAAGATCGCATCGGCGCCCGACTGCCTGGCCTGGATCACGGCCGCGGAAAAGTCGACCTGGCCCGACTCGGTGGAGACCTCGGCCACGATCTGCGTGGGCGAGCCGGTGAGCAGTTGCTTGATGGCGGCTTGGCCGCCCTTGCCGAAGTCATTGTTCACATAAATCACGGCCAGCTTCTTGGACTTGGCGTTGATGTAGCGGCCGAGCTTGGGGAAGGAAATGCTCTGGCCAAAAGCGGTGCGAAACACATAAGGGTTGCCCTGCTGGGTGATGGCCGAAGCCTCGCCGCCGGTGAAGTTGGGCACCTCGGCGCGGCGCGATTCGGCCATGGACACCATGATGGAGCCCGAATACACCGGGCCGAAGATGGCGAACACGTCGTTGTCCACCGCCTTTTGCGTCAGGCCCTTGGCCACGCCGGGGTTGGTCTGCGTGTCTTCACTGGTGTAGCTGATCTTGCGGCCCAAAATGCCGCCGGCCGCGTTGATCTCCTTGATGGCCATTTCCACGCCGTTTTTGAACATGGTGCCCGAGGTGGTACCGGGCCCGGACATCTCGACGATGTTGGCGAACTTGATGTCCTGGGCCTGGGCGCCAAAGGCCAGGGTGCTGGCCAAAAACAATGTGGTCAGAGCTTGTTTCATGAGAGTCTCCAAAAAAATTGAGGGTCGGGCCTAGTCTTTGGACCGGGCGCGCCATCCGAGCGCTTGCAAGCAGATTTAGGGTCCGCAGACTGTAGGCGAGCGGCCGGTACAGGCGGCGCACGCGGCAACCTGCAACTGGCGATCTTCGACCGATTGCGTTCGATCAATGAACGTTTTATGGGTTATCCCTCGTTCGCTCCTTCCCAGGCATGAATGAGGTGGGGACTAAGGACAAAGCCGGTTCGCTGGCATCTGATAGATCCGTTGAGGTGTCCTTGTCTCTACGCGCGGCCAGGCTGAGCGCGGACGGCATTGGATCTACCCGTGGCCCCATCCCCCGGGTAAGCACCGTGGAGCCTGCGTGCTCACCACCTCGATTTTTAATATCAAAACGGTTTACAGCCTGTAATAAAAGATCACTGGACGGTAAGCATTTTGTAGGCGCAAACTAGCCCAGCAAGCCGTTCCTGGCTTGTTATTTTTAGCCCGTACTGCCTAGTTCAAAGCAAGCTATCGCGGACCTCCTCAGGGGCCAAGCTGCGAATTCGGCCTCATAAACAACATAAATCACCATCGGAAATATATGAAGCTCAAATTGGGTATTTTGGCGGGCGCGGCTGCGCTGACCTTGGCGACAAGTTCTACCCTTCAGGCGCGGGAGTTTTCAAACCTCTACGTCTTCGGCGACAGCCTGAGCGATGGCGGCACCTTCGCTGGCGCCCTCTCAGCGCCGACATCGGTGGCAAAGTTCACCACCAACCCTGACAACATCTGGGTTCAAAATCTGGCGCCACGTTACGGCATTGCCACGGCGCCGGCCTGGTCCAGCAGCGGCGGCGTCTACACGGCCAACACCACCGGCAATAACTTCGCCATCGGTGGCGCCCGTGCAGACCTGCAGCCGGGTAATGTCAGCGGGCCGCTGCTGCCTATGGCAGCCACCTTGCCCCCGGTCAGCGCGCAGGTAACCTCCTTTCTCTCACGCGGGCCGCTCGACAGCAAGGCTCTGTATGCGGTATGGGCAGGCGCCAATGATGTCTTGGTCCAGGGCAATACCATCGTCTCCACTGACCCAGCCATCGCTGGTGCGCAAATCGCAGCAGCGGGCGCCAATATGCAGATTGCCGCCGCTTCGACAGCGGCGCAGTTGGCGCGGCTGCGCAGCGCCGGTGCGCGCCATTTGATCGTGCTGGGCACACCGGGCGTTGGCTCCACGCCCAGAGGAATCGCCAGCGGTGCCGTTGGCGCAGCGACGGCTGACAAGCTGGTCGACGCCTACAACACCACGCTCAAGGCCGCCCTGGTAGGCACAGGCGTGCTGTACATGGACGCGGCAGCGGCTGTAGCCGCCATTCAGGCCAACCCAGCGCGCTTTGGCATCACCAACACCACCATGCCGGCCTGTGGCACCGCGAGCTCGCTCGGATGCATACCCGGGGTAACAGCTGGCGCGGTAACCGCCGCCCAGGCAGCCACCTACCTGTTTGCCGATGACGTGCATCCCAGTGGCGCCGCTCATCGCGTCATCTCCGATTGGATTTACTCCACCCTGGATTCCACCGCCCGTCTGGGCCTGATGTCCACGGTACCCATGGGCCGCTCGGGCGCGCAGTGGCGCTCGATTGACGGCCGCATGCGGGAGTTCCAGAACTTCTCCTACACCGGTCAGGGCATGTTCATCACCGGCGACTATGCGCCCAGCAAGCTGGACGCCACGGCCAACTGGCCCTCGGCCAGCGGCGATGGCAGCAACTTCACCCTGGGTTACGAAAAGGCCTTCATGGCCGATCTGTTTGGCGGCGTGGCCCTCGGTTATGGCCGCAATTCCTTTGACCTGGGCAACAAGGCCGGCTCGGTGAAGTACGACGAGACCTCCATGTCGGGCTTTCTGTCGAAAAAGTACGGCCCCTGGTATGCCAATGCCATCGGTACGCTGTCTACGCTGAGCTTCAAAACCAGCAGAACCACCGAGCTGGGCAGCACTTCGAATACCGACACCGGCTCGACCACCGGCCAGCAGCGTGGCCTCAAGCTGCAGGGCGGCTACAACATGACAGCGGGCGCCATGGTCCATGGCCCGCTGGCCGGTCTGGCCCGAGAAGATGTGAGCGTCAATGCCTTCCAAGAGGCTGCCGGCAATTTCACCGCCATGCAGTTTGGCGAACAAAAGCGCAGGCAGCTGCGCTCACGGCTGGGCTACCAGTGGCAGGCCACAACGCAATGGAGTGGCATGCGCTTGCGGCCCTATGCCCAGGTCAGCCATGAATACCAGCATCTGGCCGACAACCGCGAATACACCGCCGGCTTCGTGGGCGGCACCTCGGCCATGAGCGTGGCTACCGCCAATCGCAAGGGTGGCTATGGCCTGCTGCAGGCCGGCGGCACGCTGGAGGTGTCCAAGACGGTCAACCTGGGCTTTGGCGCCAGCACCACTGTGGGCCAACCCGGCGCCCGCAATTCGGCCTTCAACCTGACGCTGAGCACCCCGCTGTAAGTCCGTGAGGGCCGTGAGGCCCATGAGGCGCGTGAGGCCCTAAGTGCCAAGGACCAAGGCTAGACGTTGAAGAGGAAGTTCATGACATCGCCGTCCTTGACGATGTATTCCTTGCCTTCACTGCGCATCTTGCCCGCGTCCTTGGCCCCTTGCTCACCCTTGAGGGCGATGTAGTCCTCAAAGGCGATGGTCTGGGCGCGGATGAAGCCGCGCTCAAAATCGCCGTGGATCACGCCGGCGGCCTGCGGTGCGGTATCGCCTATGTGTATGGTCCAGGCACGCACCTCCTTCACACCGGCGGTGAAGTAGGTTTGCAGGCCCAGCAGCTTGAAGGCTGCGCGGATCAGGCGATTGAGGCCGGGCTCGCTTTGGCCCATCTCAGACAGGAACAGCTCCTTGTCCTCTTCGCTCATGTCGGCCATGTCGGCTTCCATCTTGGCGCAAATAGCCACTACCGGCGCGTTCTGTCCGGCCGCGTAGTCCTTGAGCCGGTCCAGGAAGGGGTTGTTCTCGAAGCCGTCTTCGCTCACATTGCCCACGAACATCGCGCGCTTGGCGGTGATCAGGCACAGCGGCTTGAGCAAAGCGCGCTCTTCATCGGACAGATCCAGCGTGCGCGCTGGCTTGCCCTGGTCGAGCACAGCTTGCACCTTGGTCAACAAGGCCACCAGCTTGGCCGCTTCCTTGTCGTTGCCGCTCTTGGCCGCTTTGGTGTAACGCTGCAGGCCCTTTTCGACCGTGGTGAGGTCGGCCAGGCACAGCTCGGTCTGGATGACCTCGATGTCGGCGATCGGGTCGACCCTGCCGGCCACGTGGATCACGTTCTCGTCTTCAAAGCAGCGCACCACATTGACGATGGCGTCGGTCTCCCGAATATGAGCCAGGAACTGGTTGCCCAAGCCCTCGCCCTGGCTGGCTCCGGCCACCAGGCCCGCGATGTCAACGAACTCGACAATGGCCGGCACGATGCGCTCAGGCGAGATGATCTGCGCCAGTTGCTGCAGGCGCGGGTCGGGCACCTCCACCACGCCGGTGTTGGGCTCGATGGTGCAAAACGGATAGTTCTCGGCCGCAATACCGGCCTTGGTCAGGGCATTGAACAGGGTGGACTTGCCGACATTGGGCAGGCCGACGATGCCGCATTTCAAACTCATGGGAATTCCTTAGGATGCCAGCAACCGGGCTGGTCTGCCCGCGCACGCGCTTGCCGGAGGCAGACGCAGCGCAGGGCAAATGATTCGCGCGGCAAGCCACTTACGAGGCCTGCCGGGCGCAAATTGTAATGATCGGCCCGGCATGGGCAGTGCAGCCTCAGTGGCGGCCCACCGCAGTACGCGCCAGCATGGCATGGCCGAGCAGGGCCATCAAGGCCATCAGCAGCATGAGCGCGGACAGTTGCAGCACGCCCTGGTGATCGACCAGCCCGACCAGATAGCCGCCGAAAGCACCGCACAGCTGCTGCAAGCTGCCGCTGATGGCAGCGGCGGTACCGGCCAAGGCGGGTACCGCGCCCACCGCCCCTGACAGCGTGGGCGGCACCAGCAGGCCATGGCCTACCCCCATGATGGCCAGGGGCAGCAGCAGCGCCCAGGCCGAGCGCACATCAGCGATGGCCAGAACCAGCATCAGTACCAAACCCGCCAGGGTGCCGACCTGGCCCCAGAGCATGAGCTTGCGGTCGCCGTAACGATGAATCAGTCGGCTGGTCAGCGCATTGCCCAGGACATAGGGCAGGGGCACGGCCATGATGAACCAGCCCAGCGACTGCGGGCCCACCCCGAAGGCCTTGAGCACAATGGGCGCCCCGGCGAAGTAGGTATAGGCGGTGGCCGAGGTCGTGGCCAGAATCAGCGCGTACAGCAAAAAGGCCCGCTGCCCCATCAGCCGCAGGTAGGACGTGCCGGCCTGCCGCCACCAACTCGCTGCATCGCTGCGGACGGGACGGGGATCCGGCAAGAGGCGCCAGACGGCCACCACCAACAACAGGGCCATCAGCAGCAAGACCAGGAAATTGCTCCTCCAGCCCCAGGCTACATGCATCTGGCCGCCCAGCAGCGTGGCCAGCGGCGGGCACAAACCCATGGTCATGCCGACGTAGGCCATCATGCGGGTGCGGTCACGGCCCGTGAACAGGTCTTGCACCAGCGCCCTGCCCACCACCATGCCGGCAGCGCTGCCTGCGCCTTGCAAGGTGCGGGCCCACAGCAGGGCCTCGAGGCTGTCGGCCAGCCAGGCCGCCGCGCTGCCCAGCACCGCCAGGAACAGCCCGCCCATCAACACGCGCTTGCGGCCGAGTCTGTCGGACAGCGGGCCATAGACCAGCTGTACCAGGCCATAGGCGGCGACGTAGAGACTGAAGGTCAATTGCACCTGGGCCTGCGATGCAGCGAACTGCTCAGGCCAATCCTGCATGGACGGTATGCACAAGGTCATGGCCAGCAAGCCAAAGGCCATTTGGGCCAACAGCAGGGCCACCAAAGCAGGCCGCACAGCACCGGATGGGGACTCTGCCATGGTCGGTGGGCTCAGCTCACTCGGTCTGCCGGCGGCCAGCCGCAGCCACCCGCGGCTGTGCCACCCGGTCCGGCTGCGGTGCAGGCGCGCGCAAGGGCCCGATCAGCGGCAGGCCGGCTTGCACTCAAAAGCGCCAGGTCCAGCCGCCGGTCAGGGTGCGCGAGCTCGCCCGCGGCTGGTCGTCGTCCGTGCTGCGAATCAGGCCCAAGGCCCAATCCTGGGTTTTGCTGGGCGAATACACCGCCCCCAGCTCCACAAAGCGCGTGCGCAGGGCAGGGCCCTCGCTGCGCCGCGTGGACTGCTGACCTATATCGACGGCGAGCTTCCAGGACGGCTGCACGTCCCAAATGAGCGCGCCGGAAAACCGCTGGCGGCGCTCGTCGTCCTGAGCGTCCCGGTGGCGCTCACGCCCCATCTGCGCGTTCAGATGGGCCGAGCCAAACGGCAGCTCCTTGGACGCAATCAGGCTGAGCGCGTAGGAGGTCTTGCCTGGCCCTAAACCGCGGCTTTCTTGCGAGCCGCTCACCGGCAGGATCACCTCGGGCTTGAGGGCCAGGCTGCTCTGGCTGGAGCCCCACTCCAAAAAGCGCCATTTGGCGCCTATGCTCAGATTGCTCCAGCCCGAGGTCGAAGGCTGCCCTGCCAGCCCCAGATACGCTGTGGCCAGAAAAACATCGACCTGTTCATGCACACCTACGGTGTAGGTCAGGCCACTGGCCCGGCTGCGGCTGCGATCGGCGCCCTGTCGCACGCTCTCTGAACTGTGGGCCAACTCCAGTTGCTGCCCGCCCTGCCCCTGCGTGCCGCTGTCGTCGGTGATCAGGGGCTGGGCCGCCTGCAGCGGAGCCAGCAGCGTGCCGGCCGTCAAAAAACAAATCAGTGCGGACTTGATCATGAGCTTGAGGGGATAAATCTTGGGGAAGTCGCCAGTGGGCAGGCGGTGGGCCGGTGTGAGGGCTGGGCTCGGGTGAGCCCCAATGGCCCGCCCGTCAGCAGTTCTATGAACGCGCCCATCCCTCACTTTAGCCTCAAACTGTCTTCAACCATGCAGCAAGCGCGACATTGGTGAGAACCAGTAGCCACAATCAGCCAGGACCGATCTAGGATAAGGGCCGGCCACCGCAGGCTGCGGCCCGCATGGGCTTGCAGCATCCAACCCTCACAAACTTCCACAGCTTGAATCCGATGAAAAACTGGCTATTTTTGCTTCTCGCCGCCTTCAGCCTGGGCTCGGCCCAGGCCTGGCCCGATGCCAACAAACCGGTCACCCTGGTCGTGCCCTTCCCGCCCGGCGGCTCGACCGACCTGATCGCTCGCACCCTGGCGCCCAAGCTGCAGGAACGCCTGGGCGGGCGCTTTGTGGTGGATAACCGCGCTGGCGCGACCGGCACCATAGGCACGGGCCAGGTGGTCCGTTCCTCGGCCGACGGCCAGACCCTGCTGGTGTCCTCTCTGGGCCCCTTCGTCATCGCTCCGCACCTCATCAAGGCGCCTTATGACGCGCTCAAGGAGCTCGACTACATCTCGGTGGCGGTGCAAGCGCCCAATGTGCTGGTGGTGCCGGCCGCCTCGCCGCACAAGTCGCTGGCCGATGTTCTGGCCTTCAGCAAGGCCAATCCCAACAAGATGACCTTTGCCTCCTCGGGCAATGGCAGCAGCGACCACCTGACGGCCGAGCTCTTCTGGCTGCAAACCGGCACCAGCGGCATCCATGTGCCCTACAAGGGCGGCGGGCCGGTGATGCACGACCTGCTGGGCAACCAGGTCGATTCGTCCTTCATGAACATCAACACCGCCATGCCGCAGATCCAAGCCGGCAAGTTGCGGGCCCTGGCCATCACCAGCGCCAAACGCTCGCCGCTGCTGCCCCAGGTGCCCTCGCTGGAAGAAGCCGGTATCAAAGACGCCAATGTCTATTCCTGGCAAGCCATCGCCGGCCCCAAGGGAATGCCGACCGAGCTCAAGAACCGGCTGCACGCGGCCATTGCCGCCAGCCTCAATGATCCGCAGATCCGGCCCAAATTGTTGGAACTGGGCTTCGAGATCGTGGCCAGTACGCCCGAGCAGTTCAGCGCCTATCAGGCGGCCGAGTTTGCGCGCTGGAAGCGGGTCATCGAGACTCGCAATATCAAGGCCGACTGAAGCAATCAGCGCTGGCGCACCGCTCAAGCCCCAGCCAGCCCCTGCGCAAAGCCGGCCAGGGTCTGGTTGAAGCGCTCGGGGGCCTCCACTTCGGCCAGGTGGCCCACGCCCGGCCACAGCTCCAGCCTGGCTTGAGGCAAAGCGGCCAGCAGCAAGTCGGCGTTTTCCTGGCGCGGATTGACGCTGTCTTCTTCGCCCTGCACCATCAAGAGCGGCATGCTCAGGCTGTGCAGATGGTCCAGGCTGCAAAAGGACGAGAGCCGAAAGGCGGCAGCGTTTTCTAGGCCGCGCCGGTGCAGGCCGCGGGCCAGTTCGGTCAGCCACACCCGCAAGGCCGCCGGCGCCTGCCGACCTACTAGGTGATCGACGCCGCGGTCACCGTACTGGTAGGCGCCCAGACGGATGCGGGCAATGCGATCTTCATAGGCCTGGCGCCGCTGCGCCGACAGCTGACGCTGTCCGATACCGGTGCCGCTGAGGAGCAGGCCGCGCAAGCGTCCAGGCTGCGCGATGGCAAAAGCCTGGGCGACTGCCGATCCAAAAGAATGGCCGGCCAGCAAGCAGGTCTGGATCTGCAGGGCCTCGAGAAAATCGGCCAGCGCCTGCGCATAGTCAGCGGCCTGCGGCTGCTCGCAGCGCAAGTCGTCGCTCAGTCCGTAGCCAGGCGCGTTCCAGGCGATCACCCGCCAGCGGGCAGACAGAGCGGCCAGCTGAAAGCGGAAATAGTCGGCATGCGCGCCGATCCCGTGCAGCATGACGATGCAGGGGGCGTCCTTCGGCCCGCTTTCGAGATAGGACCAACGGTCGCCCAGGTAGCGCGGCTGTGCCAGCGGCGCAATGCGCGCCAGCCGCAAGGGCGGCAGCGCGGGCCAGGAGTCGGGGTCGGCCGCTGCAAGCTCATGCCCCTGCACCGGCTCCGATTCCTTGTCCTGCCTAGAATGCGCGTGGCCGCTGGGGCTTGTGACGGGAGACGATTTCAATGACATATCGCGCAGTGGTGCGGACGCTGACTTTGGTGCTGGGGCTGCTCAGCAGCCTCGGACTGGCGTGGGCCCAAAGCCCCGAGTGGCCCAGCCGGCCGGTGCGGCTGATCGTACCGTACCCGGCCGGCGGCGGCGTCGACATTCTGGCCCGGGCACTGGCGCAAAAGCTGCAAGAGCGCTGGCAGCAGCCGGTGACGGTGGACAACCGGCCCGGTGCCAACACGCTGGTAGGCACCGAGCTGGTGGCCCGATCTAGTGACGGCCATACCTTGCTGCTGACCACCGATGCCACCTTCACCATCAATCCACACCTGTACACCCGACTGCCCTATGACTTCGAGCGCGACTTTGCGCCGGTCTCGCGCATGGTCTCCTTCAGCCAGCTCTTCGTGGCCACCGCCGCACTGCCAGCCAGCACGCTGCCAGAGCTGATCGCATTGGCGCGCAAGCAGCCCGGTCAACTGTCCTACGCCTCCTATGGCGCGGGCAGCCAGCCCCAGCTGGCCACCGAGATGCTCAAGCAAAAAGCCGGGGTGTTCATCGTGCACATTCCCTACCGCGGCATTCCGCAGGCGGTCAGCGCGGTGGTCAGCGGCGAGATCGCCCTGACCTGGGCCGGTATTCCTTCGGCACGGCCACATCTGCAGAGCAAGCGCATCAAGGCCCTGGCCTACGGCGGCAAGACGCGGCACCCGGCCTTCCCAGACGTGCCCACCGTGGGCGAGCTGGGCTACGCAGAGGTCGATGCCAATGTCTGGGTCGGCCTGTTTGCGCCGATGGCCACCCCGCCAGCGGCGCTGCAGCGCATGGAGCGCGACGTGGCAGCCATCTTGCGCGACCCCGGCTTCAAGGAACGTGAAATCGACGGCAAGGGCTATGACCTGGTCGGCGGCAACGGGCAGGAGCTGACGCGCCATATTCGGCAGGAATTGCAGACCCGGGCAGGGCCCATCCGATATTCGGGCAGCCGGGTCGAATGAGCGCGCCGCAGGCGCTGCCGCCCAGCACGCGGCGGACAGTGCTGCTGCTGTCTCTGGCCTGCTTTGCCAGCATGGCCAGCCAGCGCATCTGCGATGCGATGTTGCCGGAGCTGGCGCGTCAGTTTGACAGCACCCTGGCGGCAGCCGCACAAGTGGTCTCCTTGTTTGCGCTGGCCTACGGCCTGACGCAGCTTCTTTTTGGCAGCCTGGGTGACCGCTACGGCAAGCTGCGGGTGCTGAGCTACGCCACCTTGGGCTGCGGCTTGGGCAGCGCGCTGGCAGCCTTGGCCGGCAGCCTGCAAGCCCTGGTGCTGGCCCGGGTGCTGGCGGCAGCCTTTGCGGCGGCCATCATTCCGCTTTCACTGGCCTGGACCGGCGACGCGGTGCCCTACGAAAAACGGCAGGAGACGCTGGCGCAGGTTGGCCTGGGCACCACCCTGGGGGTGTTCAGCGGCCAGGTGCTGGGCGGCCTGTTCACCGACACCCTGGGCTGGCGCTGGGCCTTTGTGCTGATGACGTTGGTGTTTCTGCTGGTCGGTGCGCTCTTGCTGAGCCACCGCCGCAGCGCGCAGGGGCCGGGCGATGGGCCGGCCCAAGCCGGGCCGCAGACGAGCATGCTCCATCAAACCCGGCAGCTGCTGCGCGATGCCTGGGTGCGCAAAATCCTGGGCTTTTCGCTGTGCCAGGGCGCGGCGGGCTTTGGCAGCATGGCCATTGCCGCCTCGCACCTGCACCAACACCATGGCCTGGCGCTGTCATCGGCCGGCGCCATCGTGGCCCTGATGGGCCTCGGGGGCATGGCTTACATGAGCCAGGCCAAGCGCCTGGTGCCGCGCCTGGGGGAGACGGGGCTGGCCATCAGTGGCGGCCTGGGCATGGCCTTGGCGCTGCTGACCCTGGCCTGGAGTCCCTGGTGGCAGCTGACCGCGGCCTTCATGATCTGGGGCGGCTTTTCTTTTTTCATGCTGCACAACACGCTGCAAACCCTGGCCACGCAAATGGCACCCCATGCGCGCGGACTGGGCGTGTCGATGTTTGCGACCGCCTTGTTTTTCGGCCAGGGCGTGGGTGTGCTGCTGGCCACATCGCTGATGGAGCACTGGAGCGCCAGCGCAGTGCTCAGTGGAGCAGCCGCCATGATGGCGGGCATCGGTGCGACGGTGAGGTGGCAGTTGCGCCAGCGGCGCGTCAGCCAGGGTCTGCAAGAGTTGGCCCGGGCCGACTCACCCGTGCGCTAACACCGCCTGACCGACTTCCAGGCTGTGATCCAGCCCTTCGAGCACGATGAGGTTCATGCCGAAGCTGACCGCACCATCGAGCCGGCTGTCGCGGCGATAGCCGGCCAGTGTGCGCAGCACGGGCTGGCCCGGCGCGCCGGTCTGGGGATCGACATCGACCATCTGGCAGCGGCTGCAGGGCTTGACCGGCTTGAGCCGGATCAAGCCGGTGGCGGTGCTGATGACCAGCTCCTGGGTCCGGTCTTCGTCGTGCGCTTGCCAAGCCCCGGCCTCAGTGGCTGAGAGCACGATGTTGGGCCGAAAGCGGCCCATGTCCACCGGCGCCTGCCCAGCGGCAATCAGTCGCTGGTTGAGCCCATCGAGCGAAGGCTGGCTGATCAGCAGCAGTGGAAAGCCGTCGGTGAAGGTGTTCAAGGCGGTTTGCCCGCCAGTCCAGCGGCGGTCGGAAGGCCGCTCGAATTGGGGGTCAAAGCGCACCAGGCGCACCGGGCGACCCAAAAAATCACTGAACCACTGGGCGGCGATCGGCCCCATGTCCCAGGCCTCAATGGCCTGGTCCCAAAGCCAGACTTTCATCGCCGACTCCACGCCCTCGAGCGCCAGGTGAAGGGACAACATGCCCGGAGCACGCAGCACCAGGTCCGACAGGCGCAGCTGCGGCTGCACCAAGGCCAGCCGTGGCTGCTCGCGCTGCGAGATGAACTGGCCCTGCTCGTCCACCACCATCCAGCTGCGGTCCAGGTCCAGGCCCTGATCGGTCAGCTGCGCCTGCTTGAGCACCACAGGAGCGCAAGACTTGATCGGGTAAATCATCAGCTGCGAGATGACAGCCTGTGCGAATTGAGTGTGTGCGCTCATGAATGTGTCTTTTGGTAAGGCCAGGGGCATGATTTTCACCGGCTTTCTACAATGCACTATGACCCTGCGTTTTGATGTCTGCATCCGTGGCGACGGCATTGTCGGCCGCAGCCTGGCTTTGCTGCTCGCGCGCGAGCGGCTGAAGGTGGCGATCGCGCCACTGCGTCCGGCTTCGCCGCAGGCCGATGTACGCGCCTACGCGCTCAACCAGGCCTCGCGCGCGCTGCTCGAGCCGCTGCGGGTCTGGCCCCAGGACAGCGAGCTCACCGCAGTCAGCGCCATGCAGGTCTGGGGCGACGAGGGCGGGCACCTGAGCTTTGATGCGGCCGGTGAGCTGGCCTGGCTGGTGACCTCCAGCACCCTGGAGGGCCTGCTGGAGCAAGCCTTGCACTTTGCGCCGCAGGTCAGCCGACTCGAGCCCGGGCAAAGCGCTACAGCGGCCTTGACCGTGATCTGCGAAGGCCGCGACAGCAGCAGCCGGCGCGAACTGGGCATAGGCTGGGACCAACGCCCCTATGCGCACAAGGCACTGGCCGCACGATTGCGCAGCACAGCGCCGCATGGCGGCGTGGCGCGCCAATGGTTCAGAGGCGCCGACATCGTGGCGCTGCTGCCCCTGGGCGGCAGCCACGGCGACGAGCTGGCGCTGGTATGGTCACTGCCGCAGGAACAGGCCGATGGCTTGCTGGCCTTGCCGGCCGCAGATTTCACCCGCGCCTTGCAAGATGCCGTCGACCCGCAGGTCGGCTCGCTCAGTCTGTGCAGCCCGGTGATGGCCTGGCCGCTGCAGCTTGCCCGGGCCGAGCGCTGGGTCGGCCCTTGCTGGGCGCTGGCCGGCGATGCGGCGCACACCATTCATCCCCTGGCCGGGCAAGGCCTGAACCTGGGCCTGGCCGATGCCCGCGAGCTCGCCTGCGTGATCCGCGAGCGCGAATATTGGCGGCCGCTGGGCGACATCCGCCTGCTGCGCCGCTATGAGCGCTCGCGCAAGGCCGATGTGCTGGCCATGGGACTGCTCACCGACGGCCTGCAAGGCCTTTTTGCTCACACCGATGCCCGCTGGCAGACCCTGCGCAACTGGGGCATGAATGCGGTGCAGGGCAGTGGCTTGATCAAATCCTGGCTAACGCGCCGGGCCATGGGCTGAAGACCCGAAGGAACACCATGAAAACCCTGGTCACCCAATTTCTGCGCCGCGCAGGCCTGACCACCGCCCTGCTGCTGCCCCTGCTGGCGCTGGCGCAAACCCCGGCGCAGGAAGCGGCGATCCGCAAAAACCTGGTCGAGCGCTTGCCCGGCCTGCCCAAGATCGACGAAATTCGCCGCACACCCATGAACGGCCTGTTCGAAGTGCGCATGGGCAACGAGATCGTCTATACCGATGCCGACGGCTCGCACCTGATTCAGGGCCAGCTGGTCGATACCCGCAGCCGCCGCGACCTGACCCAGGAGCGCCAGGACAAGCTCAATGCGATTGCCTTCGACAGCCTGCCGCTCAAGGACGCCATCACCATCGTGCGCGGCAATGGCAAGCGCAAGCTGGCCCTGTTTGAAGACCCCAACTGCGGCTATTGCAAGCGCTTCGAGCGCGACCTGCAAAAAGTCAGCGACATCACCATCTACCTGTTTCTGATGCCCATCCTGGGCGCTGAATCGACCGAGCAGTCGCGCAATGTCTGGTGCAGCAAGGACAAGGCCAAGGCCTGGAGCGATCTGATGACGGCCGACAAGCCGGTGCCGCCCTCCTCCCCAGGCTGCGACACCAGCGCCTTGACCCGCAATGTGGAATACGGCCGCAAGATGCGCATCACTGGCACGCCCACCCTGATCTTTGCCAATGGCAATCGGGTACCGGGCGCGATCAGCGCGGCCCAGGTCGAAAAACTGCTGGCTGAGGCGCAGACGCCCTGAGTCGCCACGGGCCTGCTTGGACCTGAGCGCTTGCGCCGGCCGGTCCACTGCCCCGGCCTGCGGTATTCTTCTCGCATGCCTAAAACCGCCCCCCGCGTCCCGCCCGAAGCCTGTGTCTACCGCGTCGAGGTGGCCGACCTTCAGGCCCACCTGTTTCGCGTCACCCTCAGCGTGCCCCAGCCGGCCGCCGAGCAGGCGCTGAGTCTGCCGGTCTGGATCCCGGGCAGCTATATGGTGCGGGAGTTTTCGGGCCAGTTGCAGGGCCTGCAAGCCAGGCAAGGCCGGCGTCGGCTCAAGCTCAAGCAGCTCGATAAGTGCAGCTGGCAAGTGGCCAACCGAGCCGACCAGATGCTGGAAATCAGCTACGCGGTCTATGCCAACGACCCTTCGGTGCGCACCGCCATGCTCGGCCATGAGCGTGGCTTTTTCAATGCCACCAGCCTGTGCCTGCGGGTGCACGGACAGGACCACCTGCCCCAGGTGCTTGAGATCGCCGCTGCGCGCGGGCACAGCGACTGGACGCTGGCCACCGCACTGACACCCCTGAAAACCGACCGCCGCGGCTTTGGGCAATACCTGGCCAGCGATTACGACGAACTGGCCGACTGCCCGGTGACTTTCGGACGGCTCTGGAGCGGGCAGTTCAAAGCCGGCGGCGTGCCCCATCGCTTTGTGGTCAGTGGCGCGCCACCCCACTTCGACGGCCAGCGCCTGCTCGAGGACACGCAAAAAATCTGCGAAGAGCAGATTCGCTTCTGGCAGGGTCGGGGCAAGCCGCCCTTCAAAAACTATGTCTTCATGCTGCACGCGGTCAGCGACGGCTATGGCGGGCTGGAACACCGCAACAGCACCGCGCTGATCTGTGGCCGCAGAGATTTGCCCAGCCAGGGCGCTGCTCAGGTCAGCGAGGGCTACACCACCTTGCGCGGCCTGATCAGCCATGAATACTTTCACACCTGGAACGTCAAGCGCCTGCGGCCGGCCGAGTTCGAGCGCTACGACTACAGCCGCGAAAACTACACCGAGCTGCTGTGGTTCTTTGAGGGCTTTACCAGCTATTACGACGACCTGCTGCTGCGCCGCTGCGGCCTGCTGGACAACGCCGGCTACCTCAAACTGCTGGGCAAGACCGTCAACCAGGTGCTGCAGACCCCTGGCCGACAGGTGCAGTCAGTGGCGCAGGCGAGTATGGACGCCTGGGTCAAGTACTACCGGCAGCATGAGAACACGCCCAACGCCACCGTGAGCTACTACACCAAGGGCGCGCTGGTGGCCCTGTGCCTGGACCTGTCGCTGCGCTCGGGCTCGCCAGCCAGCGACCTCGATGCAGTGATGCGTGGCCTGTGGCAGCGCTGCAAGGGCGGAGCGATGCACCAGGCCGATGTGCTGGCGCAATTGCAGGACAGCAGCGGGCGGTCCTACAGCGCCGAGCTGCAGCACTGGGTGCACAGCACGCAGGATCTGCCGCTGCAAGAGCTGCTGCAGGCCCACGGCGTGGCAGTGCTCAAAGACAAGGACGCCTGGGCCCAGCGCCTGGGCCTGCGGGTTGATGAAAGCCAGGGCGTCAAAGTCAAGACGGTCCTGCACGGCGGGCCGGCCCATGCGGCCGGCCTGAGCGCCGGCGACGAATGGCTGGGCCTTGAAATCCCCGGTGGACAGGGCTGGCGGCTGCGCAAGTTAGACGACCTGCCCCTGTACGCCCGAGCCGGCGACAAAATCACCGCACTGGTGGCGCGCGACGAGCAACTGCTGCGGTTGCCCCTGCGCATGCCCGAGCCCGGCGTCACTTGGCGCCTGGCGGTGCAAGATGCTGCCCTGCTCGATCGCTGGCTCGCAGGTGACAAGCCAGCCGCGGCTTAAGGCGCAGCGACCGAAAATACACCCCTTTCAGACCCGACCTCCCACAAAAAGGCCCAACCATGAGCACCCAATACGAAACCATCCAAGTCAGCACCGAAGGACCCGAGGGCCAACAGGTCGGCATCGTCCGCCTGAACCGCCCCAAGCAACTCAACGCCCTGAACGACCAGCTGATGGACGAGCTCGGCGCAGCCCTGCACGCCTTCGAAGCCGACGATGGCATTGGCTGCATGATCGTCACCGGCAGTGAAAAAGCTTTTGCCGCTGGCGCCGACATCGGCGCCATGGCCTCAATGACCTTTGCCCAGGCTTACGGCCGCAATTTCATCAGCCGCAACTGGGAAAAAATCGGCGATGTGCGCAAACCGGTGATTGCCGCCGTTAGCGGCTTTGCCCTGGGCGGCGGCTGTGAGTTGGCCATGATGTGCGACTTCATCATTGCCGCCGACAACGCCCGCTTCGGCCAGCCCGAAATCAAGCTGGGCATCATCCCCGGCGCCGGCGGTACCCAGCGCCTGCCGCGCGCGGTGGGTAAATCCAAGGCCATGGACCTGGCCCTGACCGGCCGCATGATGGATGCCGCCGAGGCCGAACGCGCTGGCCTGGTCAGCCGCGTGGTGCCGCTGGACAAGCTGATGGACGAGGCCCTGGGCGCAGCCCTGCAAATTGCCCAGTTCGGCCGCCTGGCAGTGATGGCCACCAAGGAATCGGTCAACCGGGCCTTCGAAGGCCCGCTCAGCGAAGGCCTGAACTTCGAGCGCCGCCTGTTTCACAGCCTGTTTTCCACCGAAGACCAAAAAGAGGGCATGGACGCCTTCGTCAACAAGCGCCCAGCCAACTTTAAACACCGTTGATCAAAATCGCTATAATCTGCGCCCTGCGGTGATATAGCTCAGTTGGTTAGAGCGCAGCATTCATAATGCTGATGTCGGTGGTTCAAGTCCACCTATCACCACCACATACAAGGGCCCGGAACACATCCGGGCCCTTTTTTATGTCCGCGGTCATAGCCAGCCGGAAGTAGGTCGCCAGGGCCAGGGGCGAGGGTCGGGCCCGGCGGTAGGCGTCCACATGGGCCCAAGCGGTCAGAGTCCTGACCCCGGTAGCGGGCTGCGTGTATAGTGCGGCGCTTCTCGCCAACAGTACCGCTTGCGATACTTGTGCCTTGAAGCGAGCGCAAAATCGCTGACCCCTTTCCCCCAGCCTCTGGACACACACCATGAACCGCTGCGAACCGAACCCCTCCCCCCGCCGAGCTGCCGTATGAGCAAGAAGGTCTATATCAAGACCTTCGGCTGCCAGATGAATGAGTACGACTCGGGCAAGATGTCCGACGTGCTCAATGCAGCCCAAGGCTACGAAGCCACCCAGGACCCCGAAGAGGCCGACCTGATTCTTTTCAACACCTGCTCAGTGCGCGAGAAGGCGCAAGAAAAGGTGTTTTCGGATTTAGGGCGCGTCAAGCACCTCAAGGCCAAAGGCGTGCTCATTGGCGTCGGCGGCTGCGTGGCCAGCCAGGAGGGGTCCGAGATCATCGCCAGGGCGCCCTATGTGGACGTGGTGTTCGGCCCGCAAACCCTGCACCGGCTGCCGCAGCTGCTCGATGCGCGGCGCGCGCAGGGCCGGCCGCAGGTGGACATCCGCTTTCCGGAGATCGAGAAATTCGACCATCTGCCGCCCGCGCGCAAGGACGGTCCTGCTGCTTTCGTCTCCATCATGGAAGGCTGCTCCAAGTTCTGCAGCTACTGCGTGGTGCCTTACACCCGAGGCGACGAGGTCTCGCGGCCACTCGATAGCGTGCTGATCGAGGTGGCCGAGCTGGCCGATCAGGGCGTGCGCGAAGTCACGCTGCTGGGCCAAAACGTCAATGCCTATCGCGGCGCCATGGGCGAGAGCGCCGAGATCGCCGACTTTGCCACGCTCATTGAATATGTGGCCGAGATTCCGGGCATTGAACGCATCCGCTACACCACCAGCCACCCCAATGAGTTCACCCAGCGGCTGATCGACGTTTATGCCAAGGTGCCCAAGCTGGTCAATCACCTGCACCTGCCGGTGCAGCACGGCAGCGACCGCATCCTGATGGCCATGAAGCGCGGCTACACCGCCTTGCAGTACAAGAGCACGGTGCGTAAGCTGCGTGCGATTCGGCCCGATCTGGCCATGAGCAGCGACTTCATCGTCGGCTTTCCGGGCGAGACTGACGAGGACTTCGACAAGCTGATGCGGCTGGTCGACGAGGTGGGCTACGACACCTCGTTTTCCTTCATCTTCAGCCCACGGCCGGGCACGCCGGCTGCCAATTTGCACGATGACACGCCGCACAGTGTCAAACAGGCGCGCCTGGCGCGGCTGCAGGCCACCCTGGACGAGCAGGTGCGCGCCATCAGCGCCAGCCGCGCCGGCACGGTGCAGCGCATCCTGGTCGAAGGCAGCTCGCGCAAGAACAAGCAGGAACTGATGGGCCGCACCGAATGCAACCGGGTGGTCAACTTTGAAGGTCATCCGCGCCTGATCGGCCAGATGATCGATGTGCAGGTCACCGAGGCCATGCAGCGGGCCCTGCGCGGGCGGGTGCTTGAGGCGGCGGCTGTCTAGCCTACAGAGCTAGAAGCGGGCTAAACCGATCGCTCAGAACTTGGGCATGCCCGGCATGCCCTTCATGCCGGCCATACCCTTCATGCCGCCCATGCGCTTGAGCATCTTCATCATGCCGCCGCCCTGCATTTTTTTCATCATGCCCTGCATCTGCTCGAACTCATTGAGCAGACGGTTGACGTCCTGGACCTGAACGCCGGCGCCCAGGGCGATGCGTTTTTTGCGGGTGGCCTTGATCAGCTCAGGCTTGGCGCGCTCTTTGGGCGTCATGCTGTGGATGATGCCTTGCTTGCGCGCGATGTCTTTTTCGACCTTGCCCAGGTCCATATCGGCGGCCTTGGCCGACAGCTGCGAGGGCAGCTTGTCCATCAGGCTCGACAGTCCGCCCATCTGTTTCATTTGCTGGATCTGGGCCAGAAAATCGTTGAGGTCAAAACCGGCGCCGCTCTTGACCTTGGCAGCTAGCTTTTGCGCCGCTTCCATGTCGACGCCGGCGCTGACCTGCTCGACCAGGGCCAGGATATCGCCCATGCCCAGAATGCGACCGGCATGGCGCTCAGCGTCGAACACCTCCAGGCCGTCGATCTTTTCGGAGACGCCGGCGAACTTGATCGGCGCGCCGGTGATCTGCCGCACCGACAGCGCTGCACCGCCGCGTGAATCGCCATCGAGCTTGGTCAGCACAATACCGGTCAGCGGCAGCGCCTCGCTGAAGGCCTTGGCGGTGTTGATCGCGTCCTGACCCTGCATGGCATCGACCACAAACAAGGTCTCGACCGGCTTGAGCTGGGCATGCAGTGCCTTGATCTCGTCCATCAGCGCTTGGTCGATGGCCAGACGGCCGGCGGTATCGACCAGCAGCACATCAAAATAGTGACTGCGGGCATACTCCAGCGCGGCCCGGGCGATGTCCACCGGCTTTTGATCGGCGCGGCTTTCAAACCACTGGGCGCCGGCCTGGGCGGTCACCATCTTGAGCTGTTCGATGGCGGCCGGACGGTAGACGTCTCCGGAGACCGTCAGCACCTTCTTCTTGCGCTTTTCAATCAAGTGCTTGGCCAGCTTGGCCGTCGTGGTGGTCTTGCCCGCACCTTGCAGGCCGGCCATGAGGATCACCGCTGGCGGCTGCACCGCCAAATTGATGTCGGCCACGCCCTCGCCCATGGTGGCGGCCAGCTCGCGGTTGACGATGCCCACCAGCGCCTGTCCCGGCGAGAGCGAACCCAACACCTCCTGGCCCAGGGCTTTTTCCTTGACCCGGGCGATGAAGTCACGCACCACGGGCAGCGCCACGTCGGCCTCGAGCAGGGCCATGCGCACCTCGCGCAGCATGTCCTGCACATTAGACTCGGTGATGCGCGCCTGGCCACGCAATTGCTTGACCAGACGGGTGAGTTTGTCGCTAAGGGCTGAGGCCATGGCTGGCGGCGCAAGGGCAAGCTCGGCGCCGAGGTGGGTGGAAGGCTAAACTGTGCACATGATTCTAGCCTTGAGCCCCGCCTGGGCTTATGTGATTGCAACCGCGGCCGCTCTGGCCTATTTGGTGCTGGCTATCGCGAGCAAGCGCCTGGGCAAGGGCCCCAGCCGGGCCATTTTTGTGTTCGCCTGGCTGTTGCACGCGCTGAGCCTGGCCGAGGGCCTGTTCGGGCAGCCCCCGCGCTTTGGCTTTGCGCCGGCCCTGTCGATGACGGTCTGGCTGGTGCTGGCGGTCATTGCGATTGAAAACGAGTTGCTGCCCCAGCTGGGCTCGGGCTCCCCTCTGTCAGGGGTGGGGACGGTGGCAGTGCTGCTGCCCCAACATTTCCCGGGCGTGAGCTACGAGACCATAGCCTCGGCCTGGCTGCCCCTGCACTGGGCTTTGGGCATCGCCTCCTACGGCCTGTTTACCGCGGCAGTGTTGCACGGCTGGCTGATGGCCCGCTCTGAAAAACGGCTGCGGGAGATGGCCGACCTCGACCGCGGCATGCCGCTGCTCACGCTCGAACGCCTGACCTTTCGCTTTGTGCAAGCGGGATTTGTGCTGCTGACCGCCAGCTTACTGGCTGGTTGGTACTTTGCCGAAACCGTCTATGCCGGCCGGATGCACGAGGCTCTGAACCACAAGACGGTGTTCTCGGTGCTGGCCTGGTTCATCTTTGCCGGCCTGCTGATCGGCCGCCGACTGCGGGGCTGGCGCGGCCGGCGGGCGGTGCGCGTGCTCTATTTAGGAGCGGGCCTGCTGCTGCTCGGTTATTTGGGCTCGCGCTTCGTACTGGAAGTCATCCTGCAAAGAGGCTGACGGCGCATGAAATACCTGTTGCTGATCGCGCTGGCCCTGCTCGCCCTGTGGTGGTGGCGCTCGCTCGCACGGCGTGGCACCCGAAGAAGCCAGGCGCCCAAGCAGCCGCCGGCTCCACCGCCGCCCCAGGACATGATTGCCTGCCGCCACTGCGGCGTGCATCTTCCTGGCGCTGATGCGATCGCAGGTGGCGAGGGCAGCTACTGCAGCGCAGCCCACCGGCAGGCGGCAGAGGGACAGTGAGCGGAAAACCCAACACCGGTGTGCAGACCGGGCTCTGGCATGAGGGCTGGTACCGCTATGCGCACCGACTGGACTCGCCCAACTTCGGTGCGCGACCCGCGGGGCTAGCGATAGACCTGATCGTCATTCACGCCATCAGCTTGCCGCCCGGCCAGTTTGGCCAGGGCCACGTACAGGAGCTGTTCACCAATCAGCTGGACTGGCAGGCCCACCCTTACTTTGAGTCCATCCGCGGCCTGCAGGTTTCGGCCCACTTCTTCATCGGCCGCGACGGCGCGCTCTGGCAATTCGTGGCCAGCCCCGATCGGGCTTGGCATGCCGGACAGTCGCACTACCTGGGCCGCGACAACTGCAACGACTACTCCATAGGCATAGAGCTCGAAGGCGTGGACGACGGGCCATTTGAAGCCGCACAGTATGAAACCCTGAGCAGCCTGTGCGCCGCGATCTTGCAGGCTCATCCCATCAAGCAGCTGGCCGGGCATGAACATGTGGCGCCCGGGCGCAAGCGGGACCCTGGCCCGGGCTTTGACTGGCCCCGCCTGCAAAAGGCGTTGGGCTTGCCTGATCGCTATTTCCCAAAAAATTCTCCTAGATAAAACCCGGACAGGCGAGCCGGCAAGGCGACTTTGGCCAAGCACCTTCCCAAGGTACGATACGCCTGCCTCATGCCACTGACCTGACCATGAAAGCCAAGCGTTATGCGGTCTGGCGGGCCGAATCACGCCGCGATCGGCATGAATCAAGGCTTGCGCTGCGTGAGTTCACATTTTTAAACGCTTGCGCCGGCAGTCTGGATCTGCGCGAGGCTCCGACCCCTTAATCCGCGTGTCGACCGACCCGTTCAACAGCCTGGCGCCCGACAAGGGCCTGGATTGCAAAAACACTACATATAGTGCTTGAATTCCCTCTGGGCCCTAGGTATAGTGCTTAGGCGCTGTACAAACACCCCCGGTCGATGTCCGCCCCACCCCCGATGTTTCAGATCGCTGCGATCCCGGCCTGTGCCCATGGGCGCGAGCTCGGCACACTTTTTTTGGATTCATTTTTTTACGTTCATCCTGTACGCAGGGTGCAAGATCAGCATCCCTGGATAGTCAGGCAGCCCAAGTCCCTTAGGGCACCCCACAAGAATTGAAAACAGTCAGAGGACACATGCAAATCGCCACCCAAGCTCCCCTCACCGGATCCAGCAACCCCGGCTTGAGCACGCCGATCGACAGCCCCCAGGCCTCGGTCTACGCCAGCTACCAGATCATTCGCCGCAACGGCGCCGTGGTGCCCTTCGAGCCCAACAAGATCGCCGTGGCCATGATGAAGGCCTTTCTGGCAGTGCATGGCACCCAGGGCGCCGCTTCGGCCAGCGTGCGCGAGACGGTCGACCAACTGACCCAGGCGGTGATCCGCGCACTGATGCGCTCGCGCCCGGGCGGCGGCACCTTTCATATAGAAGACGTGCAGGACCATGTCGAGCTTGGCCTGATGCGCGGCGGCCATCACGAAATCGCCCGTGCTTATGTGCTCTACCGTGAAAAGCGTACCCAGGAAAGGGCTCGCCAGGCCAGCCCGGCCGCTGTTGCTCAGCCCACCCTGTATGTCACCGACCGCGGCCAACGCGTCGCGCTCGACATTGAAGGCCTGCACCGCCTGATCCAAGAATCCTGCGCCGGCCTCGGCACCGACGTCAAGCCCGAGCCCATCGTTGCCGAGACCAAACGCAACCTGTACGACGGCGTTCCGATCGACGAGGTCTACAAGGCAGCCATCATGGCCGCGCGTACCCTCATCGAAAAAGACCCCGACTACACCTACGTCACCTCGCGCCTGCTGATGCACACCATCCGCCGCGAGATTCTGGGTGAAGAGGTCAAGCAAGAAGAGATGGCCAGCCGCTACCCGGATTACTTTCCGCAGTTCATCGCCAAGGGCGTGAAAAACGAGTTGCTCGACGAGCGGCTGCAGCAGTTCGACCTGGCCCGCCTGGGCGCCGCGCTCAAGCCCGAGCGCGACCTGCAGTTTGACTACCTGGGCCTGCAGACCCTGTATGACCGCTACTTCCTGCATGTGCGCAAGGCCCGCATCGAGCTGCCGCAGGCCTTTTTCATGCGGGTGGCCATGGGCCTGTCGCTCAATGAAATCGACCGCGAGGCGCGCGCCATTGAGTTCTACGAGTTGCTGTCGTCCTTCGACTTCATGTCGAGCACGCCCACCCTGTTCAACAGCGGAACGCTGCGCTCGCAGCTGTCGAGCTGCTACCTGACCACGGTGCCCGACGACCTGGACGGCATCTATGAGTCCATCAAGGAAAACGCGCTGCTGTCCAAGTTTGCTGGCGGCCTGGGCAACGACTGGACCCGGGTGCGCGCCCTGGGCTCGCACATCAAGGGCACCAACGGCGAATCGCAGGGCGTGGTGCCTTTCCTGAAGGTGGTCAACGACACTGCCGTGGCGGTCAACCAAGGCGGCAAGCGCAAGGGCGCGGTCTGTACTTATCTGGAAACCTGGCACCTGGACATTGAAGAGTTCCTGGAGCTGCGCAAGAACACCGGCGATGACCGCCGCCGTACCCACGATATGAACACGGCCAATTGGATCCCCGACCTGTTCATGCGCAGGGTCATGGAAAAAGGCCAGTGGACCCTGTTCTCGCCCTCCGACTGCCCGGACCTGCACGACCTCTATGGCGAGGCCTTTGAGAAAGCCTATGTGGCTTATGAGGCCAAGGCCGAGCGGGGCGAGATCAAGCCCAGCCGCAAAGTGGGAGCCACCGACCTGTGGCGCAAGATGCTGTCCATGCTGTTCGAGACCGGCCACCCCTGGGTGACCTTCAAGGACGCCTGCAATGTGCGCTCGCCCCAACAACACGTGGGCGTGGTGCATTCGTCCAATCTGTGTACCGAGATCACGCTCAACACCAGCGACACCGAAACCGCGGTCTGCAACCTGGGCTCGGTCAATCTGGTGCGTCACCTCAAGGACGGCCAGGTCGACCAGGACAAGCTCAAGAAGACCATCACCACCGCGATGCGCATGCTCGACAACGTGATCGACATCAACTACTACGCGGTCAAGAAGGCACGGGATTCCAATATGCGTCACCGTCCGGTGGGGCTGGGCATCATGGCCTTCCAGGACAGCCTGTATGAGTTGCGCATCCCCTATGGCAGCGAGCAGGCCGTCGCGTTCGCGGACCAGTCCATGGAAGCGGTTTGCTACCACGCCTACTGGGCCTCGACCGAACTGGCGCGCGAGCGTGGCAAATACTCGAGCTACAAGGGCTCCCTGTGGGACCGCGGCATCCTGCCGCCCGACACCCTGGACCTGCTGGCGCGCGAGCGCGGCGGCTATCTGGAAGTCGACCGCTCCAGCACCCTGGACTGGGACGCGCTGCGCAAGAAGATCGCCCAGGACGGCATGCGCAATTCCAACTGCGTGGCCATCGCCCCGACCGCGACGATCTCCAACATCATCGGGGTAGATGCCTGCATCGAGCCCAGCTTTGGCAATCTGTCGGTCAAGTCCAATCTCTCGGGCGAATTCACCGTGATCAACAGCTACCTGGTGCGTGACCTCAAGCGCCTGGGACTGTGGGACGATGTGATGGTGGTCGACCTCAAGCATTTCGACGGTTCGCTGCGCCCCATCGACCGGGTACCCCAAGAGATCAAGGCCCTGTACGCCACCGCCTTCGAGATCGAACCACAGTGGATCGTTGAGGCTGCGGCCCGCCGCCAGAAGTGGATCGATCAGGCGCAGTCGCTCAACATCTATATGTCCGGCGCTTCGGGCAAAAAACTCGACGACACCTACAAGCTGGCCTGGCTGCGCGGTTTGAAGACCACCTACTACCTGCGCACCATGGCGGCCACGCACGCCGAGAAGTCCACCGTGCAAGCCGGTCAGCTCAACGCGGTGTCCTCAGGCTCGCCCACGGCCGCTGCTGCCGCAGCGACCAGCGCAGCCAGTGCGATCGAGGCCGCTGCTGCTGCAGCGCGTGCACAGATGGACAGCACACCGGCCACCGACATCAAGTTCTGCGCGATTGATGACCCTGGCTGCGAAGCGTGTCAGTAAGGCAGCATCGGCGCGACTGCGCGCTGATGCCGCTGATGTGCGGCATCCCAGGCCGCAGTAAGCCGACTTGTCGCGATGCAATTGAGCAACAGGTTTTTGGTGCCGAGCAAAAGATTTAGTTTTCTTTATTCGCGTACCTTTCTACAATCGGAAGAATTGGATTTTTGTATGTTGTCCTGGGACGAAGAAGTCAAACCCTCTGTGCAAAACGTCGGCGCCATTCCTCATGGCCGCCCGGTTGAGCTTCCCCCCGAGTTGCCCGCAACGCGCGTGCTTCACGACGGTGCCATCGCCCCGGCGGTCATGCCCTCTGCAGCGCCCATCACTGCCCCCGTCAAAGCAGAAAGCGGTCGCCGCATCCGTGTGGCTGACAAGCGCATCATCAACGGCCAGACCGACGTCAACCAACTGGTGCCCTTTAAGTACAAGTGGGCCTGGGAGAAGTACCTGGCCACCTGCGCCAACCACTGGATGCCGCAGGAAGTGAACATGACGCGCGACATCGCGCTCTGGAAAGACCCTAATGGGCTGACCGAAGACGAGCGCCGCATCGTCATGCGCAACCTCGGCTTCTTCGTCACCGCCGACTCGCTGGCCGCCAACAACATCGTGCTGGGCACTTACCGGCACATCACCGCGCCCGAGTGCCGCCAGTTCCTGCTGCGTCAGGCCTTTGAAGAGGCGATTCACACCCACGCCTATCAGTACATCGTTGAGTCGCTGGGTCTCGATGAAGGCGAGATTTTCAATGCCTACAACGAGGTGCAGTCCATCCGCGACAAGGACCAGTTCCTGATCCCCTTCATCGAGGCGATCATGGATCCAAACTTCCACACCGGCACCACCGAGACCGACCAGACCCTGCTCAAGTCGCTGATCGTGTTCGCCTGCCTGATGGAAGGACTTTTCTTCTACGTCGGCTTCACCCAGATCCTGGCGCTGGGCCGGCAGAACAAGATGACCGGTGCTGCCGAGCAATACCAGTACATCCTGCGTGACGAGTCCATGCACTGCAACTTCGGCATCGACCTGATCAACCAACTCAAGCTCGAAAACCCACATCTGTGGACGGCCGAGTTCAAGGAAGAGATCAAGGCTTTGTTCATGAAGGCCGTCGAACTCGAATACCGATACGCTGAAGACACCATGCCGCGCGGCGTCTTGGGCCTCAACGCCTCCATGTTCAAAGGCTATCTGCGCTACATCGCCAACCGGCGCGCTACCCAGATCGGCCTGGAAGCGCTTTTCCCCCATGAGGAAAACCCCTTCCCCTGGATGAGCGAGATGATCGACCTCAAGAAGGAACGTAACTTCTTTGAGACCCGTGTGATTGAATACCAGTCGGGTGGCGCTCTGTCCTGGGATTGACAGGCTACCTTGAACCCCACCATCCATCAAGGACAATGCATCCGACTGACACGCCAAGCCCATCGCTTCTTGCCCAAGAAGCACAGCTTGGCCTTACCGTGTTCGCGGCGCTGGGCCAGCTTCGGCAGCCCAACCCCGTGGATCGCTTCACGGTTTCCTTCCGTGAAGTGCTCTTTGCAATGTGATCAAGGAGAAAACTATGGCAACTGCAAAAAAACCCGCAGCTAAAAAAGCTGCTGCACCGAAGAAGGTCGCTGCTAAGAAGCCGGCCGCTAAGAAGCCCGCAGCCAAGAAGGCCCCGGCCAAAAAAGCTGCTGTGAAGAAGGCCCCGGCCAAAAAGGCTCCTGCCAAGAAAGCTGCAGCCAAGAAGCCCGCAGTCAAAAAAGCAGTAGCGAAAAAGGCTCCCGCCAAGAAAGCCGCTGCTAAGCCTGCTGCGAAAAAGGCCGCTGCCAAGAAAGTAGCGAAAAAGCCTGCTGCGAAAAAGCCTGCTGCGAAGAAGGCCGCTGCGAAAAAGGCTGCCAAAAAGCCTGCCGCCAAAGCACCCGCTGCCCCGGCTGCCCCTGCGGCTCAGACCACTCTGAACCCGCAAGCCGCTTGGCCGTTTCCCACGGCCGGCAAGCCCTGAGCAGTAAGGTAATTCTGCCCATGAGCCCAACATCGCAAGATGTTGGGCTTTTTTAATGGATGGCTGTGAGGCCGCGCCCCGAGCATCCCTGCCTCAGATATGCCGAGCACGGGGAACTCACTGTTCAGGTGCTGGTGGTTCCCGGCTCGAGCCGGACAAAGATTGAAGGCCTGCACGGCCAAGGAGATCAGCAGGCAATGCGCATACGCCTGCAAGCGCCGCCGGTAAACGGCCAGGCCAATGCAGCACTGCTGCGCGCGCAGGCCGAGATCCTCGGCCTGCATGCGCGTGACCTGCACATCCAACGCGGCCATGGCAGCCGGCTCAAGCAGGTGCACTCCCTGCAGCGGCTGTTGCCCGCATCGACTGGAGCCCGCTACAGCGGGCCCTGCAGCCGACTCAGGCTGGGCGCAGATGCTCCAGGGTGTAGTTCTGGCAGCCTGGTGTGGCGATCTTGTGGGCGCCGACCCGGTTACCGAGCTCACAGCAGCGCACCAGCGACCAGCCGCGCTCCAGGCCGTAGAGCAAAGCGCCGCGAAACGCGTCACCGCAACCGGTCGGATCCACCAGCTGCTGGGCCTGTACCGGATCGACCAGCGTCTTGTCCCCATCAACCCAGACCTCACAGCCCTGGGCCCCAAGGGTGACCACCAGGCCTTCGACCTGCTTGGAGACCTGGGCCATGTCCAGGCCCATGCGCTCGCTGAGCAAACGGGCCTCGTAATCGTTGACGGTGACCCAGGTGGCCATCTTGACGAACTGCGCCAGCTCATCGCCGTTGAACATCGGCAGGCCCTGGCCCGGATCGAAGACAAAGGGAATGCCTGCTGCGTGCAGTTGCTGGGCATGCTCGAGCATGGCGTCACGCCCGTCAGGCGAGATGATGGCCAGCTTGATGTCGGGCCTGGCCTGCACCGGCGTCTGATGGGCCCAGCTCATGGCTCCGGGGTGAAAGGCGGTGATCTGGTTGTTATCCTGATCGGTCATGATCATGGCCTGCGCGGTGTAGCTGTCGCCCAGTTCGCGGATGAACTCGGTGCTGATCCCCATTTGCTGGAGCCGCTGGGCATAGCCTGCGCCGTCGCTGCCCACGGTGGCCATGGGCAGCGGCACACCGCCGAGCTGATGCAGGCTATAGGCGATGTTGCCGGCGCAGCCGCCGAACTCGCGGCGCAGTTGCGGCACCAGAAACGACACGTTGAGGATGTGCAGTTGCTCGGGCAGGATCTGCTGCGCAAAGCGCCCCGGGAAACTCATGATGGTGTCGAAGGCAAGCGATCCGCAAATCAGTGCAGGCATGGTCAAAACCGAGGTGAAGTCAAACGAAACGCCCCGAGGCGGGGCGCAGAAAGAAACAGGTCAAGCCTGCTATTGGAGAAGATTGTAGGCTGGGCTCTTCAGAACTCAGCGCTCATCAGCACCCAGCCGTCTTCGCACTGAGCCACTCGCAAATCGCAATACGGCGCATAGGCGGCCTGCAGCTCTTCGGCCTGCCGCTCCAGGATACCGGCCAGCACCAGGCGGCCGCCAGGCGCAACATGCGCGCACAGCAGCGGCGCCAGCACCTTGAGCGGGGTGGCCAAAATATTGGCCAGGACCGTGTCGTAGCGACCCTGAGCCAGGGAGGGCAGACCGGCGCTGAGCGTCACCGCATTGGCTAAGGCGTTGTCGCGTGTGGCCTGCACCGCCGCTTCGTCGATGTCCACCGCGTCAATCGCACCTGCACCGAACTTGGCCGCGCCGATGGCCAAAATGCCCGAGCCACAGCCGTAGTCCAACACCCGGCCCAGCTTGGGCACTTGGGCGCCCTGCTCAGGCAGGCCGCCGGCGATCCAGCTCAGACACATGCGGGTGGTCGGATGGGTGCCGGTGCCAAAGGCCAAACCGGGGTCGAGCCGGATGATCTGCTGCGCCTGCGCGGGCGGTTCGTGCCAGGTGGGCACGATCCAGAAATGCTCGGTGATCGCCACCGGTGAAAACTGCGACTGGGTGAGCCTGACCCAGTCCTGCTCGGGCACCGGCGCCTGCGAGACGCAGGCGCAGCCCTCGAAAAAATCCTGCAGGGCCAAGAGCTGCGCCGCCTCGGACGCCTGCGCCGCTTGCTCAAACAAGGCCACCACCCGCGAGCGCTGCCAGCCTGGCTGGGGCGGCGGCATGCCCGGCTCGCCGAACAGCGCCTGCTCGGCCTGGGTATGGGCGTCAGCGTCTTCGACCGAAACGCTCAATGCTTCGAGCGCTTGCAGCGCGTCGCTGATCAGCTCGACCTTGTCGGCCGGTGCCAGCAAAACCAGTTCGGTCAGGCTCATGAAGAGGTTAGCGATCGCGTTTGGACAGCCACTCTTCCAAGTAGTGGATATTGGTACCACCGCCCATGAATTTGGCATCGACCATCAGCTCGCGGTGCAAAGCAATATTGGTGGTGATGCCCTCGACCGCCGTCTCGCTCAGGGCCGAGCTCATGCGGGCCAGCGCCTGCTCCCGGGTATCCCCATGAACAATGATCTTGCCGATCATCGAGTCATAGTTGGGTGGCACGAAGTAGTTGGCATAAATATGCGAATCGACCCGCACGCCCGGCCCGCCCGGTGCATGCCAGGCGGTGATTCGGCCCGGCGAGGGGGTGAACTTGTAGGGATCTTCGGCGTTGATGCGGCACTCGATCGCATGGCCCTTGATCTCGATCTGACGCTGGGTGAAGGGCAGCTTCTCGCCGGCGGCCACCAAAATCTGGGTCTTGACGATGTCCACGCCGGTGACCAGCTCGGTCACCGGATGCTCAACCTGCACCCGGGTGTTCATCTCAATAAAGTAGAACTCGCCGTTTTCATACAAAAATTCAAAGGTACCGGCGCCGCGATAGCCTATTTTCTTGCAGGCGGCCACACAGCGCTCACCGATTTTCTCGATCAGCTTGCGTGGGATGCCCGGCGCTGGCGCTTCCTCTATGACTTTCTGATGGCGCCGCTGCATGGAACAGTCGCGTTCGCCCAGCCAAACCGCGTTCTTGTACTGATCGGCCAGCACCTGAATTTCCACATGCCGGGGGTTCTGCAGGAACTTCTCCATGTAGACCTCCGGATTGCCGAAAGCAGCGCCGGCCTCGGCCTTGGTGGTCTGCACCGCATGGATGAGCGCCGCCTCGGTGTGCACCACCCGCATGCCCCGCCCGCCGCCGCCGCCGGCGGCCTTGATGATGACCGGGTAGCCGACCGCCTTGGCGGTGCGCTTGATGATCACCGGGTCGTCCGGCAGGGCTCCTTCAGAACCGGGCACACAAGGCACGCCGGCCTTGATCATGGCCTGCTTGGCCGAGACCTTGTCACCCATGATGCGGATCGACTCAGGTGTCGGCCCGATGAACTGAAAACCACTTTTCTCAACCCGCTCGGCGAAGTCGGCGTTCTCGCTGAGAAAACCGTAGCCCGGGTGTATCGCTTCGGCATCGGTCACTTCGGCGGCCGAGATGATGGCCGGCATGTTCAGATAGCTTTGCGCCGATGCCGCTGGTCCTATGCACACCGCCTCGTCGGCGAGCTTGACGTATTTGGCGTCGCGGTCGGCTTCAGAATAAACCATCACCGCCTGCACGCCCATCTCACGGCAGGCACGCTGTATGCGCAGCGCAATTTCGCCCCGGTTGGCGATCAAAATCTTCTTGAACATGGTCGTCCTCGGCTCAGTCGCCCTGCGGGGCGGGCCATACAGTGGCTCTAGCGCAACTCACTCGATCACCAGCAGGGTCTGGCCGTATTCCACCGCTTGGCCGTTCTCGCACAGGATCCGGGTGACGGTGCCCGACTTGTCGGCCTCAATTTCATTGAGGATCTTCATCGCCTCAATGATGCAGATGGTCTGGCCTTCCTTAACCACCGAGCCGACCTCGACAAAAGGCTTGGCGCCCGGACTGGCCGAGCGGTAGAAGGTACCGACCATGGGCGACTTGACCGCGTGACCGGCGGCCTCAGCAGCCGCTTCAGCCGCCGCTGCCGAACTCGCTGCCGCCTCTGCGGCGCTCACCGCAGGCCGCTCAGCCACCGGGGCAGCTGCCGTGGCTACGGGCGCCATAACGGCCGGCGCCATCATGGGCGCACCGCTGCCTTTGACGATACGGACCTTGCCTTCGGCTTCGGTGATTTCAAGTTCGGAGACGTTGGACTCCGATACCAGGTCAATCAGTGTTTTTAGCTTGCGCAAATCCATTTTTTCCTCCGCAAAGGCTGATGCATTTTGACCTTCCAGGGCCTCTCCCGGCCCTAAAGGGACCCGCCCCCCTGCACCGGCTCGCAAGCCACCTGCCCACCCGGCCAGGAATGGCTGACCCAAGATTGTCAGCCATGCCAGCGACGCTGGCGGCACTGCCGAGCCGAAAAGCCGTTAATTGATAAATATTTGCAGTCAACCGGCCGCATTGTGCCACTTACCGAGGCAGAGGCAGCGGACACAGGGGGGTTGATCGCGTTCAGCGAGGACTAAAACCTAACCCACCTGAACACACCGCGCTCAAAAACAAGGCTGGCGATCCCAGCCATCGGAGCCCGGCTTATTTTGCAGTTAAATACATTTAGCATGCCGTTAGGAGAACTTGCTTAAAGATTCAAGCCTGGGAAGCCCAGGCACTCAAATCAGCTGGCGAAAGTTGGCCCAACTTGCGGGCTCTGACCTCGCCCTGGGCAGAAAACACCACTGAAAACGGCAAGCCGCCATTGGCATTGCCCAGACGCTTGCTCATCTCCGAGCCTTGGAGCCCGCCGAGGGCCACCGCAAAGGACAGGGGCGAGCGCTGCAGCCACTGCCGTACCGCGCTGGGTTGATCAATCGCAATGGCCAGCACCTGCCAGCCGCGTGCTTTGTTCTGCTGGTAAAACTGCTCAATCAGCGGCAATTCCTCGATACAGGGCGGACACCAGGTTGCCCAGAAATTGACCAACAAAGGCTTGCCCCGCAAACTGGCCAGCGCCAGCGGCGTGCCCGAGGGGGTATCGAGTTGCGCGCCCCAAAAGACTGGATCGCCGCCCAAAACTGCGGCAGGACGGCGGCCCCACCAAGCCAGGCCCAGCCCGGCCGCAGCGGCGGCGCCAGCCACCGCGCCATAAACAAGTTTGCGCCGATTCATGGGGCCGGGCCCTCCAGCAGTTTTTGCACCGCAGCCAGATCGCCCCGCGGCGTGCGACCCTGCGCGTCCGGCCTGAGCGCGCCGCGCAAATCGTCCAGGTCATAGATCATCAAATGCACCCCCACACTTTCTTGCAGCGGCTTGCACATGCTGTGTACGCTGAGCACGTCCACGCTCTGCCCGTGAAAGCCGGGCAGACTGCGCACCTCGTAGTCAACCTGGCGGTCGATCAGCGCCAGCTCGGCTGACTTGGGGTCATCGCAAAACAGCTGCAGGTAGATATCGGACAGCCGGGTGGCTGTGCCGTGCCAAACCGCACCGGCCAGGTGTGGGCGAAAGGCTGCCAGCCGCTGCATCCAGACCAGAGCCAGTTCACGCAAGGCCTGCAACTCGGCCGGCTGGGTGTCGGCGCAAAACAGGGCAATATGCTCGCGCACCGCCGCCTCGATCAGGTCGTTGCCCGGCAATTCGGTGCGTGGCGGCAGGCCCATTTGCTTGACCGCCCGGCGCTTAGCCGGCCCGTATTCCAGCCCTTCTTCCACCACCAAGGTGGCGGCCACCTGGGCCAGGCGCTCCTTGAGGCTGCCAACTTGCTCCATCTCAGTCATAGGCCGATTGTGCCCGCTTGCCCCCCGGCCCCAGCGCGCCAGGGGCCAAGCGGCGGGACCCACCCCACAAAGCGGCCTCCTACAATTTGCTCATGCATATTCATATCCTGGGCATCTGCGGCACCTTCATGGGAGGGGTCGCCGCCCTGGCCCGCGAAGCCGGCCATCGCGTCACCGGCTGCGACGCCGCCGTCTACCCGCCTATGAGCGATCAGCTGCGCGCCCTGGGCATAGAGCTGATCGAAGGCTATGAGGCGGCGCAGCTGGACCAGCCGGGCTTTGCGCCCGATGTGTTTGTGATCGGCAATGTGATTTCGCGGGCGCAAAACCCCGACGGCACAGCCCGCTACCCCCTGATGGAAGCAATTTTGGAGCGCGGCCTGCCCTATACCAGCGGGCCGCAATGGCTGGCCGAGCAGGTGCTGCAAGGACGCCATGTCTTGGCGGTGGCCGGCACCCACGGCAAAACCACCACCACCTCGATGCTGGCCTGGATTTTGGAGCAGGCCGACCTGCAGCCGGGCTTTCTGGTCGGCGGCGTGCCGCTGAACTTCGGCGTCTCGGCCAAGCTGGGCAAGGGGCGCTGCTTTGTGATCGAGGCCGACGAGTACGACACCGCGTTTTTTGACAAGCGCAGCAAATTTGTCCATTACCGGCCGCGCACCGCGGTCCTCAACAACCTGGAGTTCGACCACGCCGACATCTTCCCGGATCTGGCCGCCATCGAACGTCAATTCCATCACCTGGTGCGCACCGTGCCCGGCTCGGGCCGGCTGGTGATCAATGGGCTGGAAGACAGCCTTGAGCGGGTGCTGGCCATGGGCTGCTGGAGCCAGGTCTGCCGCTTTGGGGCGCCGAGCAACGATTTCAGCGCGCGCGGCGAGCCGTCCGACTTCGAGGTGCTCAAAGCCGGTCAGCCGGTAGCGCGGCTGTGCTGGGCATTGGGCGGCGTTCACAACCAACGCAATGCGCTGGCCGCCATGGCCGCGGCAGAGCATGTCGGCGTGTCGGTAGCCGATGCGGCTCAGGCCCTGGCCAGCTTTGAAAACGTCAAGCGCCGCATGGAGGTGCGCGGCCAAGTGCGCGGTATCACCGTTTACGACGATTTTGCCCACCACCCTACCGCCATTCGCACCACCATAGACGGACTGCGCAGGCAGGTGGGCGCGGCCCGCATCCTGGCAGTGTTCGAGCCGCGCAGCAACACCATGAAGCTCGGCGCGATGAAGTCGCAACTGCCCTGGAGCCTGGAGCAGGCCGATCTGGCGTTTTGCCACAGCGGCGGTCTGGACTGGGATGCCGTACAGGCGCTCGAACCCATGGGCGAGCGCGCGCAGGTGGCCGCCAGCATCGACGGCTTGATCGCGCAGGTGCTGCGCTCAGCCCAAGCGGGCGATCACATCCTGTGCATGAGCAACGGCGGCTTCGGCGGCATCCACCAGCGCCTGTTGCAGGCGCTGGCGTCGAGCTAAGGCAGGCCCACAGCTCAGCCGCGGGCGCGGCGCGCCAGGACAGCCTCGGACAACTGGGCGAGTACGCCCTCGGAGTCGTCCCAGCCCAGGCAGGCATCGGTGATGCTTTGGCCGTAGGCCAGCGCTTCGACCTTGTCCTTGCCGGGGGTGAATTTTTGCGCGCCCTCGACCAAATGGCTCTCGACCATGACGCCAAAGACCTGGCGTGATCCACCGGCAATCTGCGCGGCAATGTCCTGGGCCACATCGATCTGCTTGCGGTGCTGCTTACTGCTGTTGGCGTGGCTGCAGTCCACCATCAAGGTCGGCGGCAGGCCGGCCTTGCTCAGGTCATCGCAAGCGGCCTGCACACTGGCTGCGTCGTAATTGGGCGCCTTGCCACCACGCAGGATCACATGACAGTCCTGATTGCCCTGGGTCTGCACAATCGCCACCTGGCCGTTCTTGTGCACCGACAAGAAATGATGACCGCGCGCAGCCGCCTGGATGGCGTCGGTGGCGATGCGGATATTGCCATCGGTGCCATTTTTAAAGCCGATCGGCGCCGAAATACCTGAGGCCAATTCGCGGTGGACCTGACTTTCTGTGGTGCGCGCACCGATGGCGCCCCAGGAGATCAGGTCGCCGATGTACTGCGGCGAGATCACGTCCAAGAATTCGCTGCCGGCGGGCAAGCCCAGGCGATTGATGTCGATCAGCAGCTGGCGGGCCATGCGCAAACCCTCATCGATGCGAAAGCTCTCATCGAGGTAGGGGTCGTTGATCAGGCCCTTCCAGCCCACGGTGGTGCGCGGCTTTTCAAAATAGACCCGCATCACGATTTCCAGGCTATCGGCGTAGCGCTCGCGCAGCTCAACCAGTCGGCGGCCATAGGCCACCGCTGCGGCCGGGTCGTGGATGGAGCATGGCCCGATGATGACCAGCAGACGGTCATCCCGTCCCGCCATGATCTGCCCGATGGTTTGGCGGGTGCGGCTGATCAAGCCCTCCACCGGCGTGCCGCTGATGGGGAAGAACCGGATCAGGTGCTCGGGTGGGGGCAGCACGGTGATGTCCTTGATGCGTTGGTCGTCGGTCTGACTGGTCTTGTCGATCGGACGGCCATACCAGGGCTCGCTGGCGTTGGGGCTGGATGCATTCATGGCGAACTCCTCGTGCTGGATACAGAAATAAAAAAACCGCCGGGGCTGCCGGCGGTTTTGGTGAGGGTCTGCTGCGCTTTGTTTGTCTGCTTAAGCGAGAGCCTCTCGACCGCCGGTGGCGTGAGAACTCCAAAAATAAGCAAAGTAAAACGATGCGTGAGACATGGGTCTGGACTGTAGCACAGCCGGCGCGCACCCTGCGCCCGGGCTGGCGGCAACAAACTTCAGGCGGTGCCGCCCACCGTGAGGCCGTCAATGCGCAAGGTCGGCTGGCCGACCCCGACCGGCACGCTCTGGCCTTCCTTGCCGCAGGTGCCGACACCCGAGTCGAGCCGCATGTCGTTGCCGATCATGCTGACCCGGGTCAGCGCGTCCGGGCCGTTGCCCACCAGGGTCGCGCCCTTGACCGGGTACTGGATCTTGCCGTTTTCGACCCAGTAGGCCTGGCTGGCCGAGAAGACGAACTTGCCCGAGGTGATGTCCACCTGGCCGCCACCGAAGTTGGTGGCGTACAAGCCCTTCTTGATGCTGGCCACGATCTCCTCAGGCGCCTTGTCACCACCCAGCATGTACGTATTGGTCATGCGTGGCATAGGCAGATGGGCATAGCTCTCGCGCCGGCCATTGCCGGTCGCCTTGACCTTCATCAAGCGGGCGTTGAGCGAGTCCTGGATGTAGCCTTGCAAAATGCCGTCTTCAATCAGCACATTGCGCTGACTGACATGGCCTTCGTCGTCGATGTTCAGCGAGCCGCGGCGGTCGGCGATGGTGCCATCGTCGAGCACCGTGACGCCCTTGGCCGCCACCCGCTGGCCGATGCGGCCTGCAAATGCGCTCGAGCCCTTGCGGTTGAAGTCGCCCTCCAGGCCATGACCGACCGCCTCGTGCAGCAAAACGCCGGGCCAACCTGGCCCGAGCACCACCGTCATCTCGCCGGCCGGCGCCGCCCTGGCCTTGAGGTTGGACAGCGCGCCTTGCACCGCCTCATCCACATATTCGCTCACCAGCTCGTCGTCGAAATAGGCCAGACCAAAGCGCCCGCCGCCGCCGGCCGAGCCCATCTCGCGGCGGCCCTTGTGTTCGGCAATCACGGTCAGGCTCAGCCGCACCAAGGGGCGCACGTCGGCCGCCAGCGTGCCATCGGCACGGGCCACCAACACCACGTCGTACTCCATCGCCAAGCCTGCCATCACCTGGACGATGCGCTTGTCTTTGGCCTTGGCCAGTCGCTCAACCTTCTCCAGCAAAGCCACCTTGCTGGTGCTGTCCATGGTGGTGATGGGGTCCAGCCCGGCATACAGCGAGCGGCTGGGCGCGACCTTGATGCGCGGCGCGCCCGTCTTCACCCGACGATGGCCACCCGCGCTGGCGATGCTGCGCACGGTGCGGGCTGCATCGAGCAGGCTGGCCTCGGAGATGTCGTCGGAGTAGGCAAAAGCGGTTTTCTCACCACTGACGGCGCGCACACCCACCCCCTGGTCGATGCTGAAGGAGCCGGTCTTGACGATGCCCTCCTCCAGGCTCCAGCCCTCGCTGCGGGTGTACTGAAAGTAAAGGTCGGCGTCGTCGGCACCGCGCGCGCTGATTTCAGCCAAGGCCTTACCGAGCTGGGCCCGGCCCAGCCCGAAAGGCTCCAGCAATAAGCGCTCGGCAATGCGCAGGCGCTCGCGGGTGCTGGTAGAACTGGGCAGGTCGCTGGCCGCAGGGGCGCGCCCTGAGGCGGCAGATGAGTTAAGACTGTTCATGGGACCATTGTAGGAAGGGCTAAAGCACCGGCTCCTGCCAAGGTTGATTTGGCTCGGCAGTGCCAGGCCGATCTCAGGTCTGCACCAGGCGCTTGGCCCGCGCGATCGACAGCAGCATGCCCAAGGCCAGACCCAGGGTGACCATGGCGGTGCCGCCGTAGCTGATGAAGGGCAAAGGCACGCCCACCACCGGCAAGATGCCACTGACCATGCCCATGTTCACAAAAGCGTAGGTAAAGAAAATCATGGTGATCGCACCGGCGAGCAGGCGCGAGAACACCGTCGAAGCCTCCAGCGCAATCGCCAGGCCGCGCAGAATCAGGAAAGCAAAGGCCACGATCAGCGCCAGCGTGCCCAGCAGGCCAAACTCCTCGGCATAGGCGGCAAAAATGAAGTCAGTGGTGCGCTCCGGGATGAACTCCAGGTGGGTCTGTGTGCCCGCCATGAAACCCTTGCCGAAAAACCCGCCAGAGCCGATCGCGATCATGCCCTGAATGATGTGAAAGCCCTTGCCCAGCGGGTCGCGGGTGGGATCGAGCAAGGTGCAAATGCGCTGCTGCTGATAGGCCCGCAGCAAGGGCCAATCGTTGCCCGGGGCGCACAGCTGCGGCTCAAACACCACCAGCAAGACCATGCCCACCAGCGCCAGCACCAGCGGCGGCACCACCAGGCGCCAACTCAGACCGGCAAAGAAGATGACCGACAGGCCAGCGGCCATCACCAGCAAAGCAGTGCCCAAGTCGGGCTGCCTCATGATCAGCACAGCCGGCAGGGCCAGCAACAAGGCGGCAGCGGCAAAGTCCAGCGGCCGCAACTGTCCCTCGCGCTTGTGAAACCACCAGGCCAGCATCAGCGGCACCGCAATCTTGAGGATTTCGCTGGGCTGAATCACCACCCCCACATTGATCCAGCGGGTCGCGCCCTTCTTGGTGATGCCAAACAAGGCCACCGCCACCAACAGGACCACACCCAGAGCGTAAAGCGGCAAAGCCAGACTCATTAAACGCTGCGGCGGCACCTGCGCCACCGTCAGCATGATGATGCCCGCCAAAATCATGTTGCGGCCATGGTCCACAAAGCGCGTTCCGTGGTCATAGCCCGAGGAATACATGATGACCATGCCCGCCAGGGCCAACACCATGGTGGCGGCCATCAAGGTCGGATCGAGCCCATTCCAAAGCGGCGAGACGCGCCGCCAGAGTGAGGGTTTTTCGAGGACGGAGGACATGCTGGGATTATCTCTGCGCGCTTGCAAGGCCCGCATTCGGACGCCCCCCGCGACTTTCAGGCCACCGCAAACTGCTTTTCACAAGGAATTTACGGCACAGACGTTTCTTTGCATTGCAATTAAAAACAAAAACCTTTGCTATGTAAAGATATGGAGGCTCCAGCCCTCTAGAAAATCTCCTTGTCGCTGCTGAACGCTTCATCCAAGCCACCCTCCGGCCTAAGCCCTGTCGCCGACGATGCTGCGGGCTTGGCGAACCTGCTGATGCGGGTGCTCGACGAGGTGGATTACGCCCTGATGCTCTTCAAAGGCGATCAAACCCTGAGCTGCAGCAATCATATGGCGCGAGTAATGCTTGGTCGCGGCGACCGCCTCTTCCTGCACCAGGGCCGGCTCAAGACACGGGTAGCTGCACGGCAATCAGAACTGGAGGCGGGCTTCATCAGAGCCGGCCAGGGCATACGCTGCATGCTTCAGATTCACGCACTCAACGACGAGGACCCTGCACAGGCCGTGGCGCTGGTTCCCATGGGCCACCCCGCCCAATGGACGGACCAGGGCGTACCGGTTTTACTGATTGCCTGCCGCCCCAGCTTGTGCGCCCCTTTGAGCCTGCGTTTTTTTGCACAGACCCACGGGCTGACACGCACAGAAGAAGCGGTTCTGGCCGATCTGGTGCAGGGGCAGGACATCGAAGACATTGCCCGCCACCGGAATATGGCCATGGCCACCGCACGCAGCCACGTCAAACAATTGCGCCTGAAGACCCGCAGCAGCAGCATGCGCGAGATGCTGGGCAAGCTGGCGGTTTTACCGCCGGTGGTCAGTGCGGTCCGCGCGCTGGGACCGTGATGGCCGCAAACCCAAAGAGGCTTAGGCGCGCTGGCGGCTGCGCCAGCCCAGTTGGGCCAGCCCATGCCCCAAGCGCCTATCCCAGGGGCTGCTCGGCGGCAGAGGAGGCGGCCCGTTGAGCAGCAGCCTGGCCAATTGGGGGGCCGCCATGCTGGTGCCCACCAACCGCACCACCGAACCCGACCTGGCGCCCGCGCCCAGCAGCCCTTTGAGCAGCGGTGTTTCGTCGGTGGGCAAGGCCCAGTCCGGGCGGCGGGTGCCGCCGCCGGCGCTGGGGCCCTCGCTGGAATAGGCGGCCGCCTCGCCCGTGCTCAGGACCGCGCCGGCAGCAGCGTATACCTGTGCATGGGCAGCAGTGGCCAGGCCGCTGAGGGTGCCCTCGCGGGCGACCCATGAGCCCAAGCGGGGTGGCCCAGGGCGGCGGGCAAAGCCTTGTTGGCCATAGCTGGGGTCGTCAAGATAGCTGTCGGGTCCGCGGTAAGCCCCCCCTAGGTTGGCGGTCTGCCGAGCCACATAGGCGTGGACGCGCCCAGCCGCCCCGGCGATGCCTTTGACCGATACCTGCCAGCGTCCATGCGGCGCAGCTTGCGCCGTATCGCCGGTCGGGTTGAGCGCCAGCAATGCCATCGGACGCATCCCGTTTGCAGCACTGAGGTGAGGCACGATCACCAGGTGCGCGTGGGGCTGCGATACCAGACCTGCGCCCGCCAGCTCAAGCAATCGGCCGTCCGGTGCTTGCACAGTCGCCTGGGCTTGACTCAAGTCCGTTGCCTGCGGCCACCACAGCTCCAGAAAAGACGGCGCGGGCCCCGCAGGCGGCACCACCCAGGTGAGCGATTGACAGCCCTTGTCCGCGTCAAACTGGGCGTGCGCCCGACTTTCCCGGCTGTTGCCAGCCGCCACCACAATGCTCAGGTCCAGAAGCTGCTGCTTGGCCAGTACGATGCGCTGGCCCAGAGCGCGCTCAAGCAAGCTGCTGCCATCGTGAGGCCCCGTCTGCGGCCCCCAACTGATATTGACCACCAGGCGCTTGGCTCGAATGTAAATGGCCTGGTCCACCATGTAATCCAGCCCATCCAACACATAGCGACCCAGCCAGCGGCCCGTGGGGTCGTACACCGCCGCGTCAGGCAGGTTCACCAGCATGAGCGGGCAGCCGCTGGCAATGTCGGCGTCGAAACCAAAGCCCGTATAGGGTGGCTGTCCGGCCATCCAACTGAGCACATGGGCGCCGTGGGAGATGCGTGGCATCGGGGCTGCCGAAGCACCCTCCATGTCCCAGTGAAAGACCTGACGAATGGGCTTTTTGAGGGACCCCTTCCAGCCCTTAAGCCACTGCACACCGATGCCCGAATCGATCAAGCCCAATACCACCCGGCCTGGGTCAGCGAACGCTTGCAGCTGCTTGAGCAAGGCAGGGCGCGAAACGGTCAGGGCCTGCGCCAGCTCCATCCAGGACCAAGCTGGTAATGCGCTTGCTCCGGTGGTGAGCAGCGCTCGGGGGCTGGCCCAGGGCGCAATCAGACCGTAGCCATCGTCAACCAGAAGGTCCACCCGATCAGACCGAGCAGCATCACGATAGAGCCACCTGAAACCACTGGCTACAGCCCACTCCAGATAGGCATCTGCCCGGCCCTCAAAGCGCAAGCCGGCCATGATCAGTTCGCCTTTGGCGCTGGGCCAGTGCAAGGCTCCAGCGCCGTGTCGTCCTTGTCAGGCCCATGCAGCTCGCGCAAGGCCAGTTGGGTGAGCCGCCGGAGCAAAGGGGCGTCGGATACTGACCCATTAGCCGCTGCCTCATCGGTGCTCTTAGTGCTTGGAAAATCCCATGATGCGGCCTGACCGTCTTGCAGCCCCTGACCAAAGCCCGATGGGGCATCAAGCACCTGTAGGCCACAGCGCATCAGGAAGTAGCGCGCCATCGCTCGGCCCAGGGCCCGCCCAGCATGGGCATCGATGGGGAAATGCACGCCAGCAACCACCCGGTTGATGCTCACCCGCTCAGCCAGCAGTTCCAATTGCAGCGCTTGGGCTGGACGGTCCTTCAGACAGAGCAATACTTTGAGTGATTCAACCAGCATGTAAATTTGCGCTGCATGCCCCATGGGGTAAGTACCGTGGCCCGGCGTGGTGATGACCGGCTGCACCTGAGGTGAATAGGCCACGGGCCGGCGGCAAGCCAGCGCGTGCTTCAAGCGCACTTCTACCGGAATCACCAGCGACAAGGCAGCGCCCAGCCACTCCCAAGTCCATCGGTGGTGGTTGAGATTCAGCCCAGTGATCGTCGCAATGAATGCAAGCTGATTGTCGATTTGGGTCAGGATTTCTGCCATGCGCTCTTCGCGCAAAGTGGCCCAGCTTTGCACCAGCGGCAATTGCGCCTCGAAGAACTTGGGCGAGGGCCGGGTCAATGCGAACCATGTCACCGAGCCGCTCATGAGCTTGAAGGTGCCTGTTCCACCTGCCGCAAAACTCAAACCCTCGTTCAGCGCGGACTGCAACAAGCTGGCGCGCACCCAAGGATCCCACTTTTCGAGCTCCATGGGATTGTCCAGCTCCCCGTGTGCTGGGGGCGGGTTGTGGGGGCCAGTGGATTCAAAAATTCCGTCGCGCGTCATCATCAGCGCCTGCAGGACCAAGGGATGGGCAAAGCCGTCGGCCAGACTGCCAGTACCCCCAGTACCGCCGGTCCCACCGGTTCCTCCGGTCCCACCCGTACCCCCAGTGCCGCCGGTTCCGCCCCACTGCGTTGCGCCCAAAATTGACATGGTGTCACTCCTTTTTTGATCTGGTTTGAATGGGTTTAGTTGCGCAGCGGCACGCCCGCCTGAACCAGGGCACTGTGTACACACTGTCCTAGCCGGGTTCGGGCGCTGGAGCCGCTGCGCTCAAACTGCGCCACGGTGTAGCCAGGCGCCAGCCGCAGCATCTGCAGGGCGGCCCGCCGTGCCGCCGCCAGATCGCCTGCCATCCACAGCGCGGTGATGTAAGCGCGGTGCGTACTCAGGTGCATCAGGTTGCGGCGCAGGGACTGCTCGCACCAACGCCGTGCCAGCGCCCCATCGCCATGCACAATGGCGCTAGAGGCGGCCAGCGATTCAAAGTAGTAAAGCAGTGGGTCCAGGGGCGACAGGGACAGGGCCCGCCGGCTGGCATGCATGGCGTCGATGCCCACGTCTGCAAAAGATTCGGCCACGCCCCGGAACAGCCAGGCCAAAGGCTCATTCGGGTGCTGCACACACGCCTGCCTCAAATCTTGCAAGGCGCCGGGCAGATCGCGCTGCAGGTGCAAGCGCACAAAGCCTTGCATCGCACGGGCCAAGCCCTGAGCGTCGCTGGCCACCATTGCACGCTGGGCGTGTACCTGCGCCGCGGCAGCCTCTTGCGCAGGCTCTGTGCTGAGCGCCCGCGTCACGCGCAGCACATGCCACTTGGCCAACCAAGCATGGGCCTGGCCCATCTCGGGAGCACGCTCGAGCAGAGCCAGCAAGGCCTGCCGACTGGCGTCGAAATCATCGGGCGCGCTGCGGTGCATCAAGCCCACACCGGCCGTCAGCAGCTCATAGTCACCGAGCGTATGTATGGGCTGCTGGCGCACCCAGTCCATATGGGCATCGAGTACCGCATGATGTACCCCTGCGCTGACGGCTTGCACCAGAGCACTTTCGGAGGCCAGGACATCACCCACCTGGGCGCGAAACACCTGCTCCCAAACCACGGCGCCCGCGCGCACCGAGTGCAGGCTCAGGAGCACTTCAAGAGTACCCTGGCCACGTGAGCCCAGCACCCGGTAGTGACCTTGGAGCAGGTAGTCCGCGCCCAGCCAGCGGTGAGCCTCATCCTCGGCCTGCTCCTGGGCGCCCAGGCGGCGACAGCTCATGGGATGCACCAGCCGCACATGGCGGGACCGTCCAAGCTGGTGAGCGAGGCGATCGACCAGCAAGGCTCCAAAGGCACGGTGCGCCGGACTGTCTGCACGGGCCTTGGGCGCCAGCATCACCAACCGCGGCAGGCCATCCGGATCGGATACCGCTGCAGCCGGCCTGACCGGCTTGTGCAAGCGATAGACCCGCTGGGCCGGATGCAGGCCCTTGAAGTGGCACAGCCCCAGATCTTCAAGCTGCGCCTCCAAAGGTTCATTCAGCTGATCGCGCAGGCGATGCCCCACCACAGGCGTTTTGTCATCGGCCAGTTGGGTCAAATCGTGCAAGCGGGCCACCTGCCCGACATCAACCTCCACCAGGTGGCGCACCGCATCCAGACTCATGCGCCAACGCTGCGAGGGCTTGAGGCCCGACAGCAGCGGCAGTCGCCAGGCGCTGTGCAAGGCGGCGCGGCGCCGGGGAAAGGCTACGCACAAGCCACTGGCCGAACGGTGCCACCACTGCCCACCCTCGCTCTTGATCTGACGGCTGAGGTAACGCTCGGCCACGGCCCAGTCGTCGGCACTGGGCGGTGCCTCCATACCGTCGAACTCGCCCGCCGCGAAGTACAGCGCAGTTGCGCCTTCTAAAGGGAGCAAGTCCTGGGGCATGGCATGCGGGCTGATCGGTGACATGGCCGCCATGGTGCCCAGGTGCCCGGCCCCCAGCAAGGCCTATTGCACGAGGAAAGCGGTTTGTCTCCCCCAATTGGGGAGAAGCATCCGCAAAACCCACCCCATCGGGGGGAGGCAGGTCAAGCCGAACTGCCGTGCAATAGCTCAGGTCCCTTTCAACCCCAAACACCCCCAAGGAGTCCACCATGCCCTTCAAACCTTCCCCGCTGACGCTGGCGCTAGCAGCAGCCCTCAGCCTGACCCTCGCAGCATGCGGGGGCGGCGGCAGCAGCGCCAG